>Ga0180432_10004251_pt1 | contig 19788 bp, 17 predicted proteins | sample SS_ome_10_FD_132414 | JGI IMG/M metagenome (GOLD analysis project Ga0180432, IMG submission 132414) | Hypersaline lake sediment archaeal communities from the Salton Sea, California, USA - SS_1_MS_2 metaG | ecosystem: Environmental > Aquatic > Non-marine Saline and Alkaline > Hypersaline >...
CCCAATTGCTCCGCCGGCACCTCCCCCCGCGGACCCAGGATGCGATGGATGGTCGACTCCCGTCGGGGGGGCGTCGGGGATGCGTCCCCCGGGGAGCTCAGGGCGTCAACCTCGCGGAGCTCCATGACGCGGGTGGCGGTGGCGGCGGTCGTGCCGTCGACCAGGACGCGGGTGCCGTAGGTGGGAGTGGCCCGCTGCAGAAGGTGCGCCCGCATCTCCACTTCCGGGGGCACCGGCTCCGGGCCGGGGAGCGTATCCTGACTGGCGATGCCGGCTCGGGGGGACAGGGCGACCCCGTATTGGTGCCGCACCTCGCTTTCCAGCCCGCGCAGTCCGCCCACGAGATCCCAGATCACACGACAGGCAACCGGCCCGTCGCCCTCGGGGCCTCGAGCGGAATTCCAGACCAAAACCAGGTCCGAGCCCCGGCCCGATCGGGGGAACGCCCCATGGCGAGCGGCCGCGTGACTCACCGCTCGGTAGAGCCGGCCGATGAGCGCAACGAGATGCCCGGGTTCCAGGCGGGACAGCAGGGGCCTCACGCCGATCAAGTGTAGGGAAGCCAGGGTCATATCGTGGCCGCTCCGGATGCCGTGACCGAAGTCTCGGGTTGGGCGGATCGTGCCGGTTTGGTAGGCTCCGAAGCCTTGCCGGGGCCGCCCCGTATGTATGGATCGGCCCGGCGGCGGCCGTTCTGCGGTACTCACTGGCCCCGCGGCTGCAGGTTTTCAAGGCCGGAACCGATAGGTTTGGCGCGGGGTTGATTCGATGGGCGGCAGGCACCGCCCCGACCGTTGAGGGAGGACGAGGCCGACATGCATCCGGGGATTCCGCGTCTGAGCTGGTTGCTCGCCATCGCCCTTGGCTTGGTCTCCCCCGTCTACGCCGAGCCCCCGGACGCCCCCCCCTTCTGGATCGAAAACCCCGAACTGTGCGTCGTCCGGACGCCGGCGCCCGGCGCCCCGGCCGCGGAGAGCCCGGAACCGAACGGAGAGGTTTTTGACAGCGCCGACTACCAGTCGATCCTCTTGTTGGCCGACTCGTGGCACTCGGCGCTGATTCTCGATCTGGTGAGCGGAGAGGTCTCCGCCCACGCGAAAGATCCGCTGCTCGACGGGGAGGGCCAGCCCCGGCAGGCTCCCAATGGGGATGGGGAGGTGCTCACGAGCTTCCTGACCGACGATAATGGGAAGATCACATTCGAGGACCTGGAGCACCGCTACTCGGTCGAGCCGGTGCCTCCGATGGTCGGCGTCATTCCACGGGAGGAGCTCTACCGCCGCCAGCCGGTCTACGCGCGACGGGCGCACGGCTATACGCCCGATCCGAAGATGGTGGCCGAACTGGACAAGGTGGGAGAGCCGATCGAGATCGTCGCCTTTTTCGGCAGCTGGTGCCAGATCTGCAAGCATCACCTTCCCGCCCTCCTCGCCACCATCGACCACACGAAGAACCCGAACCTCACCTTCACCCTGGTGGGTTTGGATGAGAACCTCGAGGAGCCGGCCGACTGGATCGCGAACTGCGGCGTGATCTTCACGCCCTCCTTCGTCGTGCGCCGCCGGGGAGAGGAGATCGGGCGAATCGAAGAGGAGCCGAAGACGACGATCGAAGCGGACCTGGTCAGTATCCTGCAGGCGGCTCGTTGAGAGGGATGGGGATGGGATCGAAGTGGCGCTGGCCGGTCGCCTACGTGCTCGGCCTCTACGCGGCGGCCGTCCTCGTGGTGGCCGCGTTCTTCAAGGCCGGGGATCCCGGCCTCTTCATCGATCAGATCACGGCCCATCAGATCACCCCCCCCTCCTGGTCCCCGGTCCTGGCCTACTTCTTCGTCGCCGTCGAGTTTCTCGCCGCCGCGGCCTTCATCGCCTTTGTCTGGCCGCGCCTGGTCTTCTCGGGCACGATCCTCCTCATGCTCGGCTTCATCGGCACGACCGCCTACGCCTGGGCGATGGGGTATGCGGAGGACTGCGGCTGCTTCGGACGCTTGGTGGAACGGGGACCGCAAGAGGTGATCATCGAGGATGCCGCGGTGGCGATCGCCTGCGCTCTCGGTCTCGCCTTGACCCGCGGCTATCGGGCCCGCCGGTGGCAGTGGGCCGTGGCCGCGCCACTCGTCGTCCTGAGCGTGGTCCTCACGATCTTCGGGGCCGCCTTGCCGATCGATGGCTTCATCGTCGGGCTCGGGCCGGGAAGCGACCTTTCGGACATCGCGCTTCAAGGTGTGCGCGAGCCGGTGGATGAGGGGCTCGTCCTGCTCGCCATCGTCGGGCCCGAGTGCCCGGAGTGCGATGCGGGGGTCGAGGTGCTCAAGGCGGTCGTCTCCGAGAAGACCGGCCCGCGGGTCGTGGCGGCGTACCCCGGCACACGCGGGGAAGCGCAGACCTGGCGGATGAAGCACCTCCCCAACTTCCCGATCGCCAACAGCGCGCCCCGGGCACTGCGGCAGTACTACCGGCGGCTGCCGGCGGTCTTCCTGCTGCGCGACGGGGTGATCCAGCACGTGTGGTGGGGGAGCGTCCCCCGCCTCGATCAGGTCGCCCACGCGTGTTCCTAGCATTGCGCGGCCCGCGATTTGGTGGTCTCCTCACCGGCGGGGATGGACATCGAGCGAAGGAGGCAAAGAAGTGGAATCAACCGCGATCGCCGAGGGAATCGCCGAGAGGATCTACCGCAACCTCTATGACCGGTTTTGGCGCATCACCAATGAAGACTGCCAGGTGAACGACTATCCGGTGCGCGGCATCGCGTTCCTCAGCCTATCGGATCTGGCCGACTTCGGGCTGGAGCCGGATCAGGTGATGGAGGTCCAGGCCGCGATCGAGCAGCTGCGCAAGGAAGGGCGGGTGCGCCGTTTGACCGAGGAAGAGGAAACCGCCTTCGTGAAGCACCTCGAAGCCGAGGGATTGAACCCGAAGGAGTTCTTGGAGTCGAAAGACTACCTCCTTCACGTGGGACCGAAGTAGGAGCTGAAGGTGCCGGAGGCACAACGGCCCGAGCGGGGCCGCCATCCCGTGGGGATGCTCTACGATCTGCTGAGCGACACCAGCTTCGCGATTGCGGTGATCATCGCGCTGGCGGTGGCGAGCATCCTGGGGGTGATCATCGTCGATCAAATCCCGTTTCGCGGGGACATGGTCCACGTACCCGTTGCGCAAGCGTATTTCGCCGAGCGCGGGACGAGCAATGTTCAGATTTGGATCCTGGAGACACTCGTCCCCGAGCGCCCTTTTCGCTGCACCCTCTTTCGCACCCTGCTCGCCCTCCTCTCGCTCAGCTTGCTCGCCTGCACGATCAAGCGCTGGCGAGGCCAGTGGCGGCGAGCCTTCTCCCATCCCGACCCCGCGGCGGGCGCCTGGGAGGGCGCGGCCGCGGTCGCCTGGGCGACCACCTCTCCCCCGGACGAAGGGGAGATGAGCAGCCTGCTGCGCCGGCAGCGATTCCGGATCCGCACTCGGCGGGCCGAGGGGGGATTCGATCTGGCGGCGACCCGCGGCGGCCTCGCCCGTCTCGGTCCCGGCTTCACCCACCTCGGATTCTTGTTCCTGGTCGTGGGGGGGCTCTGGATGGCCTCGGCGGGATCGTCCCACATGCTGTGGCTCAGCCCAGGACAGGAGATTGCAATCCCGGAGACCGCTCTCCGATTGGAGGTGGTCGACTTCCGGATCGATCTGAACGACCGCGGTCAAATCGCCGACTACGTCTCTTCCGTGCGGCTGTGGCGTGACTCGACCGAGGTCCGATCGATGTCGATCGAGGTCAACAAGCCGTTGCGTCATCAGGGACGAAGCTTCTACCAGGCAAGCTATCGCCAAGACCCCACCCATCCTCGCTCGATCACGATGGTCTTCGACACGGCCACGGACGGCAGGCCGGAGAGAGCCCCCCGGATGTCGGGCACCGACGCGATGTCGCGGCCGCTGCACGCGGTGATGGACGAACCCTTTGCCAACCCGGTGAGCCTGCAACTGAGTCCCGGCGAGCGCCTCGCGCTGCCCGACACCCCCTACAGCGCGGAGATCGACACCTTCTTCATCGACTTCCGGGTGGAGGCCGGGGGGCCGACGCTCGGGTCGTTGGAACCCCGAAACCCGGCCGTCCTGCTGAGCTTCTTCGCCGCCGACACCCTGGCCGGACAGACCTGGTACTTCGCGTTGCACCCCGACATGCCGGTCGGATCGGGCCCCGATCTGCCTCTCCGGTTCAGCACCTACGATCCCCGCTATCAGACCGGCCTGGAGTTGGCCACCCATCCCGGCTCAGGCTGGATCTGGGCGGGGTTTGCGGTGATGACGCTGGGCACGCTCCTCTCCTTCCTGCTGCGGCACGAACGGGTGCATGTCCGCTGCCGTCGGGCGGGGGAGGCGTGGGAACTCTGCCTGGTGCACACGGGTGCCAGCACGCAAGAACCGGCCCGGGTGACCGAGACGTGGGAGGCGGCCATCACATCGCTCGCCGCCCGCCTGCTCCGTCGATGGGCGCCCGTAGGGGGCGCACCGACCCGATGGCCCCAAGGAGAATCGTGAACCCGACGAGCCCCGACATCCAGATGTTCACCGTGGCCTTCGGCGCCTACATCGCGACCCTGGTCAGCTTCTTGATTCGAGGGGCATCGGGACGCGTCATCTTCGGATGGATCGGCGTCACCGGTCTGACGACAGGATCGATCCTGCAGTTGATCGCCCTTCTCGTCCGCTGGCATCTCTCGGGGCATGTCCCGCTCTCATCGATGCACGAGTACGCATGCGTCACGTCCTGGATGGCCGCGACCTCGCTTGCCTATCTCATCGCCCGCACGCGCCGCTTCGAACTCGGGTCCTACATCACACCGGTCTTGATCGCCTTGATGGCGATCGCCTCGCTGCTGCCGAAGCAAATCAACCAGCAACTGGTCCCCGCCCTGCAGAGCTACTGGCTTCACATCCACGTCTCGATGGCGGCGGTGGCGGAGGGCGCGTTCGCCGTATCCTGCGGCATCTCGATCTACTACCTACTCAAGGCGCGCCGCCGTGAGACCCCACGCGCCGAGCTCGCTCGGCTGGACGTCCTCAATCACAACGCGATCTCCGTCGGGTATCCGCTCTTCACCCTGGGGGCGCTCTTCGCCGGCGCGATCTGGGCCTACAATGCGTGGGGAACGTTCTGGAGCTGGGATCCGAAGGAAGTCGGATCCTGGATCATCTGGCTCTTCTACACCGGCTACCTGCACGCGCGCTACAAGCGGGGGTGGCAGGGGCGCCGGGCGGCGGTGCTGGCGATCATCGGATTCGTGATGGTGGTGCTGTCGTTCGTGGGCAATCTCTTCCTGGGCGGGCAACACTCGTACGGATGATAGAGAAAGGCCGGAGGGATCATCCCCCCGGCCCTTGGATTTCTGTTTACTTCTTCTTGTTCGGATTCGGGTGCGCGATCACCGCCAGCTTCTCTTCGTAGACGAACTCCTTGTAGGTCGGGCTCTCCGGGTTGTGGCAGGTCTTGCACATCTCCGGATTGCCGGGATCCCGGAGCCCCGCCTTCACAGCGGCCTCGCGATCCCTCATGTGGGGCTTCTTCCAGTCGGACGCCGGGCCGTGGCAGGATTCACAGGAGACCCCTTCCTCGATGCTGTAGCCCTTCTCGAGCAAGGCGGGCTTCACGCCGTGGGCGGTCACGTGGCACTTCAGACACTTGTCGTGCTCCGTGGGCAGCCCCTCCAGGCCGAGGGTCAACATCAGCTGGCGGGACTGGACCGACTTGAGCGTGTCGTATGCTTTAGCATGCGGGCTATTCAGCCACTTCTTGTACTGCTCGCCCTTCTTCGCGCTCTTGTGGCACATCTTGCAGGCGGAGGCCCCCACGTAGGCGTGCTCTTCGGCCTTCTCGGCCTCCTTGTCCTGAGCGATCGCCGTTATGTGACCACCCACCAGCCAAGCCGCGCAGGCAACGAGCAGAAGCGCGGCACCCCAGAATCCGAGTCGTCTCATCCCAAACCTCCGCGTTTTGTCCCGAACCTTGTGTAGACCCGTAGCAGTCTACACGCCGCTCACCAGAAAGAAAACCCCTTCCCGGAGCCTGGTTCCCGGACCGGTCCCCCTACTCCCACTCGATCGTGCCGGGGGGCTTGGTGGTCACATCGATCGCCAATCCGCTGACTCCTTCCAGCGGTAGGACTTGTCGGCGCAACTCCTCCAGCAACCGCTCGGGCAGATGCGCCGGCCGGGCGGTCATGGCCCGCTCGGAGAGGACCGGGCGCACCACGACGAGCTCGTGGCCCCGGCCGTCGATCGACAGGGGAAGCATCACCGTGGGGCATTGCCAGATTTCCTCCATCCGCCCATGGCGGGCGATGCCCTCCATCATCGCGGCATCGGCCTCGCGGAGAAGATCGAGTCGCGGGCGGGTCGTGAAAGCCGGGTGCAACTCGAAGACCGGAGCGGCCGCCCGGGGCTCGGGCGCCAGATCGAAGATGCAGCGGTTGACCCCCTGCACCTCCTTGTAGATGTGGTTCGCGACATCGAGTACCTGCTGCCAAGAGGATCCGTTGTACAGAAAGATCGGCCACTCGTAGGCTCGAAGATCCGCTTTCACACCTACCGATCGGACCGGCAGCGCCTCGGCCCCCATCCCCACCTCGCGCGCGATGGCATCCGCCTCGCGTGTGATCCGCCGCAGCGTCTCCGCCTCGGTGACGGCACCGTCGCTGCAGAGGAGGCGCACGCCGAGACCCGGTCCCGGGAATGGATGCCGGTCGAGGAAGTCGCGGTCGAGGCCCAGCGCCGCTCCCAGCTCCCGCACCTCGACCTTGTAAAACTCGCGCAGCGGCTCGAGCACTTTGCCCTGGCGGACCATCTCCTCCACCATCGGGACCCGGTTGTGGTGGGTCTTGATCACGTCCGCCCGGCTGGTGCCCCCGGTCTCGATCGTATCCGGATAGATCGTCCCCTGGGCGAGCAACGCATCGGCGACCCCCAGGCGCTCCATCTCCTCCTGACAAACCTCGATGAAGGTGTTACCGATCGCGACCCGCTTGCGTTCGGGCTCGGTCAAACCCTCGAGCGCCTTCAGAAACCGGTCGGACGCATCGACGAAGTGAAGGTTCTCGGTGATCCCCCAGCCGTGGAACCGTTCCACCACGCCTCGGCTTTCGTGCTTGCGCATCAGCCCGTTGTCGATGTGGAGTAGATGCACGCGCTCGGGACCGACCGCGTCGACCAGGAGCCGCGCGCAGACGGTGGAGTCGACCCCGCCGCTCGCCAGCAGAAAGATCCTCAGGTCGCCGGCGTGATCTCGAATGGCCTCCCGCTGCTCCTCGATGTAAGTCGACACCGTCCAGGTGGGCCGGCAACCGCAGATGACGCGTGCGAAGTTGTCCAGCATCTCGTCACCATGCTCGGTGTCGTCGACCTCGGGGTGGAACTGGAAGCCGTAGCGATGATGCTCCTCGCTCGCGATCGCGGCATTGCGATGGCCGCCCGACGCATCCCCGGGCGGCACCGACCGGCCGATCTCGATGAAGCCCGCCGGCAACTCGGTGACCGAATCGCCATGGCTCATCCAGACCGTCTCCTCATCCGCCAACCCCTCGAGGATCGGGCTCTCGGCCGTGCGGCGCAGCACGGCGAAACCGTATTCGCGCTTCGTATGTTCGACGCGCCCGCCGTAGTGCTTGGCGATGATCTGGTGACCGAAGCAGAGGCCCAGGATCGGGATCGGGAGATCGAGGAGTCCCGACGTGAAATCCTCCCCTTCCCCCAGGGCGCTGAGCGCCGGGCTTCCCGAGAGGATCACGCCCCGGTAGTCGCGGTAGGCGTCGAGCGGGGCCTGCGGATCGAGAATGTCCGCGCGCACCCGGAGGCGGCGGATCTTGGTGGCGATCAAATGGGCGTACTGCCCGCCGAAGTCGACTACGGCAATGCGATCGTGCTCCATGGGGTCTCCCGCTCTTCCGTGGATGGCTGAAGGGGGGAGTATCGCGGGTGGAACGACCGGGGGCAAGAGGCCAGGGGCGCGCCCAGCCGATCAACTCCTGCCCCTCCGGGGCCGCCAGGCGTCGCCCGAAGAGGATGCTGCGGATCGGCTGGTGCCGGATCAGGAAGAGGGCGGAGGGGTCCCGCTGGGTACGCGGTCACGGGCGGGCGCCTGGAGCGAAAGCCGCCGCCCGCGGGATCCCGGCGGCAGCAGCAGCCCGAGCAGCACGCCGCAGACGAATCCCCCCACGTGGGCCCGCAGATCGGCGTGGAAGATGGAGGGAAGGACCGCGATGGCGAGAAGCGGCGCGTAGATCCGGCGCGCCTTCCACCGGTGCCATCGGGGAAGGCCGCGATAGGCGCGCAGAACGAAGCCCGCCACCGCGCCGATGCAGGCGTAGATGGCGCCCGAAGCCCCCACGCTCATCGGCCCGTGCCCTTTGCCCAGGTAGGAGACGATCCCCGCCGCCAGCCCGCCCACCAGGTAGATCACGTAGAGACGCCCGCCGAAGAGGTACTCGACGAAGGCGGCTCCGGCAGCCAGGGTGAGCATGTTCGCCATCAGGTGCCTGAAGTCGGCGTGGATGAACATCGTCAGCACAAGTCCGATCGGGTTGTGACGGTCGTGCAGGGCATCGTACATGCGCCAGGCGAATCCGCCATCGCCGAAGAGGTGGGAGAGGTCCTCACGCCAGAAGAACGCCACGATCAGCGCGACGGTCAGATTGAGTATGAGCAGGATCTCGGTCCCCGAGACTCCCCGTCTCGGAAACGCCACCGCCGGCAGCTCGGCGAACGGCGCGGGAGCATCGGGATCGAGGTGTGCTTCGCGGCGTTCTTCCTCCCCCGCGCGCCGGAAGAAGTCATAGAGAGGCAGGGTGTCGGCCCGCTTCCACAGCCCGCCGGTGAAGCGGAGGGAGAAAACGAGCGCATCGGGCGGCACCCGGCCCTCCGAGACCCATGCCTCCCAGCGGTCCTCGGGAAACCTGTGTTCCTGTTCTCCGATTCTCAGCTGGATCATCCCGCCTCCCCGGGCGATTATCCGGGCGAGCCGAAGGGACCGCAAGGGGTCGAACCGGGAGGTCGGAAGATTGGCTGACGTCTATGTCCATCCCCAGGGAATCAACGAGTCGGATCGAGTCGGCGACGGGTCCCGCATCTGGGCCTTCGCCCACGTGATGAAGGGAGCCGTCGTTGGTGAGAGCTGCAACATCGGCGAGGGGGCATTCATCGAAGGGGGCGCCGTGCTCGGCGATCACGTGACGGTCAAGAACGGCGTCTGCGTGTGGGATCGGGTAACGATCGAGGACTACGTCTTCCTGGGGCCGAACGCGGTGCTGACGAACGATCTCGTGCCGCGCAATCATCCCGACTACCGCAGCCGGCCCGAAGACTGGCTGCCGACGAGGATCGGCGAGGGGGCGACGATCGGCGCCAATGCCACGGTCGTCTGCGGCCACGATCTCGGAGCCTGGTGCATCGTGGGCGCCGGGGCGGTGGTGACCTGCAGCGTCCCCGCTCACGGGCTGGTACTCGGCAACCCGGCCCGCCGCGTGGGCTGGGTCTGCCGTTGCGGCAAGCGCCTGGGGGGCGATCTCCGCTGCCCCGCCTGCGGTCTCGCCTATCTCGAAGAGGAGTCGGGCCTCACGGTCGCCGATTAGATAGCTATGCCGAGCGTGCATGCCATGCTGGTCGCCGCCCTGCGGGACCGCTTGCGGGGCGCGGCGCTGGTCGACGCCACCACCAGGGGCGGCGAGGAGGTCCGTCTGCTGTGGGAAGCAGCCGCCGGCGAGCGCCTCCTGCTGCGCCTGTTGCTCATCACCCCCACGCCCCTCTTCTGGCTCGATCCCGGTCCGCGCAAGAAGCCGCTCGCCGGTACCGGATTCGGCAACTGGCTGCGCCAGCAGGCGCAGGGTGCGGTGATCGAAGAAATCGGCGCCGGCCGGTCGGGGCGCACGCTGCGCCTCCGCCTCTCGGGAAGGCCCCGGGCTCTCGATTTCGTGCTCGACCCGCTCCCCAACGCCTGCCGCTTCCTGGTGACGGGTGGCGGCATCATCGAGCAGCGCTATCCTCCCCCCATCCATCCGGCCAAGGCCGGGCGGGGCCAGCCGGGGCAGGCCTACGTGGAGCCGCGGGCCGACTATCAGGAGCCGTGGGCGCGAAGGAGCGCGACACCCTGGCCCGATCCCGAACCGGATGGGGATGGGTTGTGGGTTTGCCCCGACGGTGAGACGTCGTTCTTGAGCCCCCATCCCTGCGATGCGGGAGAAGGGCCGCACCCTCCGTTGGAGGCCGCACGCCTGGCGGGAGGGCGGGCGATCATCGCCTTTCGCCGGCGCGCGGCTCATCGGGCGGCGGTGCAAACCCTGCGTAGCGAGGAGAAGCATCTCACCCGCTTGCGCGACCGCCTCCGGGGGGAGATCGTCGACGCCCGCCGGAGTGAGAACCTCCGGCGGCAGGGAGAAGCGCTCCTGGCGGCGGCGGCCCAGGTGCCTCGGGGGATCGAGGAGGTGGAGCTGGACGATCCCGCCGCGCCGGGAGAGAAGATCCTGATCAAGCTCGATCCGGCCCGATCGTTCGGGGACAACGTCGCCCGCATCTTCCGGGCCGCCGGCCGGCTCGAACGGGCCCTCGCGTTGCGCCGGGAGAAGGAGCGGCAGATCGCGCTCCTTCTCGACCGGCTGGGGGAATGGCGCCACCGGTTGGCGGATCGCGATACCGAAGCCGAGGACGTTTTGCCGGCGATCAGCGCCGAAGCTGCCGCCGACCAAGTGACGTCCCAGCTCGAGACCGGCCTGCGCGGTCGCTGGGAACGCTTGATCGCCCGCCTGGCCCAGGCCGCCGAACAGCTTCGTGTGCCCGTCGAGCAGATCGGCTACGAAGCGCGTCGCGGGGGTCGGGCCCCGGCGGAGAAGACAGGCGCTCACCCCCGGCGATACGAGCTCCCGGACGGCTGGATCGCGTTGGTCGGCCGCTCGAACCAGGAGAACGACCTTCTCACGCACAAGATCGCCCGCCCGCGCGATCTCTGGTTTCACGCCCGCGGAGTGGCGGGGAGCCACGTCATCCTGCAGCGGGGAGATCACACCGACAACCCGAGCAAGGAGATCCTCGACCTGGTGGCCGGGATCGCCGCCTATCACAGCAAGGCGCGTACCTCACGGCACGCACCGGTGATCTACACGGAGAAGCGCTACGTGCGCAAGCCCCGCAAGGCCGCGCCGGGCGTTGCCGTTTGCCTTCGGGAGAAGGTGCTGATGGCCGAGCCGCGATTGCCGGAGGGAACGGTCTAGCGCCAATCCTCGCGGGAGGGATGGAAGATGTCGAGCAATCGGCACGCCGTGATGGCGCGCCCTCCGTGGGGAACATCGGGGGCGATGAGCGCGATCGAGCCCGGCTCCAGGACCCGCGTCTCCCCATCCAGGGTCAGCTCGAAGCTGCCCTCGATCACGTGACAGATCTGCTCGTGCGGGTGTCGGTGCTCCGGGGCGACCGCCCCCTCATCAATCGTCCAGTGAGCAAGCGTCATCTGGCTCGAGTGCGCAAAACGGCCATGGAAGCCCGGAACCGGTTCCATTTCGCGGATGTCGCGTACGTGCACGAAGCTCATGGGATGCCTCCTTGAGAATGGGTGGATGCAGCCTACCCGACCTACAGGAAGAGAAGCAACCCCATCACCACGAGGGCAGCGTAGATCAGGCGTGCAAAGCGGTGGTGAGGTACGGCCCGGTTGGCCCGACCCCCCAGGTAGATCGCCGCCAGAATGAGGGGGAGTCCGCAAAGGTACAGCCGCACCACGGTCGGTGTCCAAAGCCCGGCGAGCCCGTGACCGATGACGATCATGAGACCCGTCGGCAGGAAGTAGGATTGCAGCGTGGCGCGGAACGTCTCCGGAGGCCACCCCTGCAACGTCGCGTAGATGACGGCCGGCTGCCCGTTGGTGTTGTAGGCGCCCCCCAAGATGCCGGCCAAGAGACCGAAGGTATAGGCGAGGCGTTCGCTCCGGCGGATCGGCAGCCTTCGGCCCCAGAGTTTGTACAAACCGAAGGCGATCAACACGATTCCCAGTATCGCTTTCACGATCGATTCCGGAGCCCGCTGGAGAAAGAACAACCCGATTGGGATCCCCACCAACGTCGAGACAATCAGCCGGACCGCGGAGCGGAGATCGGCCCGCCGCCAGCCGCGGAGGAGGATCGTGATCGCGATCGTGGTTGCCGCGAAGGCGACCAGGGGAGTTGCGGTGCGGACCCCCAGAAGCAGCGCCAGGAGCGGCATCGCGATCAGGGCATCTCCGAATCCGAGCGCCGATCGGGTGAAGGTCGACACCAACAGAATCGCGAGAGCGAGCGCGATCGTCGTGGTCGAGGGCATGCGTTCTCCCGGGCGTTACCCTTTCAGAAAAGACTTCATGACCTGGGCAAGTCGCTCGATCCCCTCTTCGATCCGCTCCGGCGGCATCGCCGAGAAGTTGAGCCGGAGGGTGTTCTCGTGGCCCCCGTTGGGAAAGAAAGAGCCACCGGGAACGAAGGCGACGTCGTGCTCGAGGCAGCGTTCGAGCAGCTCCCGCGCATCAGCCGCCTCGGGCAGCTCCACCCAAAGGAAGAGCCCGCCGCGCGGCCTCGTATAGCGCACCCCCGGTGGGAAGCTGCGGTCCATCGCCGCCAACATCACATCCCGCCGCCGGCGGTAGGTCTCCCGGATGCGGGCGATGTTGGCGTCGAGATCGAAACGTTCGATATAGGCATGAACCTGCTGCTGGGAAAGGGTCGAGGTGTGAAGATCGGTCCCTTGCTTGATGAGCACGTACTTGCGCAGCAGCTCCGGATCGGCGGCAATCCAGGCAATCCGGAGCCCGGGACAGAAGACCTTCGAGAAGGTGCCGAGATAGATGACCTGGCTCATCGGATCGATCGACTTCAGCGCCGGCAGCCCGTGCTTCTCGAAACGCACCTCGGCGTAGGGTGCATCCTCGATCACCGGCACCTCGTGACGGGCGACCACCTCCATGAACTCGCACCTACGTTGCGCCGACCAGCTGCGGCCCGAGGGGTTTTGGAAGTCGGGGATGGCATAGATCAGCTTGACGGGTCCGTGCCGCGTCAGCCGCGCGTCCAACTCGGCGGTGATCATCCCGTCATCGTCGGTTGGGACCTCGACGAAGCGCGGCCCGAAGGGCCGGAAGGCTCCGATGGCGCCCAGATAGGTCGGGCTCTCGCACAGGACGGTGTCACCCTCGTCGAGAAAGAGCTTGCCGCTCATGTCGAGCCCCTGCTGCGAGCCGCTGGTGATCAGGATCTCATCGGCGTCCACCGCGGTTCCCCGCGTGCGATTCATGCGCTCGGCAATCGCGCGCCTCAGGGGCGCGAAGCCCTCGGTGGCGGAGTATTGGAGTGCGCGCGAGCCCTCTCGGGCCAAGATCTCCTGCGAGAGCTGGCCGATCTCGGCGACCGGAAACGTCTCCGCGGCGGGGAGGCCGCCGGCAAACGAGATCACCCCCGGCTTTTCGGTCAGCTTGAGGATCTCGCGGATCTCCGAGGCTCGGATCTCTTCCATCCGGTGCGCGAAACGCATGGCCATGGGGCTTCCTCCGTTGTCAGACAATCGGCGGCGTGCCGATCGTCTCCCGATCGACAGTGGGCGGACGCGTCATGCCGGCGCGAACCGCATCGATGAGCCGTGGGATACCCGACTCGATCTGCTCGGGGCTCGGGTTCGAGAAGTTGAGCCTGAGGTGGCTCGCCCCGGGGTCCTGGTGGAAGCAGAACCACCCCGGGAGAAACGACACGCCCGCCTCGGCCGCACGGGCCAGGAGCCGGCTCCGATCCACCCGTTCCGGCAGCCGGCACCACAGGTAGAATCCACCGTCCGGCCGGCGCCACGTGAACCCGTCGGGCGCGCACCGGGTGAGAGCATGGTGCATCCGATCGCGCTTCTCCGCGTACACCCCTCGCATCCGGGCAACGTGTTTCTCCAGATGCCCGTCGCGGATGAATCGCTCCAGAAGCCACTGCGCGGGGGTGCTGGAATGCAGGTCGACCGTCTGCTTGACGAGCGCGAGGCGATGGATGACGGGGGCCGGGGCCGCCATCCACCCCAGCCGGAGGCCGGGGAAGAGGAGCTTCGAGAAGGTGCTCAGGTAGAGCACGAGACCGGCGCGGTCGAGCGCCTTGAGCGACGGCAGCGCCCGGCCGTCATACCGCAGCTCCGAGTAGGGATCGTCCTCGACGATCGGAATGCGGTGACGGGCCGCCAGGTCTACGAGGTGCCGGCGCCGCTCGAGCGTCATCACCGCCCCCGACGGATTCTGAAACGTCGGGAGTGTGTAGATCAGTTTCGGCCGATGCCGCTCCAGGATCGGCTCCAGCATGTCGGTGCACAACCCCTCGTCGTCACAAGGGACGCCGATCATGCGGCACCCGGCCGCGCGGAACGTCTCCAGCGCACCGATGTAGGTCGGTTCCTCGACGATCACGGTATCGCCCGGCTCGAGCAGCGTGCGCCCGATGAGATCGAGCCCCTGCTGGGAGCCGGCCAGGACGAGGACTTCGCTCGGCACACACCCGATCCCCCGCTTCTCCATGTACTGGGAAAGCCGTTCACGCAGGGGGGTGATCCCCTCGGTCGGGCAGTGAAGAAGCAGCGGGGGGCCGATCTCCGCCGTCAGCTCCCGCAGCAGGTCCCGGTAGAGCTCGAGCGGGAGATGATCCGGACTCGGGAGACCGATGGCCATCGGAATCACATCCCGCCGCTCGCTGAGCGCGAGGAGATCACGGACGACGGCATCCACCGCGCGGCCGGTCTCCTGACGGAAGAGCTGCTCCCAGAAGGGCTGCCGGCCGCCGAGGTCGGGGGGAGCGGCCGGCGGACGGAGGACCGACGTGCCCCGACCCACGATCGCCTCGAGAAGACCGCTCTCCTTGAGGTTGCGGTAGGCGCTGAGCACCGTGCTGCGATTGACGCCGAGCGCTCGGGCCAGTTGGCGTTCGGGAGGCAGACGCGTACCCGCCGGCAGGCTGCCCGAGGAAATCGCCTCGCTGATCTGGCGGGCGATTTGAAGGTAGATCGGGATTGCCCGGTCGCGATCGACCTTCAGATGCGAGAGATCGGCCTCCGATACTGCCCGACGGCTCACTCCACTACCTCCATCCAATAAAAGATTGGATCGTACCTAAACGGATTATCGGCGGTTTTGTGGACAATATCAAGGGATCTATCGAGGAAATGCGACCATCCAATTAGAGTCATAACCAGCCAATTGGATCAGACGCCCACCAGGAATCCCTCGTCTCGCTGGGGCTTTCGCGCCGGCGCAGAACCCGCGGCCATCCCGCCTACGATGACCGGCGTCGAGCAAAACAGAGCGCCGACCAGGTGGAATCGATCGCACTGATCTTGTAGTCGACGAACCCGGCGTCGAGCCCAAACCGGCGGACGACCGTCTGGGTGAGATCGCTTCGGACGCCCGAGGTCTTCTTGGGCCAGGCGAGCCAGAGCCGGCCCGCGTCGGCGAGCGCACGGGCCGCCACTGGGAAGCGACGCTCGAGTCGGGAAACGGAGGTGGCAAAGAGGAGGATGACCCCGGCCCGGCCACGGGCCTGCCGGCGCAGGTGGACCTCGGGAGGCAGGGAGCCAAGCACCTTCTCGAACCCCTGGGGAGCATCCAGCAACATCACGGTGACGCCCGGCCGTATGCCGAGCTTTTTCGTCAGAGGCGCGCCGGCATAGGCATCCATCGTCCCCGGCACCACGGGTCGGCGGGGCGGGCGGGCAATCGCCCGGCGGAGGCAGCCGCGGATCTTGCTCCATGGCGTGAATGCCGCATCGGGCAACTGCTCGCGAACCCGGCCCGTCTTCTCCGGATCCCCTTCGATGAACACGATCGGCACGCGGCGGGTCGCCTTCTGCTGGCGAAGCCACACCGCCATCGCGCTGCCCTGAGCAGGGAGGCGGCGCAGGTCGATCAGAAAAGCGTCGGCGGGCAGCTCGCACAGGGCCCTCATCGCGGGGCTACCCCCGTTCGAGAAGCACGTCACCTCATGCCCCACGCGGCGGAGAAGAGCGGCCCGATCCTCCGCCTCGATCTCGTGCCAGTGAATCAGGACGATGCGGCTCACCGCGCCTCCAGGGCGGAGCCACTCCAAGCGAACTCGACGCTGTCGGCAGCGACGCGAACGCCGCCGCAGGAGGCGTAGAGGCGCATCGCGGCGGTGTTGCTCTCGTTGGTGGGAACCCACATCTTCAGGATCCCATGGTCGCGACAGATCCTTTTTAGCGTCTCGATCAGCATCGCGCCCACGCCTCGCCGCCGGCTGGCCGGCGAGACCCCGATCTCGTAGAACATCATCATCTGCTGCGGGCGGTCCACGCGGGCGACACGGTAGGCCAACGCCATCCCGACCGGGCGACCGTCCTCAAGCGCCGCCAACAGGACGTTCCGCTCGTCGGCCAAGAAGGTCCTCAGGTATTCGGCGGCCACCTCGTGCCCATCCCGCTCCTCGGCGGGCTTGATGGTGTTGATCGTGAAGGCAGCGAGCTCGGCGTCCTCGACCCGGAGTCGCTTCACTTCGGCCATGGGCGATTCCCTCATCGCAACCGGGGTCCCGCGACGCGCACATCCCCTCTGCGCTGTGTCACGCGCGACTGATCCAAATACTCGAGAAGGGGAACGGCTTGCTTGCGGCTGACGCCGATCATCTCCTTCAGGTCGGCGACCTTCATCTCGTCATGCGCCTGGAAGAAGCCGGTCACCCGCTCGATCACCTCTCGCAGCCGGGACGTCGCGAAGTAGAAGTGGGGCGGGACGCGGGTGATCTCACCTGAGTCGGTCAGCACCAGCAACAAGGCTTCTGCGTCTTTCTGCCGCTGGGCCGGTGTCATCGCGCCGTGCGGTCCGGACGCCAGATGCGTTTCGAGCCCTTCGATCACTTCCCGCTGCGTGCAGCCTGAGAACCCGGCCGCCGCCGTCGTCTCGAGCAACCCGTCGCGGATCGCGGCGTGGGCGGGATCGAGCTTCAGCTCGTCGCTTCCCCACCGCAAGCGATCGGAGCGGACGAAGAGGTGCCCGTCGGCCACCGCCTGCTTCACCCATGCTTCGACCAGATCGGCGGGCATGCTGGTCTCGACACGCTGTTTCAACTCGCTCTTCTGCACGCCCCACAGGAGCGGATTGCCGCGCTGATAGCCTTCGACGATGCCCTGCAGACGGCTCATCGCCGCCGCGAACCCGCTCTCGGAGACGATCAACTTGCGCCCCACCAAGCGGGCTTGAGCCGAGGAGACGAGCTCTTCGATCGCCCCCTCCACTTCCGCGGCCGTGCACCCCGTCTCCTTGGCCAGGAGAGGCCGGTCGGCGCCGCGCGGCCCCCGGCGACCGAGGACCGCCCTCACCCGCTCGGCCGGTGTGCCCACCTCCGCCTGTCGCACGGACTCGATGTCCTCCCGACGGAAGCGCCGCCGCTTACCGACCCCCGCGGTCACCACCGCACCACCGGCCACCGTGTGCATAGGCGAGTAGGTGCGCAGAACGAAGCGGTCTCCCCGCTCGGTGACGACCGGGTGCTCCAACCGCAGCTGCGCCCAACCTTCCTGTCCCGGTGCCAGCTCGTCGGCCTCCAGCAGGATGAGACGGCCGAGAGATTCGGCCGCTCCCAGATGGAATCGTACCCGCGCGCTGTTGGCGAGCGGCTTGCGCGCATCCCGAAGCACGCGCAGGCGGGCATCGACCAAGCGGGTGGCGTCGACCCCCTCGTCCGCCAGCAGCCAGTCGCCCCGGTGAATGGCGGCCTTCTCCACCGCGTGCACCGATACCGCGACGCGTTGGCCGGCGAGCGCTTGCGGCACGCGGGCGTTGTGAACCTCCAGGGACTTGATGCGGGTGGTGATGCCGCTCGGCAGGATGCGAACCGGATCTCCCTCGTTCAGCGTCCCCGCCCAGAGGGTTCCGGTCACCACGGTGCCGAACCCCTCCATGGTGAACACCCGGTCGATCGGCAGGCGCCGGAGATGCCCTCGTTGGCCCACCTCCACGCCGCTCGCCACCTCATCGACCGCGCGCAGGATCTCGTTCTTCCCTTCCCCGGTGACCGCCGATACCCGCACGATGGGTGCGCCCTGGAGACAGGTCTCCTGGAGGTACTCGCTCACCGTCTCCTCGACGATCTCGACGAAGTCCTCTTCGACCATGTCGACTTTGGTGAGGGCCACCACGCCCCGCTCGACCCCCAGAAGATCGATGATGTCCATGTGCTCCCGGGTCTGCGGCATCACCCCTTCATCGGCGGCGATGACGAATAGGATCAGATCGATCCCCCCCGCGCCGGCCAGCATGTTCTTGATGAAGCGCTCGTGACCCGGAACATCGACGATCCCGACCATGCGCTTCGAGGGAAGCTCGAGCGAGGTGAATCCGAGCTCGATCGAGATGCCGCGGTCCTTCTCCTGTTTGAGCCGGTCGGTATCGACGCCCGTCAGGAGTTTGATCAGTGCGGTCTTGCCGTGATCGATGTGTCCGGCGGTCCCTACGATGAGAGGGCGGTTGGATGCGTGGTGGTTCATTTCGTCCCGCTAGGGGCCCTCCTCTTCGATCCTCTCGATTCTCGCCCCCAGGCCGGCCAGCTTCTTCTCGATCGCCTCGTACCCGCGGTCGATGTGATAGATCCGCGACACGCGCGTCCGGCCCTCCGCCGCCAGGCCGCCCAGAATGAGGGCGGAGCTGGCGCGGATGTCGGTGCTCATGAGGTCGGCGCCTTGAAGTCGCGATACGCCCGCCACCGTGGCCACGTTTCCATTCAGGGTGATTCTCGCCCCCAGGCGCGTCAGCTCGGGGACGTGCATGAAGCGATCGGGGTAGATGGTATCGGTCACCACACCGACCCCGTCGGCGACGGTGAGCATCGCCATGAATTGCGCCTGCAGATCGGTTGGGAATCCGGGATAGGGTTCGGTGACGACATCGACGCTCCGGAGACGACCCTCGGGCACGCGGATGCGGATCGTATCCTCATTCACGTCCAAGCGGCACCCCATCCGCTCCAGTCGCGTCAGCACCATGCCCAGGTGGTCGGGCCGCACACCCCGGGCGGTGACATCGCCCGCCGTGATCGCTCCCGCGGCCAGCATCGTGCCCGCCTCGATCCGATCGGGAATGTTGTCGAACGTGGGCGGAGGCTGGAGGGAGCGCACCCCCTGAACGGTGATCGTCTTGGTGCCGGCACCCTCGATGCGCGCACCCATCGCGATCAGGAAATCGGCCAGCGCCGTCATCTCCGGCTCGCAGGCCGCGTTTTCGAGCACCGTTTCACCGTCGGCGAGCACGGCGGCCATCATCGCATTCCCAGTTGCGCCCACGGTCGAGACGTCGAACGTGACGCGCGCACCCCGCAGGCGCTTCGCCTCGGCAACGATGTAGCCGTGGTCGAGCGCCAGGTGCGCCCCGAGTGCCTTCATGGCGTCCTGGTGCAGATTGACCGGCCGGGGCCCCCACGCGCAGCCGCCGGGCAGCGAGACACGCGCCCGGCCCACCCGCGCCAACAAAGGGCCGAGGACATAGATCGATGCCCGCATCTTCTTGACGTAGTCGTAGGGCGCCTCGTGCGAGGTCAAGTCGGTGGCGTCCAGCGTGAGGGTGTGATCCTCGTAGCCGCCCTTGACCCCCATCTCCCGCAGCAGGGAGAGAAACGACTGGACATCACGCAGCCGGGGCACGTTCCGGATCCGAACCGGGCCCGGGACCAGAAGGGTTGCGGCCATCATCGGGAGGACCGCGTTCTTGGCTCCTCCGATCTGCACCTCTCCCTCGAGGGGCTGCCCGCCATCGATAAGGATTGCTTCCACTTGGAGA
>Ga0180432_10004252_pt1 | contig 19787 bp, 16 predicted proteins | sample SS_ome_10_FD_132414 | JGI IMG/M metagenome (GOLD analysis project Ga0180432, IMG submission 132414) | Hypersaline lake sediment archaeal communities from the Salton Sea, California, USA - SS_1_MS_2 metaG | ecosystem: Environmental > Aquatic > Non-marine Saline and Alkaline > Hypersaline >...
ACCCCTTGCATCTCAACACGAAGCGATTTAAAATAGCAAACGATGCAGGTCGACAGGGGCGCACCCGGCCGCAGCAGACACGAAACGCTCTTTAAACACCGGAAAGGGACTTGATGAGTCTGGAGAAGTTTTTCAATCCCCGATCTGTAGCAATTGTCGGGGCTTCCCGAGAAAAGGGGAAGGTCGGACACGAGATTCTCACCAGCTTGATCGCCGGAGGATACCCCGGCGAAATATATCCTGTAAACCCGAAAACAGATCAAATCGAGGGGCTGGCTTGTTATCCTTCTCTCGACGATATAGGCACCCCACCCGACCTTGTGATCATCGTAGTGCCGGCAAGAGTCGTGCCCGACGTGATGCAGCAATGCGCCCGGCTGAAGGTGACATCGGCCATCATCATCTCGGCGGGCTTTAAGGAGGTCGGCAAAGAAGGAGCCGAGCTCGAAAGGAAGGTGGCCCAGATAGCAAAAAGCGCGGGGGTGCGCGTAATCGGCCCAAACTGCTTGGGCGTGATCGTGCCGAGCGCCAAGCTCAACGCCAGCTTCGGCGGGGAAATGCCGGCCGCGGGGAGTATCGGCTATGTTTCGCAGTCGGGCGCGCTTATGGCCGCCATTCTCGACATGGCCAACGCCGACCGGATAGGTTTCAGCAAGTTGATCAGCATCGGAAACAAGGCGGATATCAACGAACTCGACGTGATCAGGGCTCTGGGTGAAGATGACGAATCGAAAGTGATCGCCGGCTACCTCGAGAGCATAACCGACGGCGACGAATTCGTGAAGGCGGCCGAGTCGCTCTCGCTCTCGAAGCCTATTCTGCTGATGAAATCCGGCGGCACGGGCGCCGGCGCGGCCGCAGCTTCATCCCACACCGGAAGCCTGGCCGGGGTCGAAACCGCATACGAATGCGCCTTCGACCGAGCCGGGATAGTGCGCTGCCCATCGATTCAGGCACAGTTCGATTATGCCCAGGCATTTGCTTACCAGCCGCTTCCCGCCGGCCGGAGGGTGGCCGTGATAACGAACGCCGGAGGTCCGGGGATCATGGCCGCCGACGCCATCGAACGCGAGGGCCTCACCTTTGCTGAGCTGTCGGATGTCACCAAGAAAGCGCTCGCCGAAGACCTGCCGCCCGCAGCCAACGTGCAAAACCCCGTCGATGTTCTCGGCGACGCCCTCGCCGACCGCTACGAATTTGCTGTGCGGACCGTGCTGGCCGATCCCAATGTGGACATTGTACTGGTGCTGCTTACGCCCCAGGTTATGACTCAAGCGGGCGCGACGGCCGACGCGGTGGCCAGAGTTTCGCGCGAAAACCCCAACAAGACCGTCCTCGCGTGTTTCATGGGGGCCCAGGAAGTGGAGGATGGCGTCGCAGTCCTCCGCGAGGGGAAGATCCCGCAGTATACCTCGCCCGAAAGCGCCGTGGCAACGATCAAAGCGCTGTGCAACTACGCAAAGTGGCATTCCAAGCCCAAACGCGTGGTGAAGCTCTTTCCCGTCAACCGCAGGCGCGTTGAGAAAATCATCGAAAGGCATCTGAGGCGCAGTATCTACGAAATAGGAGAGCTGGAATCCAAGGAGATTCTCGAAGCCTACGGTTTTACGACGCCCAACGGCTCGTTGGCTACTACGGCCGAGCATGCCGCCAACATAGCCGATCAGCTCGGTTATCCGGTGGTCCTGAAGATTTGGTCGCCCGATATTCTGCATAAGTCGGACGTTGGCGGCGTGAGGCTCAATCTCAACGCGCCGCAGGAGGTGATGGACGCCTTCGACCTGATGATGCTGCGCGTGCCGAGACAGCGGCCCGAGGCGGACATCCTCGGGGTGCTTGTGCAGCAGATGTGCAAGAAGGGGCAAGAGGTGATCCTGGGAATGAAACGCGACCCCCAGTTCGGCCCGATGATGATGTTCGGCATGGGCGGGATATACGTCGAGGTGCTCAAAGACGTGTCGTTTTACCTCGCCCCGCTTACCGGCGATGAAGCAAGGCAAATGCTCGTGCAGACCAAAACCTACGGCTTGCTCAAAGGCGCGCGCGGCCAGGAAGGCATCGACATCGACGTGGTCGCCGAGGGCCTGCAGAGGCTGTCGCAGTTGGTCACCGAGTTCCCACAGATTCAGGAGATGGATATCAATCCCTACGTTGTCGGTCCCGCGGGAACGCGCCCGATCGCCGTCGACGCACGTATTACGGTGGCGGAGGCCTGACGTTTTTTTATCACGCGAGTGTTTGCGGACAGATAATCCCTGAAGAAGGAAAAAGATGGAGCAATCCGACTGGAAGCAGAGATACGCCGACCGAATAGTAAACGCACCGGGGGCCATGAAGGTGATCAAGCCGGGCAGCAGCATTTTCATCGGAACCGGCTGCGCCCAGCCCCAGCACCTGGTCGAAGCGCTCGTGGACTATTCGTCTCACATATCAGATGCACAGATAATGCATCTGCTCACGATGGGCATTGCCCCTTATGCAGGCGAGAAGTTTCGCGACAAGTTTAAAGTCAACAGCTTCTTCATCGCCGAGAACGTCCGAGACGCGCTCTCCAAAGGCATAGGTGACTACACGCCCATATTCCTGTCGGAAATCCCTCGTGAGTTCACCAGTGGCAGGACCCCCATCGATGTTGCGCTGATCTCGGTTTCCGAACCCGACAACAACGGGTTGTGCAGCCTCGGCGTTTCCATCGACATTGTCCAATCCGCCGTGACCACCGCACACTATGTGATCGCGCAGGTGAACCCGCAAATGCCGCGCACCATGGGCGACAGCTTCGTGCACGTGAATGCCATCGACTTCCTGGTGCCACACGAGGAGCCGATCATTGAAATCGAGCCATCGGAGCCCGATGAGGTCGTGCACAAGATTGCGCAACATGTTGCCCGGCTGATCGAGGACGGCAGCACCATCGAGTTCGGCATCGGCCGCATCCCGCACGCCGTGGCCGAATTCCTTCACGATAAAAAAGACCTCGGCATCCATACCGAGATGTTCAGCGATTGGGTCATCGATATGGTCGAGTCGGGCGCCGTAACCTGCACCAAGAAGACCATCAACCGCAACAAGATAGTCGCAAGCTTTTGCATGGGCACCAGGCGGCTGTATGACTATATCGACAACAACCCCTTCTTCGAATTCCATCCCTCGGAGTACGTTAACGATCCCTTCGTGATCGCCCAGCACGACAACATGGTAGCGCTGAACGTGGGCCTCGAGATCGACCTTACGGGGCAGGTGTGCGCCGATTCGCTGGGGTATCGTTTCTACAGCGGCATCGGCGGGCAGGTCGATTTTACCCGCGGCGCGGCGCGCAGCAGAGGCGGCAAGGCTATCATCGCGATGCCTTCAACCGCGCGGGAGGGAACCGTCTCCAGAATCGTTTCGCACCTCACCGAGGGCTCGGGCGTGGTGACCACCCGCGGCGACGTCCACTATATCGTCACCGAGTACGGCATCGCCTATCTCCACGGCAAGAGCATCAGGGAGCGGGTGCTGTCGCTCGTCCACATTGCCCATCCCAAATTCCGCAACGAACTGATGCAGGCGGCTAAGGCCCAAAACTACATCTACGAAGACCAGATCCAACTGGCATGGGAAAAAGTGCCCTACCCTGCAGAACTCGAACGATATGAAACACTTCACGACGGCACCGAGATATTCTTCCGGCCCGTTAAGCCTACGGACGAACCCGCACTGGGCGAAATGCTCTACTCGATGAGCGCGTCTTCCGTCCGAATGCGGTTCTTCACCACAACCAAGACCTTCCCACACAAAGACGTGCAGCAGCTCACATCCATCGACTACAAGCAAGACCTCGCCATCGTCGGTATCGTCCCCGGCCCGGGCGGCGAGGAACAGATCGTGGCCATCGCCCAATACTTCCTCGATCCCAAGACCAGGGCCGCCGAGGTCGCTTTCATCGTTCAAGACGAATGGCAGGACAAAGGGATGGGCGGCTTCTTACTGCGATACCTCGCCGAAATCGCGAAGAAGCACGGCGTGAGGCGGTTTGATGCCAAAGTCCTCCCCGCCAACAAGGCGATGCTCGCCGTCTTTCAGAACAGTGGATTCAAGGTACAGACCGTCTTCGACGGCGACGCCTACAGCATCACGCTGGACATCGAAGAAGAACAGGGGTAGAGAGGGGCTCGGGCGGGTGTCTGGCGTGCTGCAACACACGCATCCGATCTGTCTTCAAATGCGCATGCCGCGCGCACGAGCGGGTCGCCCCTGCAGCGTGGCGAGCGCGGCTGGGAAGTCATGGCGTTGCCCGCCGCGCGGCTGCCCGGGGTATTCGCAATAGAGGGCAGGCAATTCGGGCCACCTTTTCCTACGCGATCTCTTTCACGGTTTCGATCACTGTGCCGGCGTTTGGCAGGGCCAGTTGCTCGAGCTCGCGGGAATAGGGGAAGGGGCTGTTCGCACTCGATATGACTTTGACTGGTGCGTCGAGGTAGTCGAAAGCTTTGTCCATGATTGCGTACGCGGTGTCGGCGCCGAAGCTGCAGTGCGGCCAGCATTCCTGCACGATGACGGCTTTGCCGGTCTTTTTCACCGACTTTATCAGCGTTTGACTGTCGAGAGGCATAATGGTGCGCGGGTCGACTACCTCGGCGTTTGTGCCATCTTCCGCAAGCTTTTCTGCCGCTTCGATTGCCACGTGGACCATTTTCGAGTGGGCGATAATGGTGACGTCGTCGCCTTCGCGCTTGACATCGGCTTTGCCTATGGGAACCAGATATTCTTCCTCGGGAAGCTCTCCCTCGAGGGCGTAGATCGCCTCGTGCTCGATGAAAAGGATCGGGTTGGCGTCGCGAATGGCCGACTTCAGCAGTCCCTTGGCGTCGTAGGGGGTGGACGGCGCGATGACTACTAGGCCGGGCACGTGAACAAAGAGCGATTCGAGGCTCTGCGAGTGCTGGGCGCCCATCTGCAATCCGCCGCCGCCCGGAGTGCGGATGACCAGCGGCACAGTCACCTGGCCCCCCGACATGTATCGCAGTTTCGCCATGTGGTTGACGATCTGGTCCATAGCGAGGAGGATGAAGTTGATTGTCATGATCTCGGCCACGGGCTTAAGGCCATCCATTGCGGCCCCGATGCCCAGGCCGATAATGGCCTCTTCCGAGATCGGCGTGTCGCGAACGCGCTTCTCGCCGAATTCTTCGAGCAGCCCCTTGGTAACGGCAAACGAGCCGCCCCATGCAGCAACTTCCTCGCCGAATACGAAGACGTTCTCATCGCGGCGCATTTCTTCGCGCAGGGCCTGGTTGAGCGCCTGGGCATACGTCAGCACGGGCATTTTTCGGAGTTCTCCTCGAGTGCTTCGCTGCCGGGGGGAGAGTTTTTAGGGAAAGCCTTGTCTCAACTCCTGCCAGAAGATAACGCGTCTTTCACTTCCTGCGCGAAGTGATCGAGATCCCATACGTCGGCGCACAGCTCCTCGGGCCGGGGGAATTCGCTTTCTTTTGCGAATTCGGCTGCTTCTTCCACCTCGCGAGCAGCCTGCTGCTGGATTTCGTTGAGCTCTTGGGGGAGCCTTATCCTCTGGTCTATGAGTCTTTTCTTCATCGCCTCGATGGGATCGCGTTTTTTGGCTTTCGCGATCTCCTCCTTTGTGCGATAGATCTGCGGGTCGGTGATGGAGTGGCCCACGAACCGCTGTGTCACCGCTTCGACGAAAACGGGTTTGCGTGTGCCCCGGCAATACTGCACGGCACGGCGAGTAGTGTCGAGCACCGCCAGCACGTCCATGCCGTCGGTTTTCTCGATCCGCATGCAGTGCCCGCTGGCGCGCTCGGTGAGTTCTATACTGCAACTCGCGCTGGCGACGGGCGTGCCCATGCCCCATTCGTTGTTTTCGCAGAGGAAAATGACGGGCAGGTTCCATAGCGCGGCGAGGTTGAGGGCCTCGTGGAATCCTCCCTCGTTCACGGCTCCGTCGCCGAAGAAGCACAGCACGATCTCGTCGCCACCCCGATATTCGACGGCAAACGCCAGCCCCACGGCCAGGGGCAGTTCGCCTGCGACGATGCCGTCGCCACCGAAGAACCTTGTTTCGCGATTGAACATGTGCATCGAACCGCCCTTGCCCTTGGAAACGCCCGTAATCTTCCCGAACAGCTCCGCCATCACTCGCTTGGGGTCGCTGCCCTTGAGGATGGCGTGGCCGTGATCGCGGTAGGCGCCGATCACGTAGTCATCGGGCCGGAGGGCGTTGAGGGCGCCCACGGCCACGGCTTCTTCGCCTATGTAGAGATGGCAGTAGCCGCTGATGTGGCCCCGATGATACATCTCGTTGGTTTTTTCCTCGAACAGGCGGATCAGCACCATCTGTCCGTAGAGCTTCACCAAGTCGTCCGCCGGCATTTCCGTGGCCATTTCCGCCGTGTTCATGGGCCGTCCTTTGGTCGGTCGCTCAGTCTTCTGTTTTCACTCGGTGGGTCTTTTGGTCGTTGGCCGTTGAGGGTTGGAGGTCCGATGCTGGAGGTTCGTCTTCTTGCGACTTTTGCCCTTGTTCGTCATCCGCCATCGAGCAGGCCCTGTTCTTCCCATAGGAACCAATCGCCGGTGCGGTCGAGATACCGGTATGTGTTTTGGAGGAATTCGAAGTGTTCGTTCTCTTCCCGTTGCAGGATTCGGTATATGATCTTGACCATCTCGTCGCGGGCCTTCTCGGCCGCCTGGCCGTAGTACCTGTATCCTTTCTTTTCGAGGTCCATGGCAATGTCGAGTGCGGCGAGGTCGTCGGCGTCGCTACGAATCCGCTCGCCTATGTCTTTGCGGGCCTGCGAAAACACCGTGGCGATTTCGGATTGGAAGGTCCGCCCCCTCGCAGGAAGGATTTCCTCCGGCGACTCCGACAGGTCCACGTCTTCCAGGAGGCGCCGCAGGCCCTGCAGGTGGCGCTGCTCGTCTTTCACCAAGGATTCGAACAGCAATCTGCCGAGCTTGTTGCTCGTCCTTTTGGCGGCATCGGTGTAGAAATCGATGGAGTCCAGTTCCATCTTGACCGCAGTTTCAACGGCCTCTCGCATCTCGTCACTCACGTTACATTGCTCCTTTATGATAGTGGCTCGCCGGCGCATGTCGGGAACAACGCGCGCCCCCCCCGAGTGAGCGGTCGCCGTGGCTTGTCACCTCTCGGTGATTTCCTTTTCAGAAGTCCACACGCCGTGGATATTGCAGCTTCCGTAGGCTCTGAGCGCACCGGAGCGCGGTAGCGCGATGTTGAACGTAACCTTCGGCTCGCACTTCTTCGCCTGCAGATCGGCCCGGCAAAGGAATATCCGATCGAGGTAAAGATCGATGAACTCGATATGGTGTGCCGGCTCGTTGGGGTGCTCCATGTGCCGGCCTATGTGCACTGTGCACTCGAACGGTTCGCCCGCCTCGACTGACTCCGGGCACATGATTACCGGGTAGTGCTTCTTTTCCATGTCCGTCATGTTGGCGGGGTCCGCCACACGGTTCACCTGTGCCAATAAGTCTACTACTTCTTGCGTCATCACGGCCTCCTTTCAAGGTATTTGACTACTCTCCTTCCAACCTGAGCGCGAACTGTTCGCAAACCTAAGGCGTCGCGCGGATGTTTCGGCCCCGCGCGACCGGGGTCGTTATGCTCCCCGGGTTAAATGCCCCATGTGCAAGCGAACCCGGCCCTCTGTTTGCGCGCCCGGCACGTTCACTCAACGCGGTCTTTTACTTTGATGGCGTCAACGGGGCACACCTCGACGCAGGCCTCGCACTGTGTGCAAGTATCCTGATCGATGAGCGCCTTATCCTCCACCATCGAAATCGCCTCCACCGGGCATTCCGGCACGCAGAGCTCGCAGCCCGTGCATTCATCAGGATCAACTTCCACGATCATCGCCGGCCTCCTCTCATTTGTCCATCCTCCTCTCCCCCCGCCGCGGCAGCAACTTGATCATCCGATCCGTTTACCGGACCTGTATCGGCTAAGGGGAATCTCCGTCCACCTCGACAGCCGCGGTCAGCTCAATCCTGACCGGGATCACCCCCTCGGCTGTTCTTATTACTTCTTCGTCCGAAAATGCGGCCGCGTCCATCTCTTTACAGGCCGTGCACCACTCGGCAGTGAAATCGATCATCATCGGCTTTTCCTGCTCGGCGGCGGCCCGCCCGGCTTCTTCGAACGAGCGATACCATTGTATTGCGCCGTTGCTAGCGTCGCGCCGTGGAGCGAATAACATGGTGCAAGCGCCCGCCATAATGACGAGATTACAGACGACAAGCTTCGCTCTCGGCAGGGTGGCCCCTCCCTTGCGACGAACGTCGAAGGCAATGAAGCCGAGGCCGACAACGCAAGCTACGGCCCCCGAGACAATCCATTCGGCTCTCTCGCCCAACAGGGGAAACAGAAAGGAAACCCCAAAGGCCAGCAAGAGCACGCCGAACAGCTTCTTTACTTCCACCATCCAGGCTCCAGATTTCGGCAGTTTGCCGATCGCACCTGAAAACGTGCCGATCGCGACCAGCGGCGCACCCATGCCCAATCCGAACACGAACAGCAGCGACGCCCCGGCAAGGGCGTTGCCCGTCGTCGCCACGTACATCAGCAAAGTTGCGACCACGGGCCCCACGCACGGCGACAGCACGAGCGCCGACACGCCCCCCAGCACAAAACTCGCGATCACGCCGCCGCCGGCGAACCTGCCCGAGCCGATATTCATCAGCGGCAGATCGTACAGCCCGAACATGCTCAACGCCATCGCGGCAAACAGCGCCGAAACCGCAACCACTACATACGGGCTCTGCAGAGCGCCGCCCACCAAGCCTCCCGCCGACGCTATCGCCGTCCCCAAGATCGCGTAAGCCGCCGCGAGACCCAGTACGTATGATGACGACAGCACGAAGCCCATGCCCGTACCCGGTTTTTTTGAGCCGAGGACAATGCTCGTTGTTATCGGAATCATCGGCCACACGCACGGTGTGAGCGTTACCAGCAAACCGGCCACAAGAACAAGCAGGAACGTTGCCGCCGATACCTCAATAGCCGATTTCGCTTCGTAAGAACCATTGCCCGAGGCCACCTTCGCGATGACCTCGAGCAGCTTTGCGGCATGCACCTTGCCATTGACCCGGTCGCCGATGTATTCCTTCCCCGACGAATCGGTGAACCGAATGGCCGGCAGGCCTACTACGCCGTACTTCCCGCGCACGCGGTTGCCGCCGTCCCCTTGCCGCGCCGGCGCAACTTTCACACCGCCCCCCCCGAACCGCGCCCGAAGCCTCACGGAGGCCGGCATGAAACACATATCGCTCGAGCAGCCCTGATACCCCACCAGCAGCACTACTTCCCTGCCTTCGACCTCCTCGCGGCCCGGTATCTTCAACTTTGCCGTGAACTTGGCCGCACCCTCGTAAATCTTGACCTGCTCCTTGAGAAGCTTATCTTCCTTGACTATCGGCGCCGGCATCAGCAGATCTTCGAGCGATACCCCCTCGGGCGACTTGACCCGGGCGGTCATCCGATCTTGATACACGTAATGCCCCGGCGGCGCGGTGAGGGTAAAATCCATCTCCGCCGCAGTGTCGGAAGTGATGCGAAGCTCGCCAACCGACACCGAGAACGGATCGGCCTCGAACATTCCCGCGCCGATTGCGCCGGCCGCCGATACTACGAACACCGCAATAACAGTCGCCACGATTCTCATCAGCCGTCTCCCAGTTTGCTGCTACACGTTGCCCGGTTCGTAGGTGGGCGACATCTCGCGCAGCCTCTCGATGATGTCTGCCAGGACCTTCGCAACGTAATCCACGTGCGCCATTATATTGCTGCGGCCGAAGGTGAGTCGAACCGAACCGTGGGCTTGCTCGTGCGAAAGGCCGATAGCCATCAGCACGTGAGATGGCTCCAGCGAGCCGGTCGTGCACGCCGAGCCGGTCGATGCGCACACGCCCTCCGAGTCGAGCCTCAGCAGGATCGATTCGCCCTCGACCCCCGCGAAGCTCATATTGAGGTTATTGGCCAGCCGCCGGGTGGGGTGGCCGTTGAGGCGGACGTCGGGGATGGCGGCCTCAATCATTTCGCGGAGCTTATCTCGAAGGATGGCTTCCCTTGCCATCGATTCTTCCACCTCTGCCCGGGCCAGCTCGGCGGCCCTGCCGAGGCCGGCGATCCCCGCCACGTTTTCGGTACCCGCGCGCAGTTTTCTTTCCTGTCCGCCTCCGTGTATAAGTGGGCGGATCTTCGTGCCCTTCCGCATGTACATCGCGCCGACACCCTTGGGGCCGTATAATTTGTGCGACGAAAGGGCGAGCAGGTCGCAGTTCATAGCTTGCACGTCGACCGGATAGTGCCCCGCCGTCTGAACGGCGTCGACGTGGAAGGGTATCCCCGCTTCTTTGGCGATCTTGCCGATCTCGGCAATGGGCTGGATGGTGCCGATCTCGTTGTTTGCGTGCATCACCGATATGAGGATCGTATCGGGCCGGATTGCCTTCTTCACGTCGCCCGGGTCGACCGTGCCGTATGAGTCGACCGGCAGCACTGTAAGCTCGGCGCCCATTCGTTGAAGTTCCTCGCAGGCGTGGAGCACGGCATGATGCTCTATCGCCGTCGTAATGACGTGCATTCCCTTATCTTGCCGCGCCATGAAGGCGCCCTTGACCGCCCAATTGTCCGACTCGCTCCCGCCCGACGTAAAATAGACTTCTTCGGGCCGGGCGCCGATCAGCGCCGCGACCTGCTCCCTGGCCGCGTCGACAGCCTTCTTGGACGCCTGCCCCAGGCCGTAAAGCGACGAAGCATTCCCGAATAGATCCGACATGTACATCGTCATCTCGCGACGCACCTCCGGCCTCACCGGAGTTGTGGCCGCGTGGTCGAGGTAGATTATGCCGTCCATTCGCACTCCTGTCCGTTGTTATTGTGGGCATGCAGCCCCTTTCGGCCGCCGATTTCTTTCTTCTGCGCCCTGCGGGGCGCGCGCCGGTGGAGGAGGCACGATACGACTTCCTCGCACGGTTGGAACCACCGCTTAGTCTATATGCAAGTTTAACACCTTTGACCGACGTTGGTCAAGAATAATCCGCTGTTGTGGGGGATGGAGTGCGACAGTTTCGATCAGTCGTTCAGTTGCTCCGGCCGTCGCCCCCTCCTCCGCCAAGGCTACGGCGGGCAAAAGGCTTTGGCGGGCAACCAGTCATCAGTGGAGGGTGAGCCATAATTCATTCCTGTTTCGCGCTCCTCCTCGTCGTCGAACTGTTCTGCCGCACCCTGCGGGGGCTCTTGCGGTAGGCCTGATCGGGCTTCAGGTGCGCTTCTTGTTTCCCTTGCAATCTTCTCAAATGCCTGTAACATAGATTATGTACGCGTGACCGTTTCTACGCTTGGCGCACGGGCCAAGAGAATGGGCAGGGGGTACGTCGATGGAGGACACAAATCATGAAGTACTGTGCAATTATCTTCGCTTTCTTATTGGTTGCATCACTGGCAGGGATCTCCCAAGACGCGGCCAAAGCAGCGTCAGAAAGACCCAACGGTGTTGCTGACACACGAACGGCAGGCGATGTGTACCCGGAAGCGGCTGTCGGGGCGCTCAGGTTCGCCAAGCTGGCCAAGATGCCTGCCGTTATCCTCGCAAAGGTTGGAGACAAGGAGATAAGAAAGGACGATCTTCAAGAGAGAATTGCGAGAGTCAAGACACAAAAAGAAGAAATGTTCTCGTTCGTGCTGTCAGAGATGGTCGGGCACGAGATCCTGCTTGCGGAGGCGGAAAAGGAAGGGCTGCTCAAGGACTCAGGCCCGCGGGCTGAAGAGGCGGCCGTCAAGGAGTTGGTGCGAGCGACGGCCGGAGAAATTGAGATCACCGACAAGGAATTGGATCAGGCTTATCAGGAGCACAAGTCGCAATTTGGGGATATGCCGCAAGACAAAGTAAAGGAGATGCTCAAGGGCTTTCTTGTCGTCCGCAAGCAGATGGAGGCCTCCGCGTCGGTCCTCGACGAGATGATAATGAACACAACGGTACTGGTCAATGAGAAATGGGTTGCCCGCCAGAACGAGGTGCTGACGGACAACCCCGTAGACAAGGCAAGGAAATCCGGCAAACGCAGCGTGGTGCTGTTTTGCCGGGCGAGGGACGAGAACAGCCGACGCATGACTTCGGTGTTCACCGAGCTACGGAAGGTGCGAAAGGATAACAACTTCGTTGTCGCTTACTCCCAGGAGCTAGACTTCATTTCCTTGCGCTATGGGGTGGTGGAAGTGCCGACCGTGCTGTACTTTGATGCCCACGGCGAGGTGGCGGGTCGGGGATCGGGCCTGCTCTCGAAGGATGAGATCCTGGGCAAGATCGATGACATGCAAGGCGAGGAATAGGATCTTTCGGCGCCTGGCGGTCAGGTGGGAAATCCTTGCCTATTCATACCAGATATTATATACTTATTGAACGATGGATGGTACGGGTTTTTCAACGGCCTCCCTGTACCCATTTTCCAGTTTCTTGTTGACAGACGACCTTCCATGGGGTGTAGTTGTGTAACGGCGATGTTTTCGGCTGGGGCTTTGTGGGGATTCCAGAACCGTTCCCCGATTTGTATTGGTATGTGACCCGCAAGGCGAACTGGAACAAGACAATAGAGGCCGGCAGAAACAGTTCATTCCATGTCGTTCTACTCGAGATTCATTAGACCGGCGCTCTTCAGGGTCGATCCCGAGAGCGTCCATAACGCGACCGTCAGGGCGTGCGGCGTCGCCGGCACAACTGCAGTCGGGCGGTGGCTACTACGGCAGGCATTCACCTACCGTGATCCGCGGCTGGAGTGCACAGTCGCAGGGATGCGCCTGGCCAACCCGGTCGGTCTGGCCGCGGGGTGGGATAAGAGCGGGGTGGCCGCTGCGGGTGCGAGCTGTCTTGGCTTCGGATTCCATGAGATTGGCTCGGTGTCCGCCGAACTCTCGGACGGAAACCCGAAGCCGCGCCTGTTTCGTCTCCCTCGAGACCGGGCCATCATTGTCCATTATGGGCTCCAGAACGATGGCGCGGAAGCCGTTGCCCGCCGTATCGGACGCAGTCCCATTGCCGTTCCCGTCGGCATCAACATCGTCAAAACAAACCGCGGCCTCGACGCGCCTCCGGACACTCAGGAAGAGGTCTTCGAAGACTACCTTCGTTCGACTCGGGCGCTGAAGGAGGCAGCCGATTATCTCGTCTACAACCTGAGCTGCCCGAACACCGAAACGGGCCGCGATTTCTTTCGCGAACCGGGCATGATACGAAAGCTTCTGGTGCTCCTGGAAGCCGAGCGAATCAGCCGTCCGGTCTTCCTGAAGATCTCGCCCCTGGGTGGCGGGGAAGCGCTCGACCGCATGCTTGCAGAGACCGCGGGCTGCAAGGTGGTGTCGGGGTTCATGCTAAACCTGCCGCCCGGTAAAGTGGTTCCCCTGCAGACGCCCGAGGAAGAGTGGAGCGACCTGCCGGGGGCCGTTGCCGGGAAACCGGTTGAAGGGCTCATCAATGAGCAACTCGCGGAACTCTATCGGCGCATCGACCGACGACGACAGTGTATTGTCGCTGCAGGAGGTGTGTTCACGGCCGAAGATGCTTACCGCAAGATACGTCTAGGCGCCGCCGCGGTGCAATTGCTCACCGGCATGGTCTACGAAGGGCCGGGGATGGTTGCTCGTATCAACCGCGGGCTTTCTGTTCTGCTGGAACGCGACGGGTTTGCCGGCATTGAAGAGGCCGTCGGCGCCGATCATCAGTGAGAAACCTGCGCAGATCAACGTTGCCGAGAGCGAAGACATGAAAACGGGAAGGAACCGAACATGAGTACGAACACTGTTGCCCGGCTTCGCGAGCAGCTCAAAGGGCCTGTCGTCGCGATGACTACACACTTCAAGGATGACTATTCACTCGACCTTGACGCCGTGAAGCGGCTGACCGAGTACTACATCGAACAACAGGTTCCGACCGTGATCGTGACCGGCAGCACGGGTGAGTTTTTCTCGCTCACGGACGAGGAGCGCAAGCAGGTGCAGAAGATGGTGATCGACACCGTCCGCAATGCTGACAGCGACATGACCGTGATTGCCGGCACGTCACACTCCGGCACGCACACGACGATCGAGCTGACCAAATATGCCGAGGGCATCAGCGCCGACGGCGTGATGATTACCCCGCCCTATTACGGCACCAACGGCGGCGGATTCCCCGTGATCCAGCATCACTACGACCTGATCACGCGGGCGACCGAGATCGGCGTCGTGATCTACTTCAGCGGCGGGGTGATGTGGCAGGTGCAGGACATCATCGCCAACCCGCGGATGATGCTTGACCTCGTCGAGTCGTGCAACGGCCACGCGTCGGGGTTCAAAGATGCCTCGGGCAATTTCCCGTTCTACCGGCAGCACAGCGAACTGCTGAGGGGCAAGGTGGCCACCATGGGCAGTGCGGGCATGAACTACTTCCTGTGGGGATTCGAGTTCGGGTCGCCATGTTTCCTGACCGGGCTGGGCAACGTTTGGCCGAAGTGGGAGATCGATTTCCACAACCACCTGGTTGAAGGTCGGCGCGACGAGGCCATCAAGATCGTCAAGGAGCAGGACCTGCCATACCTGGCCGTCACAAAGAGCACGAAGCGGTACTGGGCATGCCTGAAAGTCCTGCAGGAGATGATAGGCCTGCCCGGCGGCAAGATGCGTCCGCCGCTGGTGGACTGCACCCCCGAGCAGCGCGAAGAGCTGCGACGCGTCTGCACGAAGATTGGTCTCATGTAAGGCAGGTGCTACGGACCTGCCCATACATGAATTGATACGATTTGAAAACACTACAAAGACACAGGAACCCGGATCTGATTGATCGGTGCCGTCGCTTCTGGCGCCGCGAAGATGCGGATCGGCCGCTGGTTGGCGTGTTGGTCAACCGGATGCAGCCGCTGAAGCACTTTCCGGTGTCCCCGAATGACGGCGAACTCGAGCCGTCCGATCTCCATGTCGACGCCTTCCTCGCCGAATGTGAGCGCAGACACGAAGCGGCTGAAGAAGTCGGTGGGCATACCGTCTATGTGGCGTATCCGTGGGCAGGAGTGCCATGGATGGGCGCCGTACTGGGCCTGGAGGCACGGTTCGAGGGCGGCCATGCCTGGTCGGAACGGTTGCCCGGCGACTGGATGGCGCATGCAGCGGAATCGCTGCCCTGGAACGATCGGTGGCTAGACAAGATGAACGAATTGACCCGGGCGGCCGTCGAAGCCGGCAACGGCCGCTATCCGGTAGGCCCCTGCCACCTCGGCGGCCCGGTGGATGTTGCAGCCGCGATGATGGGTGCGGAACAACTTGCACTGGCTGTCTACGATGCCCCGGATGCCCTGCACCGTTTGCTCGACACGATCACCGATGCGTGGCTGCAAGTCGTGGATCAGCAGTACGGGATCGTTCCGCGGTATGACGGCGGATACTGGAACGCCAACCAGCCCCTGTGGTCGCCCGGCAGGAACATGTTTGTGCCGGCGGATGCGGTTTCCATGCTCTCGCCCGACGCAGTGACGGAATTCGTGATACCACGACTGCGGCGCATCACTGAACACATGGATTTTTCCATCGCGCATACGCATTCAACCTACCTGCACGCCCTCGACCCTGTCCTCGCGATCGAGGGCTTTCAATGCATCCAGGTCGGGTTGGACGTAAATGGTCCGCCGTTGGATGAGGTCCTACCCGCGATGCACCGAATTCAGCAGAGCAAAGCACTGATCGTGGCGGTCTGTCAGGAAAGCCCAAACGATGCCGTCGAGCAAACCCGCACAGTGATCGATGCGCTGGACCCCGCGGGACTGTGCATACTGGTGTACCTGGAGACAGCGGAGAAAGGCAAAGCCTTCTTCAGAAAACTGGGCGTTATCGACCGTCGAACGGATTAGAAAGGCACGAGAAATAAAGATTACGCACCTGAAAGTCTTCGTCGCCAACCCCGGCCAGAAGGTGAGCTGGGGCACGGGCTGGGGAAAGAACACGATCCTGGTCAAGATCTACACGGACGATGGAATCGACGGCCTGGGCGAAGGTTTCCACAGCCTCGATGAACCGATCGAAGGAGCGCTGCTGAAATACGAACGCTGGCTGAAGGGCAAGGATCCGACGCGCATCCTCCACAACTGGCAGGCCATCTATCGGGGGCTGCGCTATCCGCTCGGCACGGCCGAATTGGCCGCTTTGAGCGCCGTCGAGCAGGCTCTGTGGGACATCGCCGGCAAGGCCTGCGGGCTGCCGGTGTACGAGATGCTCGGCGGCCCGACGCGCGACCGTATCCGCCTGTACGCCAGCGGGTATCTTTGCCAGCCGCTTCATTTCGATCTTCCGGGCGACGACCTCGTCGGCGCTGCGAAGGGCTGCGTGGAGCGCGGCTTCACGGCCGTCAAGTTCACCCCCCAGCCCGACGACTACGAGGGCAAGGACCCCGAGTACGTTCACCGTGCAGCGGTCGAGCGCGTCTGCGCCGTGCGAGAGGCCGTGGGCGACGACATCGAGATCTGCCTCGACTACCATGGCCGCAGCTTCTCCGTCACCGAAGCCGTGCGCCTGGCAGAGGCGATCCAGCCCTACCATCCCATGTTTCTCGAAGAACCGGCCCTGACCGAAAACCCCGACGCGCTGGTCGAGGCCAAGATGAAAACCTCGATCCCAATTGCCGGCGGCGAACGGTGCAACAGCCGCGAGCGGCTGCGCGAGATCCTCGAGAAGCGCGCGCTGCACATCCTGCAGCCGGAGCCCACCTGCAACGGCGGCATCCTCGAGACCGTCAAGTGGGCCTACATGTGCGAGCTGTACCACGTGGTGCTGGCGCCCCATCAGGCGTGCGGGCCGGTGTCGCTGCTGGCCTGCGCCCACATCGACGCGAGCATCTCCAACTTCCTGATCCAGGAATGCAACGTGGATGTTGACGACCCGTTCCTCAAGGACCTATTTCACCCAATGCCGGTGATCAAGAACAGTTACCTGGAGTTGCCCGACCGGCCCGGCCTGGGCATCGAGCTGAACGAAGACGCCGTGGAGAAGTATCCGCGCGAACCCTACGACCGCCCGGTGAACATCCAGCACGACGGTGCCATCGGATTGGAGTGAAATGCAGCGCGGTGTAAAGCGTGGGCTACGACCACGCTCAGAGATCAGCAGGGTCGTAGCACCTGCTCCACTGCAGACAACCGGAGACACACATCAAGCAGGCAAAAAACGGAGATTGCGAGTTGCTGAATCTGACGCCGGACGCGCAGGTGGCGCTCCGGGCTGCGCGGCGGCGAGGGGCGCTCGAGGTCGCACCCGTGCATCTGCCGGTCGGTGTTGCCGGCGACTGCAACCATTACGGCTGGCCGATCGCGACGATGGCCGGCGACACCATCGTCGTCATGCACCGCCGCATTCCCGGCCACAACCCGGCGCGCGCGGGCGGCCCGGACCCCACCATGTCATACGGGATCGTGTTGCGCAGCGAAGACGGCGGCCGAACCTGGTACGAACCATACGACCTGCGCGACTGCATGAAGCCCGATGACCGAAATCGCGGCGGAATCGTGCCGCTCTCGCACCGATTCAAGTTCGACAAGGGGAACGATTCCACACAGGGCTACAAGGTGCATCTACATGCCATCGGCACGACACGCGACGGCGGCGTTGTCGCCATCAACAATCACGGCGTCTTTCGCTCCGACGACGCCGGCCGCACATGGAACCACTTCTCCACCGCCCTGCGCGACGACATGTTTCCGCACGAACTCGTCAACATCGGCCCGCGCATCCTCGATGACCCGCAACATGGGCTGCTGGTATTCGGCAACTGGTTCGCAATCAACGAGACGAAGCTGAGAGAGGAAGGCCCGCCCACTCAATTCGTCGTTCTGCGTTCGCCGGACGGCGGCGCGACCTGGCAAGTCGAGGAGCACCCGGCCGGATTCGTGCAATACGAGCCGGCCGCCCTCTTCCACGACGGACGCTTTCTCTTGGTCACCCGGGAACAAACGGACGTGCGGTCGCACAAGCAAATGGCTTGGCAACCCGGTCGGGCTCCGCGGGTCATTGACACCAACCTCGAAGATCCCCGCTATGTGGACACGGTCGATTTCTCGTTCAACCCGGTCACCAAGCGCTTCGAGATTGTGCGCTCCGAACGCTATCGCATGGAGCTGTGGCTGTGGAGCCTGGCACCGGATGAGTGGGACAGCGGCCAGTGGCGGCGCGAATGCCGACTGCTGGGCACCGAAGGTGAGTTCTACAACACCGCCGACGGGTTTCATCCCGCCGGCGCGGTAATTGACGAAAAGCACGGCGTGCAGCACATTTTCATCTACTCCGGCCGGCCCGGCGGTCCCGCCGGCGTCTTCCGCATCACCCGCACGCTCGACACGCGGACGCTGAGCCTGTCACTCGTAAGCTCTGCACAAAACCGATAGCAAGCCCCTAAAAAAAAGAGACTCCGCATGATCTATCGCAAACTCGGCAGAACCGGATTGGATGTGTCCGTACTCGGCATGGGCACCGGCGGACCCGATGCGATGGGATTGAAGTCGGGCCGTTCAGAGGCGGAGATGCGGGACTTTCTGCGCTACGCCTTCGAACTGGGCATCAACTATTTCGACACCTCGCCCGGCTACGGCGACGGGCGCAGCGAACGAATACTCGGCCGGGCGGTCAGCGAGATCGGCCGCGACAACGTCGTGGTGTCGACTAAGATCGCCCTGGCAGGCAGCATGCCCGGCAAGCCGGCGAAGGTGATGAAGCCATCGGATGTCGGTTCCGCAGTGAACGAGAGCCTTCGGCGACTCCAGATGGACTACGTAGACGTGATGCTGATGGCGGTCGCCGACTTGCCCGAGACCTTTGACACCGTGGTCAACGATCTGATTCCGGAGTTGGTCAAGCTGAAGGAGCAGGGCAAGATCCGCTTCATCGGTTCCAGCGAGCAGACGCGGTCCGACGGAGCGCACATCTGGCTGCAACGAGTGCTGACGACCCATCAGGTCGACGTCGCCATGGTAGGGCACAACATGATGAACCAGTCGGCCCAGCGGAACGTATTTCCGTTCTGCGTGGAGAAGAACATTGGCGTGTTGAACATCTTCACGGTGCGGAACCTGTTCTGGAACATGCCCCGGCTCAAGGAAGTCATCGCGGACCTCAAAGAGCGCGGGATGATCCAGCGCGACGCGGTCTGCGACGAGGCCCCCTTGGGATGGCTGGTCGAGGACGGCGAGTGCGAGTCCTTGGTCGAAGCCGCCTACCGCTACGCCGCCTACAGCAGCGGCGTCACCACCGTGATGTGCGGCACGATCGACCGGGGTGAACTCGAACAGGACATCGCGTTCGTCCGGAAAGGACCGCTGACGGAAGAGAGGCTGCGACGCTTGCACGAGACGTTCGGGCATATCGAAGAGGCCATCGGGAACTGACGAGCCGGTGTAGGTCGGCGCCCAGACGAGGTGTTCATCCCCGGCCGATTGCTAAGCCACACCGGCTGATGTGGTAGAGGGAATTAAAGCTTGAAGTCTTACATTCGAAGTGGTATAAAAAGTGGGGCTAGGCCAGTGGAAGACAAGAGCCGCACTTCGCAACATCACCCTTCGGCGGCTCGAGCCGGGGCGGGACTGAAACGAGAGGATGTTCAATGTCTCAATTTTCAATGCTCAATGACGATATAGGACAGCCGTTCTCTCCCCCTTCGCGCTGAACGCTTCGCACTCCGGTCTCCGAAATCCGGGGCTATTTGTATTGCTAACTCGAATCTTCCAGAGCCGGCTGTCAAGGCTATGGACAGGCTGGAGAT
>Ga0180432_10004253_pt1 | contig 19787 bp, 17 predicted proteins | sample SS_ome_10_FD_132414 | JGI IMG/M metagenome (GOLD analysis project Ga0180432, IMG submission 132414) | Hypersaline lake sediment archaeal communities from the Salton Sea, California, USA - SS_1_MS_2 metaG | ecosystem: Environmental > Aquatic > Non-marine Saline and Alkaline > Hypersaline >...
CGCGGTGGGAGGGAGTGGGGGGTGGGAGGATTGGGGGGGTGTGTTGGTGGTGGGGACGGTTTAGGGGGTGTGGTCTTTGGGCAGGCTGGCCAAGGCGGCAGGGACATCGTTGCAGATGGTGAAGAAGGTGTCGAGCTTGACGACTTTGAAGATTTCGAAGACGAAGCGGTCGCCGGGGGTGTTGGCGACTTTTTTGTCGATGCAGCAGATTCGCAGAGGGGTGTCTTCTCGGTCCATTTGTTTCTGGAGGGCGACGAGCAGGCCGATGGCGGAAGATGAAATGGCGTGGACATTGGTGAAATCGAGAATGAGTGGGGCGCCGGGTTGGTCGTAGGCGGCGGTTCCGAGGGCGTCGCGGAATCGTTGGACCTCGGCGTCGGCGAGGATGTTGTGGACGAGTACGGTGGCGATGGTGGCGTTTTCGCGTCGTTCCACTCTGATAATGGGTTTAGTTTTGGTCATGGAGGTCTCTTGCGTGGTGGGGCAGTGCGGCCGCTGCCGGTTGGGTCAGACGTCATCCTTTTTGAGTATCGGGAATTGGAGCTGCCCAATTTAGCGGGTTATTGAAATTTTTTATTTTGAGGCGGCTCAGAGTTGTAATCGTTCATGATTTGAGCAGGCTGAGGACTTCGGCGCGGCTTCGGGCGTCTTTTCGGAAGATGCCGAGCATTGCGGAGGTGACCATGGCGGCTCCGGGTCTTTGGGCGCCGCGGATGGTCATGCAGGTGTGGGTGGCCTGTAGGACGACGGCGACGCCACGGGCGTTCATTTCGGCCATGAGGAACTCGGCGATCTGGGTGGTGAGTCTTTCCTGCATTTGGGGCCGGCGAGCGAAGGCGGAGACGATGCGGGCGAGTTTGCTGACGCCGATGACCTGGCCTCGGGGCAGGTATCCCACGTGGGCGTGTCCGACGAAGGGTAGGAGGTGGTGTTCGCAGATGCTGTAGAAGGGGATGTCCTTTAGGAGGACGATTTCGTCGTAGTTTTCGTGGAAGGCTTTTTGTGTGTGTTGTCTGGGGTCTTGTCGTAGTCCGGCGAAGAGTTCGGCGTACATTCGAGCGACGCGGTCGGGGGTGTTGAGTAGGCCTTCGCGGTCGGGGTCTTCACCGACGGCGAGGAGTATTTCGCGTACGGCGGCTTGGATTCGGGGCAGGTCGACGGGGGGATGAGGGGTGAAGTCGCTCGGGTGGGGACGGGCCTGGGTGTCGGGTGAGGTTTGGTTGTTCATGTTTTCTGGAGAGTTTTCTGTTGGGGTCATGGGTAAGTCTGCCGTTGGTTATTTAGAGGTTAAGGAGGTATTCGAGTATGAGGCGTACGCCGAATCCGGTGGCGCCGGCGGTGCGGTAGGGTAGTTCTTTGGTGGTATCGGCCATGGCGGCGACGTCGATGTGTGCCCAGGGCATTTGGTTGACGAACTGTCCGAGGAAGGCGGCGGCGGTGCAGGAGGCGCCTTCACGTCCGCCGGTGGTTTTGAGGTCGGCGGCTTTGGTTTTCATTTGTTGGAGATAGAGGTCGCCCATGGGCAGGTGCCAGACGGGCTCGGCGGCATTTTGGGAGGCATTTTGGATGGCGTGGCGTAGGGAATCGTTGTTGCTGAAGAGGCCGGCGTTGTGTTGGCCCAGGGCGATGACGCAGGCGCCGGTGAGGGTGGCGATGTCGAGGATGGCTTTGGGTTTGAGGGTGGCGGCGTAGGCGAGGGCGTCGGCGAGTATGACGCGTCCTTCGGCGTCGGTGTTGGAGATTTCGATGGTCTTGCCGGAATAGGTACGGATGATGTCGCCGGGTCGGAAGCAGGTGGCGGAGGGGAGGTTTTCGACGGCGGGGATGAGGCCGACGACGCGTTGAGGCAGTTTGAGCTGGGCGCAGGCGGTCATGATGGCGATGACGTCGCAGCCGCCGCACTTGTCGTACTTCATGTTGTCCATGCTGGCGGAGGGTTTGATGCAGAGGCCACCGGAATCGAAGGTGACGGCTTTGCCGACGAGGACGACGTCGGGGGCGTTATTGGTGCGGGGGGATTTTTTTTCTTTGGCGGGGGTGTAGGTGATTTCGATGAGTCGGGGTTTTCGGGCGGATCCGGAGCCTACGGCGAGGATGGCGTTCATGTTGCGTCGGGCGAGTTCCTTGTCGTCGTAGACTTTGCAGGTCAAGCCTGCCGAACGGGCAGCCGCTTGGGCATGGCGGGCGAGGACGGCGGGGTAGATTTCGTTGGCGGGGGTGTCGCCCAGGTGTCGGGCGAGGTTTTGTGCTTGGGCGAGCACCGTGCCGAGGGCGGCGCCCTTGCGGAGGGCGCGGGTTGTGGCGGGGTCGTCATCGACGAGGGTGATGCGGCAGGTCTTGGGGGAGCGATTATTTTGGTTTTGTTGAGTCAGGAAGTCGTTGTAGGTGTAGCGGCCGACGATGGCGCCTTCGGCGAGGGCCTGGCCGACGCGTTGGGGGTCAGGCGGGCTGGTCAGGGTTTTGTGGAGTGCCAGGGCGATATGTTTGAGGCCGATGTTGTCGGCGGCGCGGGTGGCGGCGCCGGCGGCCTGCCGGAGGGTGTCGAGCTTGAAGGCCTTTTTGTCGCCCAGGCCGACGAGCATGAGGCGTTGCGCGGCGGTATTGGCCTGTGCGTAGAGCATGGAGATCTGGTTGGCGTCGCCGGTGAAGTCGCCCAGTTTGAGCAGTTGGGTGATGGCGCCTTTGGTCAGGCGGTCCAGCGGTGCGAGGCTTTTGGGGACCGCGGTGGTGTTCTTGAAGAGGCCCAGGACCAGCACGTCGGCGGTGAGTTTGGTGAGGTCGGATTGTTTGGCGGTGACCGTGGTGGTCTGGCAGGTCTTGAGCATGAGTTGTTCTCCAAATGGGCAGTGGAGGCCGTCTGGGTGGCCAAATATGCTTTCAAACGGCGCATCTTAACGTGAACGGTTTTGGGGGGAAAGTCAAAAAACGAGGCGTATTGCGGTTAGTGGCGCCAACAGGGGGTTGGTAAAAGGGGCCGGCGGCATTAGAATGTTGGGGATGAAGACGTTGCAAATAGGGCCAATCAGTTTGGATGTGCCGATGCTGCAGGGTCCGATCAGTGGTTATTCTGATCTGGCGATGCGGGAGCTGGCGCGTGCGTATGGGGCGCCGCTGACGTTTGCGGGGTTGATGCTGGATAAGTCGGCGCAGTATGAGAAGGTGTGGCGTAAGGGCCAGTATGTGCTGGGCGCGGATGAGGCGCCCTTGGGTGGGCAGTTGGTGGGGACGGACCCGGTTTTGGTGGCGCAAGCGGCTCGTATTATGGAGCAGCGGGGGTTTGCGTTGGTGGATGTGAATTTGGCTTGTCCGGCGCCGAAGGTGCTGGCGCGTGGGCGTGGGGGGGCGTTTTTGCAGAAGTCGTCGTCGGCGTCGGCGGTGGTTCGGGCTGTGCGGGAGGCGGTGAGTGTGCCGGTGACAATCAAGTTGCGTGGTTCGTACTACGAGAAGGACGAGGAGCGTGAGCACTTTTGGCGGATCTGCGAGTCGGCGGTGTCGGCGGGTGTGGACGCGTTGGTGGTACACGGACGGTCGGTGGAGCAGCGTTATCGGGGGCAGGCGGACTGGGAGGTGGTACGGCAGGTCAAGGAGCGGTTTGGGCAGACGACGGTGGTGGGCAGCGGTGATATTTTTACGGCGTCGGCGGCGATGGAGCGGCTCGAGGCGAGCGGGGCCGATGGTGTGCTGGTGGCGCGGGGGGCGATAGGCAATCCGTGGATATATTCGGAGCTGGCGCGTGCGTTTCGGGGGCAGGCGCCGGCCGAGGAGCCCAGCGTGGCAGAGGTGGGGCGGGTGCTGCTGGCACATTTTGAGCGGGTGCTGGATTTGTACCCGGCGCACAAGGCGGTGATTCATTTTCGCAAGTTTGCGGTGGGTTACTGTCGGCGGCATCCAGACCGTAAGGCGACGCTTCTGGCGTTGATGGCGGCCAAGACGCCGGAGCAGTTGCGGTGCGAGGTGGGCCGGCGTTTTGGGCAGGGATGATGAGACGCTGGGCAGGCTTTGAGGTTGGTCTGTGGAGAGGGCATGAGTGAGCTTTATTCGCCGATGATTTTTACGAGGACGCGTTTTTTTCGTTTGCCGTCGAATTCGCCGTAGAAGATTTGCTCCCAGGGGCCGAAGTCGAGTTGGGCGTCGGTGATGGCGACGACGACTTCGCGGCCCATGAGGGAGCGTTTGAGGTGGGCGTCGGCGTTGTCTTCGTAGCCGTTGTGCTGGTACTGGTCGTAGGGTTTTTCGGGAGCCAGTTTTTCGAGCCAGCGTTCGAAGTCGTGGTGGAGGCCGGTTTCGTCGTCGTTGATGAAGACGCTGGCGGTGATGTGCATGGCGTTTACCAGGCAGAGGCCCTCGGTCACGCCGGATTCAGCGAGGCAGTGCTGAATCTCGCTGGTGATGTTGAGGTATTGACGGCGGGCGGTGGTTTCAAACCAGAGTTCTTTGCGATAACTTTTCATGGGGTGCTCCTTAGGCGGGGTTTGCTTGTTCAGGCGTTAAGATAGCGGCAGTTGGGCGACGAGGCAATGGTGCAGCCAGAGAGGCCCAGGCGGTCGGGCTGAAGGGGGCGGGCAGTGTTTGACGCGGGCGAGCAAACAGATACAATGGCTGTTTTGGCAAAGGGGCTAACCTTGGTGCGAACGAGCTACATGGCGAATCAGGAACCGGCAAAGAAGCGCAAGAAGAAGAAATCTCACCCGGCGGTGGACTATCTGCTGTACCTGGCGATGCGTGTGGTGGCCCTGTTGTTGACGATTGCGGATGTCAACAGCTCGCTGCGGCTGGCGCGGGCGTTGGGTCATGGGTTGTATCTGATCTATGGTCGTGGTCGCGAGCGGGCTATTGCGAATCTTGAGCGGAGTTTTCCGGAGCGAGGTCGGGCGTGGGCGGAGCGGACGGCGCGGCGTAGTTTTGAGCATATTGTGATGTTGGCCTTTGATGTGCTCTATACGGCGCGGCTGGTGCGGTTGAGTACGTGGCGTCGTTACATTGAGCTGGGCGACCTGAGTGTGCCACTGGGGATGATTCTGCGGGGCCGTGGGGTGATCATGCTGACGGGTCATTACGGTAATTTTGAGATTTTGGGCTATACGCTGGCCACGTTTGGTCTGGAGAGTTATTCCATCGCCCGGCCCATCGATAATCCCTACATCAACCGTTATCTGCTTGGCGTGCGTGAGCGGATGGGCCAGATTATCGTGGACAAGAAGGGTGCTACCGACGCCATGCTCAACATTCTGGACAAGCAGGCCACCCTTGCTTTCATCGCCGACCAGAACGCGGGTCGCAAGGGGATTTTTGTGGACTTTTTCAATCGCAAAGCCAGCACTTACAAAAGCATCGGGCTGCTCGCCATGCAGTACAATTTGCCGATTGTGGTGGGTTACGCTCGTCGAGTGGATGATCGTTATCGGTTCAAGGTGGGTGTGACGCGTGTCATCCAGCCCGAAGACTGGCAGGACAAGGATGATCCGCTGCGTTGGATCACCGCTGAGTACACCCGTGCCATTGAAGACTTTGTTCGCGAAGACCCCGAGCAGTACTGGTGGGTGCATCGTCGGTGGAAGACGCGTCCTCCGGGTGAGGAGTAACGTCATCGGGGGCGGCTGATCGTAGGGCGGTTCGGTCGGTACGTAGATGCGGCCGCCGCAAGCGACGACCGCACCGTTTACCTGATCGAGCTGTCCATAACACATATGTTTGTTGTGGGGCGATCACCTCCTTTCACTGGGTCTCTTTGTTGCCTGTGTCGGCCGGCGTAACGTTAACGGTGCTGTTTTCGAGGGGCGCCGGCCCAGACAACCGCCTTTCCTGGCGTCGGTGTTGATACCACTGCAGGGCGCCGCCCGCACCGAGCAGCGCGAACGCCCCCGCCAGAACCGACAGTCCCTTGCCGTAGGTTCTCGTCGAGATGGCTTTTGCGGCCATGACGAACCCGAAGCCCAGCGGCAAGGCCACGGCGAGCAACACAAAACCGATCTGTTTGAGCAATATGCCGATGGCGACCAACATCAGCAAAGCAAACCCTGCCGGACTGTAGAACGGCTCGGCCAGCAGGTTTGCGGGCAGGCTTTGCCAGATGTCGGGCAGCGGTGGATGCACATGGTCGCCGGTGGCAGCGAGGCAGTAGGCAGCGGCAGTGACGAACGCCACCCACGCGTAGGGTTGGCCCTGTCCTGTTGCGTGAGCCAGCGCGACGCCGACCAGTGTGCCGCCGAGAATCATAGGTGAAAAATACCACCATGCCGGGTCCACAAACACGCCGTACATGGCTGCCCGTAATTGTAAAGCAGCCATGAGAGCCGCTACGGTGAGCAGCGACCAGGGTGTGGTCCACGCTGCCAGCGGTTGGGCTTTCGAAGGCCGGTGCTTGCTTCGCTCTTTGGTGACCAAAGCCAGGTGCGCCACGGCATAGAGCGCCACGATCCAACAAAGCCCACAGGCCAAACTGATCTGAGCTTCTTTGTTATCGACCAGCAGGTGGAAGGCGGGGGCCGCCCCGGCAATCAGGACCAGCCATCCCATGCAGTACGCCAGTGGTGCCCTGGGCAGGTGAATGCCCAGCCATCGCCGCGCCGCCAGCAGTCTGGTCACCGAGAGGCCCACGGCCACCATAGTGGCGAAATACGCCTCGCCCGCGGCGATGAGGTAGAGCTCATCCAGAGCGATAAACAAGAACCCCGTCAAGAGCAGGGTGTAGAACGCTGAATTGGCGGTGTCGCGTTGCAGGCCCGCACGCCGCTGCCACCGTGCCAGGCCCAGCAGCAGCCACATGTAGGCCTCAAAAGCAAACAGCGTGATGTAAACGTGCAGTTTTGTGCCGGTGCGCCGCTCATAGGGATCGATGAGGATCCACATACCTATCAAAAGCAACAGCATGCTTGCGATGTAGAGCACGCGTGCCAACTGATGGCCAATGGCGGCCTCGGGTGGCGGTGCCACTACCACGTTCGCTGCTTTCGCCTTGCCGGAATGGTTCGCTTGCAGCGTCGTCATGCCTCTGCCCATCCTTTCTCTTGTCGTCCGGGTTTATTCAGTTGCCTACGTATGAGTCGCCCCGACCAGTCGAATGTCCGCCGTCCCATCGGCCGATCTCAATGGCCTCGGCCGTGCTGCCATCAGCATCGGCCCAACGCGTGTAGATGTTGTCCCGTCGGAGGCCCACGTTCGGGGACTCTTCACGGGTGACGTTGTTGCCGGCGAAAAGGATGTTCTGGCACTGGGTCTCGTGATTACGGCTGTTGCCGTGACGTGTGTTCTTTCCATTGGCGTCGTCCCAGGTGCCATTCTTGTTGGGCACGGGAGCCGCGCCGGCGAGAGGATTTCGCGTGCCGGTGGGCGTGTCGTAGGCCCAGTTCTTGTCCGCCATGATAGCCATGGTCAAAGGTGCCGAAGAGGCCAGCAGGTAGCGCCAGGGGTCTTTGTACGAATAGCTCAGATTGCGCAGCGAGGGAAAGTCGTTCAGGTCCGTATAGTCCTCCGGCGCGGGCCAGCCGTTGTCGACACAGAAGATCTCCGTGTCTCGCATGCTGAATTCCTCATCGTCGGGTGCCGTCGGGCAGACAAACACCTTGGGGGCAACCTCTTCACACTTGGCCAGCAGATAGAGACAGCCGCCCACGGTGGGCTCTTTGTCCCAGTTGTCGAAGTTGGGGTCGGCCCAGCGGGTGTTGGCGACAGCGTCGGTGGGGTTGTAGAGGCCCATGCCGAACTGGCCGGTATTGTCTTCGTCTTTCCAGGGCACGGGATAACGCTCGTTGAAATCGTTATGGTACATCGCCAGCGCCGTGCCCAAGCCGCGCAATTGACTGGCGCACCGGACTCGCGGAGGAAGAGCTTCCCACCCTCGGTTGTTACGGCGCATCACGATAACAAAGAAAGTGCCTATAGCAACTGCAACGATAACCACAAGCAACTCCAAAAGTGTAAACGCCGATCTTGATTTCATGACACGTACCTTTCGTGAAAACGCGTTGCAAGAGTTCACGCTTCAGCGTGCAATAATAGCCTGACGCATCACGTACATGTGTTTATTGCATCGACCCAACGTCAGCGGCGCGCGGACCGGGCGCATTGGGCCGTTTGGGGAATTCGGGCGCGCGATCCGAGTATACTTCAACAAGGTGAGGTCTTTCGCGTCGCGTCCCGAGCGGGGGCATTCAGGGCCACTTAAGGAGCTTCAAGCAGTGCCTGCGGGAAGGAATGAAAATAGGATACCAGTCGATAATGTGCTGCGTACGATACGAATAGCCAATTATAGGAGCAATATTCTGGGCACGCTTAGCCTTGTCTGTCGGCGGCTGGTCCCCGACGTATCGGCCACTAGCAGAGCGCAACGCCATTCGCGCTCCACAGGATGTGTTTCTTGCGGCGGGCATCACCTCCTTTTGGTGTTGGGGAGGTTTTCGGGGCGGGTCGGCTCGGTGGCCGGAAAACCCGTTTTGTCTACTTAATTATACCACAAGTTTGGGCCGGCGGCAAGTGATGGTTGGTCAAATCAGGTGCTCTGTCGCAACGGGTCGGCAGTTTCCTTGCGCAAGGGGCGTGGGTCGATGGTGAGATAGGCTCCGAGGGAGCCGTGGAGCTTCTTGTGCTGGTAGATCCAACGGAGTTTGATGCGGTCGGGGGCTTCGTAATGAGCGAGATACTCGCCGACTTCGGCGCCCCAGCGGATTTCGGTGTCGTTGGTGGTAAAGAGCGTGAGGTGGGGGTCGGCGTTGTTGAGTCGGCCGCGGAAGTTGGCGACATCGAGGACTGCCAGTTCGGCCCAGACGCGTTCCTGCCAGGGCAGCCGTTCGTCGACCTGTTTGATGAGGGTGAGCAGTTCGAGGCCGGCGCGCAACGCGGGGGAGGAGACGGCGCGACCGGCTTTGGGCAGTTCGAAGTCGCTGCCGCGCAGACGTACGAGGTGGGCCTGGTCGCCGGCCAGACGTGCGGCGGGCAGCAGGACGCCCTGGGCATCGAGATAGTAGACCTTGGTGCCCTTGACGACCGAGGCGATGGGGAGGCGCAGGTCGCAATCGATTTCCAGACGTCCGTCATAGCGTTTTCGCAGGTAGCGCAACTCTTTGACCCAGGGGTTGGCCTTGAGGTTGGCGGCCCATGTCCGGGGGAGACTTTCGTCCAGGAGGAAGTCGTCGCTGTGAATGCCGGTGGAGAGACACACTTTTTCGACCAGTTCGTTGCTGGCCCAGACCGGTCGATCCACGAGCCCGACGGTGAGCGAGAGATCGCGTTGGTGGGCAATCTGGTGTACATAGCGGTCCAGGTAGGTAAAGCCGCCCGCAAAGGCGGTGCCCAGGACCATCCAGGCCAGGGCGAGCGTGAGACATCGGCCGGCACGGTCCCAGTGAAAGACGGCCAGGACGGCGCAGGTATACTGCCAGCTGGCGGCGAGGGGATTGGTTTTTTTCTTCTTTTTCTTGCGTCTTTTTTTTGCCATAAGGTTTCTATCGACCAGTTTCGGTATTTGAGTACAATCTGGGGGTGGATGCGTTTGTTGGCCGGCTTGAGCCGGGGGCAGTGGCCTTGTCGCGTCGTTGCCAGGCCATTTGCACGATGTGGCGACACATTTCGCACATGACGATGCCGGCGCGATCGGCGGCCTTGGGCAACAGGGAATGATCGGTGAAGCCGGGGATGGTATTGACTTCGAGGACAAAGGGACGCTGCTGGGCATCGACAATAAAGTCGACGCGGGCGAAGTCGCGACAGCCGAGCGCCTCGAACGCACGGCAGGCCGCCTGCTCGACGGCGCCGAGCACCGATGGCCCCAGGTTGGTTTCAAAGAGGTACTCTGTTTGGTTGTCTTCGTATTTGGCGTGGTAGTCGTAGAACCCCGCAGCGGGCTTTACCTCGAGCACCGGCAGGCTCTGGCCGGCCATAATGCCGACGGTGAGCTCTCGCCCTTCGATGAACCGCTCGACGAGGCAGTCGCCGTAGTTCCGCAGGACGGTCTGGACGGCTTGGCGGGCTTGGTCAGGTTCCGTGGCGATGGTGATGCCTACGCTTGAGCCCTGGGCGTTGGGTTTGACAACACAAGGCAGGCCCAGCCGGGCCATCGTGCTGTCGATCGCGGCTTTGTCGTCCGCATGCTCGGCGCCGATGAGTTCTGCGGGGGCACAGAGCAAGCCGGCCTTTATAAAGGCTTGGCGGCTGCGGTGTTTGTCCATGGCCAGGGCCGACGCCCGGGCATCGCTGCCGCAATAGGCCAGTCCCCGCTGCTCAAGAATCGTCTGGAGTTGTCCGTCCTCGCCGAAGGTGCCGTGTAGGACGGGAAAGACGACGTCGCACGTGGGCTCATCGAGAATGGTCAGGTCGTCGGGACCGATGTCCCCGTGAATCACCTCAAAGCCTGCCTGCTGGAGCGCGCGGCAGACGGCTTGGCCGCTGGCGAGACTGACCGTTCGTTCCGCACTGGGCCCGCCCATCAGAACAAGCACCTTGAGCCTTTGTTTGCCGCTGTCGGCAGGGAGGCCTCTCTGGAGGTCCTGTCGAGCCTGGGGGCACGCGCGGCTCTGGCCGGGGTTGGCCTGTGGGCACCCCCCGGCAGGTTGAATGTGCGTATCCTCCATGATACTCTCCTGACACTATAGCAGAGTTCGCCTGCGACGCGTGCGGCTGTTCAAGGCGCTGCGAGAGCGGTCTTGGCCTTTAGCGCCAGACGTCAATTTCCAGTTCCAGGTCGACCTCAAAGCGTTGCCGCACCCGCTCTTGAATGAGCTCGATGAGCTTGAGGACGTCTTCGGTGGTCGCCCCGTCGCCGACTTCGATGAAATTGGCGTGTTTTTCACTGACGCGGGCCCCGCCGATCGTATGGCCTTTAAGACCGACCTTGTCGATAAGCGCTCCGGCGGAGAGGGCACGCGGGTTTTTGAAGACACAGCCGGCGTTGCGACTGTTGGTGGGCTGGCTGTTCTTTTTGAGCATCCAGACTTCTTTGATCAAGCGGCCGATGCGCTCGGGGTCGTCGGGCACCAGCGTGAACTCCGCCTCGAGGATGAACTTCGAGATGATATTGGTCATGCGGTAGCCGAAGTAGATGTCCGGACGTTGGCGGACAAATTCGTAGCCGCTACTGTCGAGCAGCCTGACCGACTGGGCGACATTGCCGATATCGCCAAAGCGACCGCCGGCATTGATCCGTACGGCGCCGCCCACGGAACCGGGGATGCCCGCCATGCACTCCATGCCGCTGAGGCCTTCGCGGGCACATTTCTGGACCAGTTTGGTCAATCCGGCGCCGGCGCCCACGCGGACGGTGGTATCTTCGATCGTGACCCCGCCGAAATACTCGTCGAGCAATTGGACGACGACCCCGTCGACGCCTTTGTCGCTCACGAGCAGGTTGGAGCCTTTGCCCAGGACGCGAATGGGGTTTTCACATTCGTGGCAGCGTTTGACGACGGCGAGCAATTCGTCCTTGGTGCGGGGGCGCACCAGGTAGCGTGCCGGCCCGCCCAGTCGAAACCAGGTGTGGTTGGCCAGTGGTTCGTTTTCGCTAACGATCTCTTCCAAGCCCGCGAATAAGTTCATCGCCGAGTTTCCAGATGTCGCCGGCGCCCATGGTGATGACGGCGTCGCCGGCGGAGGCCTCGCGACACAAGTGAGCGACGATGGCATCGAAATCGCCCAGGTAGTGGGCCTGGCCGCCCCACGCCGTGATTCGCTCGGCGAGCCTGTCGGCGCTGATCTCTCGTCGTGTCGCTTCGCTGTCGCGTACAAAGTAAATATCGCCGAGTAATACTACATCGGCCCCGGCGAAACTGCCAGCAAATTCCTCCAACAAAAAGCGTGTGCGACTGTGTTGGTGGGGTTGAAAGACGCACCAGAGGCGTCGGGGCTGATAGAGGTTGCGAGCGGCCTCGAGGGTGGTCTGGATTTCGGTGGGGTGGTGGGCGTAATCGTCGAGAATCACGACGCCGCCTACTTCGCCGCGGTAGCTCATGCGTCGTCCGACGCCGACATAATTGTTGAGCCCGCTGCGAATCTGCCGGGGCGAAAGCTGGGCATGGTGTCCCAGGGCGGCCACGGCGAGGGCATTGGCGACGTTGTGTCGGCCGGGCACGCTCAGTTCGACAGGGCCCAATGCCTGGCCGCGGTAGGTCAATTCGAAGCAGCCGTGTCCGTCCTTGAAGGAGAGTCGGTCGGCCTGCCAATCGGCCGCTCCGGTCAGGCTGAAGTTTTCGCAGCGGGTGTCAATCGTCTTGAGGGCGGCCTTGACGGAGTCATCGTCGGCATTGGTCACGAGCAAGCCCTGGGGTTTGACTTGGCCGGCAAAGGCGTTAAAGGCGTCGATAATGTCGTCGAGGTCGCGGTAGTAGTCGAGGTGGTCGCGTTCGATATTGAGGATGGCCGCGGCCGTGGGGTGGAGGTTGAGGAAGGAGCGGTCGTATTCGCAGGCTTCGACGACCAGGCTGGTGCCATGGCCGGCGCCGCTGCCACCTCCGAGTTGCTCGACGTCGGCACCGATGACAAAGCTGGGGCTTCGGCCGGCTCGTTCGAGCATATAGGCGAGCCAGCCGCTGGTGGTGCTCTTGCCGTGAGTGCCGGCAATGGCCAGCGTGTGCATCTGGCGTGTCAAGCGGCCGAGCAGCTGGGCGTATTTGAGGATGGGCAGGCGGCGTTGGCGTGCCTGGAGGAGTTCGGGGTTGTCGTCCTTAATGGCGGCCGAGACCACGAGGCAGTTGGCGTCGGGGGGCACCTGTTCGCCGTGGTGGCCGATGTGGACACTGATGCCGCGGCGGCCGAGCCGCTCCACCACGGTGGAGGTTTGGGCGTCGCTGCCGCTGACCCGGTGGCCCTGCTGGTGGAGCACTTGGGCCAGTCCGCTCATACCGCAGCCGCCGATACCGACAAAATGGTAGACCATGGTTGCTTGCTTATCCCGGACCGTCGCCAAGGGGGTCGATACTGTGGCGAGCTGCCCTTGTGACGGTCTCTTTGTTGTTGCGGTTGTTGTTGGCATAGGCACGGTCCCTCGGCTTCGGCGCTCTTGTATAATGGTTTATGGTGTCGTTGCCAAGTGACGCAGGTGGGCGGCGATTTCGCCAGCCGCCTGAGGGCGTCCGAGCGTTCGGGCCTGGTGTCGCATGGCGTCAAGGGAGCCGCCCGGGTTGGGGCCTCCCTTTATTATATCGTGCCAGAGGCGGGCTAATTCATCAGCCGTTTTTTGTCCCACGCGACAATCGGTGACAATTTTTGCGGCGCCGGCGTTGGCCAACACCTCGGCGTTGTGTCGCTGGTGTTGATCCCGATGATAGGGGTAGGGCATCAGCACGCTGGGGACTCCCAGGGCCGTCAGCTCGGCGAGGGTGGAAGCGCCGGCGCGACTGATCATGCAATCAGCCGCACGGTAGACGCGGTCCATGCGTTCGCAGTAACCCATTACGGCGACGTTGGCGTCGGCTTGCTCATAGGCGCGTTGTACTGATGCCTGCTCGGCGGCGCCTGTCAGGTGGAGTACCTGCCAACTGGCGTCGGGCCGCGCGCGCTCAGGACCCTGTTTCCGCGTGAGCCATGCGATGACGGCCTCGTTGAGGCTGCGGCCACCTTGCGAGCCGCCCACGACCACCAGCGTCGCCAGGTCCGCGTCCAGCTGCAACGCCCGGCGTGCCTGCCCACGGGCGAGGTTCTGCTCTGATGAGAGGGCACCGTTGCCGTCGTCCTGGGCTGAGCCGTTGAGGACAGAGGCTCGCACGGCACAGCCGGTAACGAGGCACTTGTGGGCGTCGTTGCCGAAACGACCAACGCTCTGGTCCCATTGCACATAGATCTGCTGGGCGTGGCGTTTGCAGTAACGGTTGGCAATGCCGGGCAGGGCGTCCGGGTTGAGGATCGCCCTTGGTAGCTTGCACTGTGCTGCCACCTTGAGAGCCGGCCCCGAGGCATAGCCGCCCAGTCCCAGCAGGGCGACGGGACGATACCGCTCGATGAGTTCCCGGCAGAGCTTGATGGAGCGGCGCCAGCGGCGATAGAAGTCAACGACGGCTCCGGGGCGACGGGGCACCGGCCTGATCGGTTGCATATGGTAGGCAAAGCCGCTCTCGTCAAGTATCCGCTGGTCGATGGCGCGTTCTGTGGCGAGAAAGACGACCTGGGCGTGCTCATCACGTTGGCACAGTGCCTGGGCGACTGCCAAACCCGGGTAAAGATGACCACCGCTGCCACCGCCGGCGAAAAGATATGTCGTTTTGACCTTGGTTCTTTGTCTCATGACCGTGGCCCCCCTCACTCTGTTGCTTCCTGGAGTGGTGCCTTGGCGACGTTGACCAAGACACCTGCTGCGATGGCGGTTACTACCAGGCCCGATCCGCCCGCGCTGACAAAGGGCAGGGCGATGCCCTTGGTCGGGGCCAGCCCGACGACCACCATCAGGTTCATGACGGCCTGGGCGCCCAGGGTGCCGCCAATGGCGACCGCCAAGAGCGAGCCGAACCGGTCGGGGGCTTGGCGTGCGATCAGAATACTGCAGAGAATCAAGGCCGCGAAGAGGCCCACCACCAGGGCGCAGCCCATAAACCCGAGCTCCTCGCCCACCACGGCGAAGACAAAGTCGGTCGTGTCTTCCGGGACCCAGCCCAGTTTCATGCGTCCTTGGCCCAGCCCGCGACCGAAGAGCCCACCAGAACCAATCGCGGTGATAGACTGGCGGGCCTGATAGGCGCTGGCGAGTTGATGTTGTTCCTGATCTGCCTGCCAATAGGCCATGACACGCTGCCAGCGGTAGTCATTATTATAGACGAGGACATAAAAGGCGATGGCGGCCAGCGGTATCAGCACCAGCAGGTGCCACCAACGCGCCCCCCCGGCCAGGAGCAGCAGGGCCCCCATGGCCCCCACCAGCGCCGCCGTGCCGAAATCCTCCTTGCCGATCAATGCGACGGCGACGCCCAGCACCAGCGCGCCGGGCACGAAGCCGCGCCAGAATGAGCGCATCTCTTCCCCCCGCCAGGCGCCGTAAGCGGCTAGAAACATCACGACGATCCACTTGGCCAGCTCCGAAGGCTGAAACGTCAGGCCGTATTCCGCCGGACCGAATTTGAGCCAGCGTCGGGCCCCGTTGACCTCGTGCCCAATGCCGGGCACCAGGACCAGGGCTAAGAGGATGATCGAGCCCGCCATCAGCCAGACCACCGGCGAGAGGCCCAGGCTCTCGTCGCGTAGTCGCCAGGTGCGATAGCTGAATTGGCTCACAATCGCCAGCACCGCCCAGACGATGGGCACAAAGGCCAGACGCCGCAGCGTGGCGTAACGCCAGAAATGCGCGACGTCCCATTGCTGGTCAACGCTCGCCCCCGCGGAAAAGACCATCAGGGCTCCCAGGCACAGCAATGCACTAATGACTACCATAAGGTAGCCATCAAGTGAGCTGCGAGGCGCAACGGGCTGATCCGGCAGGGTCATGGCAAAAATCCTTTAGTGGTCGAGTCTGCTTTCTTTGAGCCTCGTGGGTCTCTGTTGCTGTTTGCGTTCCAATTGCACCGGTGCTTCTTTCGCCGGGCTCTTCTTAACGGAGCTTGAGGGTAATCAGGCCGATCGCGGCAAAGGCGACGCTTAAAAGCCAAAAACGAACCACCACCTGCGGCTCACTCCAGCCGCCCAGGTGATAATGGTGATGAATGGGGGCACAGCGAAAAATACGCTTGCCGTCGGAATAGCGGTAGTAGCCCACCTGGAGCATGACGCTCAGGGCTTCGACGACGAAGACGCCTCCGACGATCAGCAAGAGCAGTTCGTGACGCGTCACTACGGCGGTGTAGCCGATGAGGCCCCCAAGGGTCAGACTGCCTACGTCGCCCATGAAGACCTGGGCCGGATGACAGTTGAACCACAAGAACCCCATGCACGCGCCGAAGATCGCGCCGCACATGACACCCAGCTCGCCGGCGCCGGTGATCTGGGGCAGCAGCAGATAGCTAGCCCAGGTTTCTTCCCGTTGCATGACCTCTCCGGCGCCGCCGGCAAAGAATGATATCGGAATGCTCTCGCTGGCCAGGTAGCACAGAATGACAAAGACCAGGCTGACAATGCCCAGTGTGCCTGTGGCCAGCCCGTCCATTCCGTCGGTAAGATTCACCGCGTTGCTGGCGCCGGTGATGACCAGCACGGTGATAAAGGTGAAGGCCAGGGGACCTAGCGTAAAGCCGTACTTGTGGAAGGGAAGCCAAAGCCTTTTGGCGTCTTCGAGTTCCACAAAGTCCACCCGGTAAAGAAAACTGGCCAACAACACCGCCACCCCGATCTGAAAGATGAGCTTTTCCCAGGTGTGTAGTCCGTCGCGGCTGCGGTGTTTGATCTTGGCGGTCAGCTTGAGGTAATCGTCCACCCCGCCCAAGGCCCCCAGCCACACCAGCAGAAATAACCCCTTCTGCACAAACGGATTGCGAACGTCGGCCCAGAGCAGCGTGGCCACTCCGACCCCCAGCAGGATGATCAGACCACCCATGGTGGGCGTGTTGGCCTTATGGCTGGTCAGTTCGTTGAGTGCCTTGTGATCAAACTCCGGAATGTCGCCCACCTTCATCCGGACGAGCCAGCGGATGATCCGCGGTCCCCACAGCAATGCGATAAGCAGACTGGTCAGTATGGCCATCACCAGCCGAAACGAAACGTTGGCCCATGCGTAGAAGTGCAGCGTTCCTTCAAGAAACTGCTTATAATGTTCCATCAACAATAACAGCAATCGCATACCTCACTAAGGGCCCGTCGATCTCCACGACCATGGGCCCGTCAATCCCTGGGCCAATCCCGGCGGCTGGGGACTCTGGGCGTCGTCAGACTTGCAGCTTGACCTTTCGTGCGGCCGGCGCGTGAGGGACGGATTGTCCCACGCCCATGCGGGCCACGCGAGGCCGGCCGCCTCGATAACGCTTCAACGCCTCAACCACCTGTTCGAGCTCCATGGCCCGCGAGCCTTTGACCAGAATGACATCCTCGTCCCGGATCATGCTCTTGATCAGGCGGGCCAGCCGTTTGCTGCTCACCGCACGCTGGACACGGCTCTTGCCCATGCCCGACTCAAGGGCCGCGCTGGCCGTCAGGGCCGCCTGCGGGCCCACCGTCAAGAGCAGATCGACCGACGCCGAGGCGACTTTTTCACCAAGGGCGCGGTGATAAGCCTCCGACGCGTCACCCAGCTCGCACATGTCGCCGCAGACCAGAATACGCCGGCCTGCCTGACGGTGCTGGCACAGTTCTGTCAGGGCCGCATCCATACTGGCCGGGTTGGCGTTGTAACTGTCGTCGATGATAACGATGTTGTTGACATTGTGGTAGTGCATACGACCTTGCACGGCCGCAAAGTCCGCCAACGCGTAGGCGACCTGCTGGTTGGTCAGACCCAAACGACGCGACACCGCCAACGCCGCCAGGGCGTTCTTGACGTTATGCACCCCGCCCATCGGCAGGTGCACCGGGCAGCCGTCGTTGGTTTCAAAGCTGAGTCGGCCTTGCTCCCAGACCACCTTCTGGGCGCACACATCGGCCGCCGGGTTGACCCCAAAGGTGATCAGCGGCTGGCCCAACGCCTGGAGACGTTCCAGCGTGCCCTCGTGTTCCATGCCGCAGACAACCACCCCATGATCCCGAAGCCCCGCCACGATCGAGACCTTCTCGACACTGACGCCATCGATATCCCCCAGCCCCTCCAGATGCGTGGGCCCCACATGCGTGATGACCGCCACGTCGGGCTCCACGATGCGGCTCAAAGCGCCCACCTCGCCGCGGCTGTTGGTGCCGATCTCGACGACCACGAATTCATGGTCCGGCTCGATGCCGAACAGCGTCAGCGGCACCCCCACCGCGTTGTTGAAGTTGTGGGGCGAGCGATGCCCCTTCTTGTATTTGCTCAGCGTGTGATAAATCATCTCACGCGTGGTCGTCTTGCCGTTGCTGCCCGTCACCGCGATGACCCGGACGCTTCGCAGCAGTTGGCGGCGATAAAAACGCGCCAGCGACCCCAACGCCTCGACACAGTCGTCCACCTTGAGAATGCTCACCATGCCGTTCTTGGCCGAGGGCGGCACGGGCACGTTACGGTCAACCACGATGGCACGGGCGCCATTGGCAATGGCTTGTTCGAGGAACTCATGACCGTCAAAATGCTCGCCGCGCAGCGCCACAAAAAGCTCGCCGGCCTTCACCTGCCGTGAGTCGGTACGAACACCGGTAATGAGACCTTTTTTCAATTCCGTCTTGAGCTTGGCCCTGAGGGCCTGCTTCACTTCGTCGATCAGTAGCGGTTTCATATCTCACCCTCCCCGAGGGCCATTGCGGGCCCCTCAGGTCAATTAGTACTTGCTTCCACGTCGCTGACGCTCTGGCCAGCCTCTCCGGCACGCCGCGCAAGCGCTTGCAACGCCACGCGACGATCATCGAACGCCAAGCGTTGTGTGCCGACGATTTGATAGTCCTCATGTCCCTTGCCGGCGATGAGAATGATGTCCCCCGGCCCCGCCGCGTCGATCGCGTAGCGGATGGCCAGGCGGCGATCGGGAATCTCCACCAGCTTGCTTCGGCCCGCCAGCGAAAACCCGCCGCGAATGTCGTCAATGATCGCGGCGGCATCTTCGGTGCGTGGGTTGTCGTTTGTGACCACGATCCGGTCAGCCCATCGTTGGGCCACCTTCGCCATGCGGGGCCGCTTGCTGCGGTCGCGGTTGCCACCACAGCCAAAGACGACCAGCACCCGAGCCCGGGCAAATTGCCTCAGCGTGGCCAGCGCATGCTCAAGGGCGTCGTCGGTGTGGGCGTAATCGACCAGCACCGTCAGGCCCAGATCGTTGGGCAGCGCTTCGAATCGCCCGGGCACCTGGGCCAGTTGTTCGATGCCGGCGGCAATGGCCTCCAGGTCGACCCCGGCTGCCATAGCCAGACCCGCCGCTGCCAAAGCGTTGCTGATGTTATGTCGGCCAATGAGTCGGCTGCGAATCGCCACCGTTTGGCCTTGCATGCACAGCCGGAACACGCTGCCCGCGACGTCCGTCTCCATCAGCTCGGCCGTGATGTCCAGTGCTCTCTCTGCGTCCCCGGCGTCGCGCAGCCCGTAGCGGTGCACCTGAGCGACCGTCTGCCTCGCCAGATAATCACTGGCGGCGTCCTCGGCGTTGAGTATGGCAACGGCCGCTGGGGCCAGGCACGTAAACAATCTGCTCTTGGCGGCCAGGTACGCCTGCCGGTTCTTGTGGTAATCGAGATGATCGCCCGTAAGGTTCGTAAAGGCCGCCCCTTGAAACCGCAGGCCCGCCGTCCGCTCCTGATCCAGACCATGACTGGAACATTCCATCACGACGGCCTTGAGCCCGTTTTGCCGCATACGGGCCATCAGCCTGGCCAAGTGCAGACTGTCGGGCGTGGTGTTGGTCGCCTCGAGTGGTTCGCCTTGGCCCACATCATAGCTGACCGTGCCCAAGAGACCGCAGCCGAGGCCTGCCGTGTTGAGTATCTGTTGTGTCAGGTGCGCCACGGTCGTCTTGCCGTTAGTGCCCGTGACGCCCAGTACGGTCATTGCCGCTGCGGGCTCGCCCCAGGCCGCCTGAGCCAGAACCCCCAGGGCCGCCGCGCTGTTTTCTACCTGGACCAGGTGCACCCCCGCGGGAACCGGCACGGGACGCTCGGCAACGACTACCGCTGCCCCCGCCGATACCGCCTGCGCGACAAAGTCGTGCCCGTCCGAGGTCACCCCGCGAACCGCGACAAAGACGTCGCCCGCGCCGACACGTCGACTGTCGGCGCTTAGCCGGTCTGGGTGGACGCGTTCGACAAGCCAACTCGGCACTGCGGTGTGGCCTTGACGA
>Ga0180432_10004254_pt1 | contig 19787 bp, 12 predicted proteins | sample SS_ome_10_FD_132414 | JGI IMG/M metagenome (GOLD analysis project Ga0180432, IMG submission 132414) | Hypersaline lake sediment archaeal communities from the Salton Sea, California, USA - SS_1_MS_2 metaG | ecosystem: Environmental > Aquatic > Non-marine Saline and Alkaline > Hypersaline >...
GATCGGTACCGATCGGACACGCGCCTGGAGGATCTCGTATGGAACCGGACTTGTCAACCAGCTCGGCTGCTCCTCCCCGCGATCCGGCCCTTCGAGCCTTGACCCGGCGGGAGTCAAGCGGGATGATCCGGGTTCGCCATGACCGTTTGTCCGGCACGCAAGTGGACCTTCGCCGCAGCATTTGCAGGCGCTCTCGTTGCGGGCGGGACGCCGGCACACGGCGCTCCGATCACGATCACGCACCGCACGGCGGACCACGGCGAGTACGGGCAGCACACAAACTGCCGGTACGACGGGGAATCCGGCGAGGTAACCCTGAAGCCGCTGCTCGACGAACGAAATCCCGTCGAGGTCTGGCAGGCGGAAACCGCCGGCGACCCGCCGTGGGAACTCGTGCACCGGTTCGCGCAACCGGTCCGGCTGAAGGGCATCCGGACCCGGTTTCCCGGGGGTGCGCTCTTCGAGTGCTGCGTCTTCCTCTCGGCGGCCGACGGGGACACCGCATGGGCGCTTGTGACAGGTCCTCTGGTCGCACGAGGGGACACGGTGTTCGAATGGGAGACGCCCGTCCGCGCCCGGGCTGTGAAGACCGTGGTCGTCCGGTCTGCGCCGTTCGGCCGGGGCCGGACGCACGTGAGCGACCTGGACCCGCTGGCCGAAGAAGCTTCATTCCGGAAATACCGCAAGGATACGAACGTCTACGGCGATCCACTGGTTATCGGCGACACGGCCTATCGGAAGGGACTCGGTTGCCACGCGTACTCGGAGCTGCTCTTCGCGCTCGACGGAAAATACAGCGCCTTCGAGACCGATATCGGTTTAAACGATACGGCCCGAAGGTCGCGGTGGGGGTATGTCGTTTTTCGGATTCTTCTGGACGGCGAGACGGCGTTCGAGAGTCCGCTGTTGAGCTGGCGGGACCCGCCGATGCACGTGGGGATCGTCACGCGCGGCGCAGAGCGGCTCACGTTGATCATGGATCCCGGCCTGTCCGGGAGCGAGCCGGCGAACCGGACCGATCACGCCTCCTGGGGGAACCCGGTGTTGCTGCACGCGACGGACGGGGAGGCGCCTGGGCCCGAAGCCCTTGAGCAGCAGGCGTTGGGGATTCGGTACCCGGCTGCGGGGTCCTATCTATCCGTGCCGATCGGGACCGGGACGGTGAAGGCTTGGAGAACGATCTCGTGGGCGGGCCGGTCCCCGCCCGCCACGTCCCTGGCGCTCGAGGTGCGCAGCGGGGACAAGATGGACACTTCGGACGCCTCGTGGTCGTCCTGGTCCGCGCCGGTCGGGGAAGCGGGCGTCATCCCGGCGCCGCCCGGCCGCTACCTGCAATACCGCGCCCGATTCCGCACAGACGACCCGGCTGTGACCCCTTCCCTGGCGAGTGTCTCGATCGGTTTCGACGACGGCGGGGTCCGGGAGCGGAACGCGGCGTCGCACCTGGGGATCTGTCACATCTTTGCGAGTGAATACGACTACGACGTGCTGTGTGATTTCGCGCGCCGGGCCGGCATCCGGCTGCACCGCACGTCGTTCGACTGGGACCGGATCGAATGGCGACAAGGCCGCTTTGACTGGGAACGCATGGATGACCAGATGAACATCCTCGCGGCGCACGATATCGGCTCGCTCGGTCTACTGTGGACCGACCTGCCGCCCAACTATTCCGTGGGCTCCCATGCGAGGCCCGGCAATCTGGAAGACTGGGGCCGTTTCGTCGAGGCCGTAGTCGGCCGCTACGGCGAACAGATCGAGCGGTGGGAGCTCTGGAACGAACCGGACACGGGTTTCTATAAGGGCACGCTCGACGAGTACCGGGACCTGCTGAAAGCGACCTACCGGGCAGCGAAGAAAGCGGACCCCGACTGCCTGGTCTCGTGCGGCGGCATGACGCCCCTGGCGGTATTCGGCTGGTTCCGCGGACTGTGCGAGAAGGGGGGATGGGACGCCTTCGATGCCATTGCCTACCACCCGTACACGGACGCCGATCCGCCCGAGCATCGGATCGAGCGGTTTGTCCACGAGGTGCGCCGGATCGAGGCGGAGTACGGCAGCCGCAAGCGCCTGTGGTTCACGGAGAGTGGGTGGCAGGCGGGCGGCGGATGGCTTTCGGCCCGTGACGAGGAACAGAAGGCGGCCTATACGGTGCGCAACTACCTGGCCACCATCGCCAACGGCGTTGATTTCACGCTGATCTATCGCATGGCAACGGTCGAGCCCGAGTTGGCCGAGGCCGACTTCGGTCTGCTGGATTCCGTTCCGCTCGGAACGGTGTTCTCCGCCTGGAAAGGGCGCGAAGTCGCAAAGCTCGGCCGGCTGTCACCCAAGCCGGCGTTTCACGCATTGCAGACGGCTCTACAGTGGCTGGAGGGAGCGGAATACAGGGGACAGTTCGCCGTGGGCGACGTCCACGCTGCGCCCGGGGACGGCATCCATCACCGATCGGCCTACGCATACGTTTTCGAGAACCCGGACGGCCCGGTGGTGGCCTGCTGCGCGTACAAGGAAGAGGATCAGGGAATGTTCGTGCTCAACACCGGTTCCGCGCAGGCCCGGCTTCTGGATATGCACGGCCGGGTCGTCACGAACGCGGCCGGGAACGGATCCCTGTGCGTTCCGCTCGAAACGGCGCCGGTTTACGTGGTCGGCGCAGAGCCCCGCGCCGTGTCCGTTCGGCTTGCCTTTGAGGCCGAGCGGGCGGGAACGATCGCCTGTTCCGGGGGGCGGACCACGCCGTTCGCAATCATCGGGCGCAACGGCGGCCTGGATGACCTGAGCGGGACGTTGCTGCTCGAAATGCCGGAAGGGTGGGAGGTACATCCCGCTTTTCTGCCCGTCTCCCTGGAGCCGGGGCAACGGGAACGCTTTGTGTTCGAGATCCGTCCCCTTGTCGTGCAGCAGGACGCCACGGTGACGGCGCGGTTCGAGGCCGGCACAGACGTCTTTCCTGCGGTGGCCCGGGCGCGGCTGTACGCCTATGATCCGCGGACGCCGCTTCGAGTCGAGCCGGGCGAGGAACGGGTCCTGGCGGGTCGCAATCGGAGCGTGGCGGTTGCGTTGACGTCGCTTGAGGGACGTCAGACGGGCCGGATCGGGCTGACGCTCCCGCCGGCCTGGCGCCAGACCGCGGAGCCCGTACCGTTCGAGGTAAACGAGGGGGAGACCCGGACGTTCACGCTGGGATTCGTGCGGGACGATCTGGCGGCGCACACCATCGCGGTGGAAGTGACCGGCGCGGACGGGGCAAGCCTGTCCGAGCCCGTGTTCCTTTCGCGGCAGTATGAATGGAGCCGGCCGGCCGACGGCGTCGAGGTCCTGTACCTCTGCGACCTCACGCCGGTTCGGAGTGAGACCGGGCACGGGGAGCTTCTGGCGCCCGTGACCATGAAGATCCGGGATCGCGAATACAGCCGCGCCGTGTACGCGCATGCGAATTCCCGGGTACGCTACAGCCTGCCGGACCGGTACCGGTTCTTCGAAAGCGATATCGGGATCCGGGCGGGCGCGGCATCGGGCGGGACGGCCCGGTTTGAGATTCACGTCAACGGGAGTCCGGCCTATCGCAGTCCGCTTATTACACGGGCGGATCCGGCCCCGGTGCACGTGGGACTCGAGCTTTGTCCCGTGCCCGGAAAGGCGACGCGGCTGACCCTGATCACGACGGATGCCGGCGACGGAAAGACCTGCGACTGGACCCTGTGGGGCGACCCCCGGGCGCTTTCGGATTCACCGCAATCGGAACCATAAAGTTGTTGGCTCACGGTTGTTGGTATCGTACAATCCGGCTGTTCAGGAGGGCGAATTCGATGCATACGAAAAGACTTTTGAGGCGGTTGTTCCGGGTCGTCCCGGTCTGCAGTCTCATTCTGTCTGTGCCGGTTCACGGCGCTGCGGTGCAGCCGGCCGAGCCCACAGCCTTCTACCTGTTCGACGGCAACTTTCGCGACGCCGGCGGCGTGTACCGCGCAGAGAACAACGGCGCTTCGTTCGTGAGCGGGGCGGGCAACGTGCCCCTCACCTACGAAGGGAACCAGGCCCTGCAGTTCGTGGCGGTGGAGAGTGACTACGTGTCCGTTGCCGATGACCCCGTGCTGCGGCCGGGCACGAGCGCCTGGTCCGTAGCGTTTTGGTTCAAAGCCGCGGCCGCCGCCCAGGAGGGCATGCTCGTATGCAAGAAGAGCACAGCCGCCCCGGCCTACAACCAGTTCTTCTGCGAAATCGGCACGATCGTGGATACCGCCAACCCCGGCGCAGGCACGCAGATCGTGACGTACGTGGTCGAGAATTGGAGCACGCCGGACAGGTGGGCGGGTGAAACAACCTCAGACGTGGTGGACGGCGGCTGGCACCACGTGGCCGTTGTGCGCCCTGGGTCGTCGGACCCGCTCATCTATATAGACGGGTCGGTGGCGGCCGTGACCGAGGAGCTGGATGACGGGACCCCGCCCCGCGACATCAACAACACCGAGCCATGGGTCATCGGCAGCGAGGGAGGAACGGACGTCTTCTATGACGGGCTCATTGATGAAGTCGCGATGTGGCGCACGGCGCTGTCGGCCGACAACGTGGAGTGGCTGGCCACCAACAGCATCCGAGAGCTCGCCCCGCCCGAACCGCCCACCCCGCTGGCCTACTATCCCTTTGACGGGGACGTGCATGACGTGGCCGGGACGTACGACGGGAGCTTGTCCGGGGCCGTGTTCGTGAGCGGCGGCGGCAATGTTCCCGTCGAGTACCCCGGGAACCGTGCGCTGAGTTTTGACGGGGACGGCGATGAGGTCATTATTGCGGATGATGCCGCCCTTCGGCCGGGGACGAACGCGTGGACCCTGTCGGTCTGGGTGAAGGCGGCCGCCGCCGACCAGTGGGGCCGCTTCGTCGGCAAGCATGGCGGGTTGGAAACGGCCTATAATCAGATGTCGCTCTGGATCGGCGGCACGGGAGCCGATCCCGGCGCTCCGGGTGCGGGCCGGAAGATCCGTCCGTATGTCGCGGAAGACTTCAACACCGCGTGCTGGGCGGCCTATACGGATACGAACGGGGCGGATGCCGCCTGGCATCACTTCGCGCTCGTCCGCCCGTATCGCGGTGAACCCATCGCGTACCTGGACGGCGCCGTGGCGTCGGTGACGATTCAGCGGGAGAACGGTACAGCTCCCCGCGACATCGACAACACGGGGGTCTGGAGCGTGGGAAGTGCGAACGGCGCGTCGTACTATACCGGACTAATCGACGACTTCGCCATGTGGGACACTGCGCTGACGGACCGGAATATCGAGTGGCTGGCCGCCAACAGCATGAACGCCACATCAGGCGGGACCCTGATCCTCGTGCGGTGACCCGGCTCCGCTCCACACACGCTCTACGTGTGAATCGTCCGGTCCCTATACGCGGACGCCCCGTATAGCGGGGTAGACCCGGCGATAGGTCTCGAACCGTTCCCGATAGAATGCCGAGACATCCGAACGCGGCGCGCACGTGGACGCGATGCGGACCCATCTCTCGGCGATCGCGGCGGCGGGTTCCCCCGTGTCGGCAGCGCACGCCAACATGGCCGCACCCAGGCACCCGCCTTCCGGCGCGTCCAGGACCGTGATCGGCTTGCCGAGCACATCGCTCTTGAGCTGCGTCCAGAACGCCGACCGCGCGCCGCCGCCCACGGCTCGCAGCTCGCGGACCGCGCACCCGGCGCTCTCGAGCAGGTCCAGGTTGAGCCTCATCTCGAAGGCAATGCCTTCGAGCAGTGCCCGCAAGATTTCCCCGCGCGTGGTGGAAAGGCGCAGCCCCAGAATCGCGCCCTTCGTCGCGGTATCGAAGTACGGCGTGCCGGACGGCGTGAAGTAGGGCAACACCATCAGGGAGGACGGCTCCCGGGCCGCCGACGCGAGCAGGAGCTCGTAGGCGTTCGCGCCGCTACGCTGCGCTTCGGCCACCTCGGCTGCGCCGAACTCGTCGCGGAACCACTTGAGCAGATTGCCGCCCGTCAGACTGAAGGCTACCGAGAAGTACCTGCCGGGCACGGTATGGTCGTAGGTGCACAGGTTCGCGTGGCGGAGTCTCTCGTCGAAAATCGCCTCCGCGAAGACCGGCGCGATACACTCGACCGTGCCCGTAGCGTACATGGCCTTGCCGGCCTCGGTCACGCCTGCACCGAGCGCCGCGCACGGCTGGTCGTGCCCGCCGGTCACCACGAGCGCACGGTCCGCGAGCCCGAGCTCGCGGGTACGCTCTTCGGGCAGCTCGCCGGCCACGGAACCCGACGGCAGCGGGCGGGCGAGCTTGCTGGGCGCGAGCCCGATCCGGTCCAGGATTGCGCCGTGCCATTCATGGCGGCGCACGTCAAAGAGCATGGTCCGCGCCGCCAGCGGCCAGCCCATGGCCGGGTCCAGGCCGAGCCGGAACTGGAGCAGGTCCTCGAAGCAGAGGAAGCGCACGGCCGCGCGCCACACCTCCGGCCGGTTCTCCTTGAGCCAGAGCAGCTTGAACAGCGTAAACATCGGGTGAGCGGTGTGGCCGGTGACGTCGTAGAGTTCCCGCTCGCCGAAGTGCTCCGGCCAGGACCGCGCGTAGGGGTCCGACCGGGTGTCCGACGAGACCATCGCGTTGCACAGGGCCGAACCGTCCTTGCCGACGGCCGTGAACGCCTCGCCCTGGCTGGAGACGGCAAGGGCTTTGACCGAACGCGCGGGGGCCCGGCTCGCGGCTTCGGCTATGACCTCCAGGCACTTGCCGATCACCTCGTCGGAGTCCAGTTCGGCGCCCCCGTCGTCCGTGAAGCGCACGTCGTACTCGCGGTAGGCCGACCCGAGCTGCCGGCCGCCGGCGTCCGTCACCACGGCCTTGCACCCGCTGGTCCCGATATCCACTCCCATGTAGTTCATTCTCGCCACGTCCTTAGATTCCCCTCTTCCCTGAAACCCGAAACCCGACACCCCTCCGACCTCACGCCCGGAGCTGCCCGGCACGCTACAGCGCGATGGCGCGGATCCGGGCCAGTTCGCAGAACGCGAGCAAGTCGTCGTACAGGTGTTCGCCGTATCCGAGCACTGCGTACTCGTTATTCCAATTCTCGAGCAGAGCCTCGACGTCGCAGTGAACGGTCGTAAAGGCATGCGGCCAGAACGGTAGCCCGCACTCGCTCAGCCGCTTCTGGAGTTCCCTTCGAGACGGTTCGAAGACCGAGCAGCGCGCCAAGACCATCTCGAACTCGCCGTTGTCCCGGCCCAGCCTCGCCAGGACGCCCTTGCCGGCTTTGCAGACCAGTTGGACCGAGAGCCCGCCGGCTTTCCCTTCCGTGGGCACGCCGTGCTCGGCGAACCTTGCCGGGCCGACCTTTCCCGCGAGCGAGGGCGGACACGCACCGTCGCCGATGATCTTGATCTCGTTGTTGGACTTGTCGATATGCTGCAAGTCGCCGTAGTAGACCGGCTGACCACTCAGGTCCGTGAGCAGCTTGACGGTCATGGCCGTGTTGAAGTCGGAAAGGGTGGACGTACCGATGCCGTCGTGGAGCATCAGGCTCTGCGCCAGGCACGCGGCGCTGAAATAGTCGGCGAGGCCCGGAAAAGACTGGATCGTGTAGAAGTCCCAGTTCTCCTTCTTCAGGATCTTCTTGGCGGCAAGATACAGCCGTACGGCGCGGTCGGCTGAGGCCCCGTCGGGAATCGGCTCCGCGAACAGGGGCTGGATCCGTTTCCGGGCTCGCGCGACTTCCGAGTTCGTGACGCTCTTCGCAGTCTCGACCAGATCGGCCGTATCGCGCGAGTCAATGTCGACGCCGAAGAGGGCCATCCACTGCGAGGGATCGGCCACGCCGCAGGTCTGGCCCATGCCGCGTCCCCCGAAGGCTCCGATTGTGCTCATATTGAGCCGGCTCTTCATGTGACAGGCACGGCAATAGGACACGATGCGGCTTAGGTCTGCCGGGTCGTCATACGGGCCGTAGACGAAGCGATGAGGGATCCCCACTTCCTTCAGGGCCCCGTGCATGACCAGGCCGCCGACAGGACGCCAGCCGGGCGAGCCGGGGTGCGTCCAGATCAAGATCCCTTTGCCCGAAAAAGAAAAATCGCGGATCGCCGCAATGAGATGTGCCGCCCATACCCAGGTGCCGCTGAACAGCACGACGGCGTCGAGGTCGTCCATCTTCTTGAACGTCGCAAAGCACGACCGGGCTTCCTCCTTGTCGGCAATCACGACATCGTAAGGCACCAGATCGAGACCGCCGGCCCGCAAGGCCTTCTTGGCCCGCCGGATCAGATCTTTGTCAATAAACGGCGTTCCCATGGGATCTCGGAGTCCGTCCTTGTGAACCCCGTACACGATGAATCCGATCCTGGGTCTGAACATGATGGTCTATCCCTTCCGCTGTGCTCTGTTGTGCGTCCGTCGAGGAACGCGTTTCGTTCAGGAGATATCCGACCCCAGCTCCTGCCGCAGGCCTGGAATGATGGCGAGTGTGTTGTCGCGGTAGATCTTGCGCAGCACCTCGGGCGGGAGTCCCAGGCCGTGTACGTGCCAGCGGTACTCGCCGAACGTACCGTCGTAGGCCGGCGGCACGAAGTGCTCGTCGAAGGTTTCGAGGAATCGGAAGTAGCACCGGTACATCTCCGCGGAAGCCGGCATGTCGGTGCCGAAGTATACCCGGTCCTGGTATCGGATCAGGAAATCCCGCGCGCGATAAGGCTGGCGCCCGAGTTCGTCCATCCGCGCGGAAAAGTCGATGTACACGTTGGGGAATCGGTCGAGCAGTTCTGAGACATAGCCCAGGTCCTCGGCGCAGTTGGCCACGTGGGGCAGCAGGAAGGTCGTGTCCGGATGCGCCTCGATCAGGCGGTCCCGGCGCGCCAGCAGCTCCTCCTTGCGCGGGAACTTCGGGTCCGCAAAGCTCCAGGCAGGATACTTCTTCAGGTTGAGGTAGTGCTCGTTGTCGGGCATCGCCGGATCGAAGAAACCGCGCGGATCGCCCTGGTGCATCAGGACCGGAATCTTGAGCACGGCGGCTTCGTTCCATACGGGGGCGAACCGTTCGTCGTCCACGCGGAGGAGCTCGCCGTTCCCGTCGCGGTAGAACAGGCCCAGCTCCTTGAGGATCTTCAGTCCGCGCGCGCCGCGCTCGACATGGCGTCGGAGTGTCTCGATAGTGCGCGCGACGAACTCGTCGGCGTCGGTGAACAGGGGTTCGGTCACCGGCCGGCCGAACGTGGCCGCCGTGAAGCCGTAGAACCGGCCGGGATGCGGGTCGGCGCAGTTCCGGAAGAAACCGTCCAGGCCGCATTCGCGAAAGGCATAGCCGCCCGTCACCCACTCGATCTCCAAGTTGGCGGTGAGATCGCAGTAGGCCCGCACGCCGGTCTCGTTCATCACCTTGATGACGTCATCCACGGTCTTCCAGTTCGCCCACAGGTGGTTGTGCGCGTCGATCGCGGGGAACCGGGCGCGGGCCGGAATGTGTTCTTCCCGGACCAGATAGGATTTCGTCCTCATTACACCGAACACTGCCCCCCACTACCAACAGTGCACGTTGCCGTGCAGATCCCGACCCCGGCGCAGGGCCGCTTCAGCCGCCTCGCGCGGGAAACCGATGAGCGGGATCCCCCGGTCCACGGTGTGACGGTAGATCCGCTCCATGTCGTTGCATTCCGGCTGCGACATGGCCAGGGCATACACACCCGCCATTTCCGGGAGCCGGTGAACGTAGTGATCGCCGCGGCCGCAGAAATGGAGTCCGCCGCCGCCGAACGCGTCGAGAAGTCGCTGGTCGTACGGCTCCACGAATTCGGCAAACATGTCGGGCGAGAGATTCATGGCCGAATCGTCGCGAAGCATGATGCGGCCCTTGTGCAGCATGGCCCAGTGGACGGCGTAGCCGTCGCCGGGCGGGATCAGCCGGTTCCAATCCTGCATGAAGCGCGTGTAGGTCTCCGTGACCACTTCGAGCAGGGCGTGCACCAGGTCGGGCACGTCGCAGAGAGCCAGGAACAGGCCGCTGCCCCAGAGCATTTCGCAGATATCCATCGGGCCCTGCATGTCGGGGTGGTACACATGCACGTAGCGGCGGACCCCCGGATAGGGGGCCAGCCACTCGGTGAAACGCTCCGCCATCTCGAACACCCGCTCGCCGAGCCCGGCCCGGAGATCCGGGACCCCGCCCGCCACCACGTCCCGGATTGCGTCCTCGCCGCCGGCCAGCGGCTCCGTGGTGGGCAGCGTGTTGGTGGCTTCGTCCATGACAAAGAGTCGCGCCCCGAAGAGCGAAGGCATGATGGCGGTTCCGTAGTTGCAGCGGACCGCCAGGAACGCGCTGTTGCCCGACTCGAGAGCGCGGGAACAGTCGGCAAGCTGCTGCAGGGCCATCCGCTCGAAGTCTTCGAGCGCGCGGTTTACGGGGACATCGGGCCACTCGATCGCGGGCGGCGCGGGGGCCGTGCGGCGCGGCGAGAAGAGGTCGCCGCGGAAATCGCCGTCGGCAAACGACTGCCACTCGGCGAGGAGTGTTTCCTCCGCGTCGGCGTCAATCCGGCTTTCGAGATCCTCCAGGTAGCGTTCCAGCACGCCGGCCCCCTCGCAAGAACGTTCGGCCCGCGGGAGAGCAAAGCGTACGGTTCCCGCCGCGTCAAGTCATTCGCACCCCGTGTCATCCTGCCCCCCGCGACCTTGTGTCGCGGGAGCGGGAGATTGGGGAAGCGGCGGGCCGCTTCTCTCCAATCTCCCGCTCCCTGCCGGACAAGATAGACCAGACAGGGGACGTATCTTGCGCATCGAAGACGCTTGCCCGCGCGGGCCGTATGCGTATGATCGCACTTTCAGAACGCGGGAGGAAAAGGCATGCAGATGCGCAGGTTGGGCAGGACGGACATAGACGTGTCGGTGGTGGCGTTCGGGTGCTGGGGCATCGTGGGCGGGGAGAACTGGGGACCGCAGGACCGCCAGGATTCGGTGGCGGCCCTGCGCGCCGCCTACGACGGCGGCGTGACCTTCTTCGATACGGCGGAGCTCTACGGAGACGGCTATTCGGAGCAGCTCCTGGCGGAGGCGCTCTCCGACGTGCGCGACCGGATCGTGATCGCCTCCAAGGCGGCCAGCACGCACTTCGCGCCCGCCGAGCTTCGGGAGGCCTGCGAGCGCAGCCTGCGTCACTTGCGCACCGACCGCATCGACCTTTACCAACTGCACTGGCCCAATTGGGAGATCCCGGTCGGGGAGGTGCTCGCCGTGCTCGCGGAGCTGAAGCAGGAGGGGAAGATCCGGGCCTATGGGGTCTCCAACTTCGGCAAGCAGGATCTCGGGGAATGCCTGGCCACCGGTCATCCGATCGCCAGCAATCAGCTTGCCTACAGCCTGCTGTTCCGGGCGATCGAATATGAGATCCGACCGCTGTGCGAGCAGGCCGGCGTCTCGATCCTGTGTTATTCTCCGCTGATGCAGGGCCTGCTCGGCGGCAAGTACTCCCGACCGGAGGAGTTCCCTGTCGAACGCGCTCGCACGCGCCACTTCTCGTGTGAGCGGCCGCCTGCCCGTCATTCCGAGCCGGGCGCGGAAGCGGAGACGTTCGAGGTCCTGGCCGGCCTGCGCGAGCTGGCAACGGAGATCGGTGAGTCCATGGCCGACGTCTCTCTGGCCTGGCTGCTGGCTCAGCCGGCGGTCACGGCCGTCATCGCCGGGGCACGCAACGCGGTCCAGGCCCGCCGCAACCTTCGAGCCGGGAGTCTCGTTCTTCCCGAGCGAATGCTCCAGCGGCTCGCCGACCTCACGGAGCCCCTGAAGCGCAAGCTCGGCCCAAACGCCGACATGTGGCAGACCGAGTCGCGGATCCGCTGACCCGCCGCGGGCGGCCCGCTTGACAACCCTTCCGGGTTCTGAGACGTTGCTCGGAAGAACCGGATAAGGAGTCGAATATGGAGCCGTTCGTTCTGACCAACAACGCCGGCATGACGGCACGGGTGATTTCCTATGGCGCCACCCTCACATCGCTCACCGTTCCTTCGGGCGCCGCGCCCGTGGAACTCACGTTGGGGTACGACACGCTCGAGGCGTACCGGCAGGGCTCTTCCTATTTCGGCTGCACGGTCGGCCGGTTCGCGAACCGGATCGCCGGCGGGCAATTCACCCTCGACGGACGCCGCTACGAGTTGGCCTGCAACGAGAAAGGGGTGAACCACCTGCACGGCGGGGTCAAGGGGTTCGGTGCGGTCCCGTGGGATGCCGAGCCGTTCGAGCGGACGGGGGAGCGGGGCGTCGCGTTCCGCTACGTCAGTGCCGACGGCGAGGAAGGCTATCCGGGCACGCTTTCGGTCCGGGTCGCGTATGCGCTGACGGACGAGAACCGGCTGCGGATCGAGTACGAAGCCGCCACCGACCAGGCGACACCCGTGAACCTGACCAACCACGCCTACTGGAACCTGGCGGGGGCGGGGAGCGGCTCCGTGCTGGACCACGAACTGCAGCTTGAGGCCGATCAGTACCTTCCGGAGGACGAGAGGCTGATTCCGACCGGCGAGATCCGCCCGGTGGCCGGCACGCCCATGGATTTTACGAAGCCGCGCCGGGTTGGTGAACGGATGGAGGAAGTGCCCGGCGGGCACGATCACTGCTACGTGCTGCGCGGGCCGGCCGGCACGCTGCGGCGTGCGGCGGAGTTGGTCGAGCCCGTCAGCGGCAGGCGCATGATCGTGGAGACCTCCGAGCCCGGCATTCAGTTGTACAGCGGCAACTTCCTCACGGGCGAGAAGGGGGCGGGCGGCAGGAGCTTTCAGAAACACGGCGGGCTGTGCCTGGAAACGCAGCATTTTCCCGATTCGGTGAACCAGCCGGAGTTCCCGCCGGTCATTCTCCGGCCGGGCGAGACGTATCGGCAGACAACGGTCCATACCTTCGTGTTCTGAACCGGTCGGGGGTTGACGTTTCGCACGCTCGAAATCGAGACGGGAATGGGGTGTCTACTTTGCTCAACCATACACCAGATGGCGCCCCAGGCTGATTGTCATCCCGAGATTGTCGAGGGATCTCCAGTCGCGGGTAATGCGTTGACATGGAGATCCTTCGACTCCTCCGCCTGCGGCGGATCCGCTCAGGATGACAGATACAGAGCAGGGCAGATCTACAAGATCTGGGGTTTGATTGAAAAGCCCTAACACCCGAAGACCTCGAATCGGAGATGCGGAAGCGAGGCGGCCGATGCACTGGGAAGCGGTCCTGCCGGGTATCTGGATCTACCGGGACAGCTGCAACGTGTACGCGGTGGAGGGGCCGGGCGGCCTGCTGATCGTGGATGCGGGCACCGGCGCCTGGCTGGAACAGCTCGACGAGCTGCCCGCCCGTCCGGCCGCGCTGGCGCTGACGCACTACTTCCGCGACCACGCCGCCGGTGCGGCGCGCGCCGCGCGCGCGGGCATCCCGGTGTACGTGCCCGAGTACGAACGCGCCATTCTGGCCGAGCCGCAGGAGCACCTGCGTCGGCGCGAGACCTATATCATCTACGACAATCTGTGGGACCTGTTCGTCCCGATCGAACCCACACCCGTCGCGGGGGTCCTGCGCGATTACGACACCGTGACCCTTGCCGGCATCGAGGCGGAAGTCGTGCCGCTGCCGGGCGCGACGCTGACCCAGAGCGGTTTGATCCTCGAAACCGGAGGGCGCAGGATTGCGTTCTGCGGGGAGACGATCCATTCGCCGGGGCGCGTCGCGCGCGTCGCCCCGTTCCAGTACAACTACAACGACCTGCCCGGCGCGCAGAATTGTTATGTGTCCGCTCAGCGGCTCCGCGACTGCGGAGTCGCCGGCCTGCTGCCGAGTCTCGGGCAGCCGATCCTCGACGATGCCGACTCGGCCCTGGATCAACTCCAGCAGTCGCTGCGGGCGCTGTGCGCCGGCCGGCCGGGCATGCTCGGGGCCATGGACCTGGTGCATGCGGACCCGGTCGAAAAGGTCACCGAGCACGTCTGGAAGTCACGGGTCTCGGGCGCGCTGAGCTGGTTCCTAATCAGCCGGTCGGGCAAATGCCTGGCCCTCGACTACGGGTACAATATGCCGGCGGCGGCCCCACCCGGCTATTCGAATCCGTGGCGCCGGCGCGCCCTGCTGCACAGCCTCGACGGACTCAAGAAGCACACGGGCGCGGACCGCGTGGACGTGGCGCTGGTCAGCCATTTCCACGACGATCACGTGGCCGGGATTCCGGTGCTCCAGCGGGTGCAGGGCACCGCCTGCTGGGCGCCCGAGCCGTTGGCGGACCTGCTCGAACACCCCGAGGCCCACTGCTTCCCCTGTAACTGGCCGGTCCCGATCCGGGTGGACCGGCGGATCGGGGTGGACGAGATCGTGCGGTGGGAGGAGTACACCTTCCGGTTCGGGGCCATGAACGGGCACACCCGGTTCTCAGCTCTGATCGGGTTCGAGGCGGACGGCAAGCGCTTTGTGCACACCGGCGACCAGTACTTCTTCATCGGCGAGGGCGGCGACTGGAATATCGGCCGGGACTGGAAGACGACTCACATGATGCACAATCACGTCTACCGCAACGGCGCCCTGCTCGGCGGATACGCGCAGAGCGGCAAATGGATGCTCGACTGGCGGCCCGAGATCGTCCTCAACGGTCACCAGGCGCCGCTCTACACCGATGACGATTTCTTCGCGCTGATCGCCCGCTGGTCGCAGGAGTATGAAGAGATTCACCGGCGCGCCATGGCGCTGGGGGAGGAAGAGGTCCATTTCAACCTCGATAGCTGGGGCGGCTGGATCTGGCCCTACCGGACGCACCTGGCGGAGCCCGGGCCGGCCGTGGTGCGGGTCACGGTGCGGAACCCGTATCCGCGCGCCGCGACGCTGGACGTGAAACTGGTGGGACCGCCCGGATGGCTCGGCACCGGGCGCAGCCTGCAGGCGGACGCGCGGGCCGAGGTGTCGGCGGACCTGACCATCACACCCGATGGTCCCTGCCGACGCCAGCCGTTCGCCGTGGAGTTGATCGCCAACGGCCGCCCGTTCGGCCAGGTCGCCGAGGCGCTGATGACGGTGGGAGGCAGCGAGTTCTGACGCGGCTCCGGAGCGGGACGATGCACGGGTTTGTGGATCTGCAGGTCAACGGCCGGATGGGCTTGGGCTTCTCCGCGCCCGGCCTGACCGTCGAAGACGTCCGGACCGTGGCGCGGGACCTGGCGGCGCGCGGCACGGTTGCGTTCTGCCCGACCATCATCACGGCCCCGGCGGACGTGTATCGGGACAACCTTCGCACGCTGGCCGAGGCCATGGAGGACCCGGAAATCGGCGGCCGCATGCCGGGCATCCATCTGGAGGGTCCGTTCATCTCGCCGGAGCCCGGCGCCGTGGGCGCGCACCCGAAGGGGCATGTGCGGGACCCGAGCATCGAGTGGTTCGACCGGTTCCAGGAGTGGGCCCGGGGCCGGATCCGCATCCTGACGCTGGCGCCCGAACGGCCCGGCGCGCCGGAGTTGATCCGGCACGCGGTCCGGCAGAACGTGCTCGTTGCGCTCGGCCACCACATGGCGCAGGACGGCGAACTGGAAGAAGGCGTCGAAGCGGGGGGCACGTTGTGCGCGCACGTCGGCAACGGGCTGCCCAATCTGCTGCACCGGCACAACAACCCGCTCTGGTGGGAGCTGGCGAGCGACGACGTGACGGGCCTGTTCATCACCGACGGGCATCACCTTCCCGCGGACCTGATCAAGGTGGCCCTGCGCGCCAAGACCGTCGAGCGCTTCATCGTGGTCAGCGACGCGTCCCCGCTGGCGGGCATGCCGCCCGGCCGGTACACGATCTTCGGGGACCTGCCGGTCGTCGTCGATGAGACCGGCAGGATCTCGTCGGCCCGGACGCAGAGCCTGGCCGGTTCGCACGCCTCCATGCTGGACTGCATGAACTACCTGGCGTCGCTCGATCTGCTCGACGAGGCCGACCTGTGGCGAGTGGGTTTTGAAAACCCCCTCCGCGCGCTCGGGCTGCAGCCGGCGGATCTCGGGGCGCTGCCGGGGCCGGAAGTGGTGTTCCGGAACGGCCGCTTCGAGCGCAGCCGGAGCGGACGGACCTCCTGATGAACGTCTGCGGAATAGACGTCGGCACGACTGCCGTCCGGGTGGCTGTCTGCGCTCCGGACGGACAAGTCCTGTCGTCGTCCGCGTGTCCGCTGCCGCGGGTGCGCAGCGTCGGCCCGCGCCGCGAACAGGACGCGCGCGCGTGGTGGCACGCCGTCGCGGCGGCGCTGCGGGCCGCGCTGGTGCGGACGTCGGCAGCGGAGATCGGGTCGGTCGCGGTAGACGGCACCTCGGGCACCGTGGTGCTGGTGGACGCCAACCTGGTCCCGGTCTCGGCGGGGATCCTCTACAACGACGGCCGCGCGGCCGGCTACGGGGCCCGCATCGACGCCGTGGCCGGCGAGTTCATCGAGCGGCACGGGTACGGGTTCAAGGACAACTTCGCCCTGCCGCGGCTGCTCTGGCTGGCCGAGCACGACCCGTCTTTCGGGGGCGCTCGCTGGGCACTGCACCAGTCGGATTTCATCAACGCCAGGCTGGCGGGCGGCGTAACGGCGACCGACTGGTCCACGGCGCTCAAAACCGGCTGCGACCTGCACCGCGGCGTTTGGGCGGATTTTGTCGGCGACCGGATCGGCTTTCCGCGCGAGCGGCTTCCGTCCGACATCGTGGGCCCGGGCGTCCCGCTCGGCGTCGTGTGCCGCGAGGCGGCTGCCAAGACCGGCCTCCGGATGGGCACCGTGATCGTGGCGGGTGCGACGGACGGCACGGCCGCGCTCTTCGCCAGCGGCGCGCGGCAGCCGGGCGATTTCAACACGGTGCTCGGCTCCACGATCACGGTCAAGGGTGTGACCCCGAACCTCGTGCGGGACGCCGAAGGCGTCGTGTACTGCCACCGGCACCCGGCCGGCTACTGGCTGCCGGGCGGCGCAAGCAACGTCGGGTGCGCCGCGCTCGACCGGCGGTTTGCGCCCGACCCGGGGCAGCGTGCCGTTGCCCTGCGCGCGCTGGACGCGGCCGCGGACCGGCACCTCCCGTCGGCCGTGGCGGTCTACCCGCTGGGCGACGCCGCAGAGGAACGCTTCCCGTTCCGGAAGACGGGCCTGGGCGAATTCATGGCCGGCGAAGCGGCCACGGAAGAGGCCCTGTATGCCGCCTACCTGCAGGGGATCGCCTTTGTCGAGCGCTGGTGCTATGAGAAACTGGCCGCGCTGGGCGTTGTCGTGGAGCGCCTGTTTTCGACGGGCGGCGGGTCGAAGAGCGGGGTCTGGAACCGCGTGCGCGCGGATGTGCTCCGCCGCCCGTTGTGCCTGCCGGAACAGGCCGAGACCGCGTTCGGCGCCGCCATCCTGGCAGCCGGCCGCGTGCACGGAAGCGTGGAACGCGCCGCCGCGGCCATGGTCCGGATCCGGGAGCAGGTCGAGCCCGGCCCGCGCTCCTTTGACGAAGCCTATGCGCGGTTTCGGGCGGAATGCGCGAAACGGTGGGGGGTGTGAGGCCGGTGAACCTTCGGGCCTTTCAGCCGTGCGACGTGCGCGGGGTGTACGGCACCGGGCCGGAAGCCGAAGTGAGCCCGGTGTTGGCCTTCCGGATCGGCAGGAGCCTGGCGCGCCGCACGCCCGAAGACCGCCCGCTGCTGCTCGCGGGCGACGGGCGCGAGTCCACGCCCGCCCTGCTGGGCGCGCTCGAGCAGGGCGCGGGACGGCCGTGCCTGAACCTGGGGGTCCCGGTTCCCACGCCGCTGGCCTGGCTCGCCCGGCAGCTCTCGGCGGCGCATACCAGCGCGATCGTCACGGCCTCTCACAATCCTGCGAAGTTCAACGGAGTTAAGATCCAGATCGGAGAGACGCCGATCACGCCCGGCGAACTGGCGGCCATCCGCGACGACGTGGCGCGTATGGCCGGGGAGCCGGCCTCGGGTCCGATCGGAGCCGGGGCCGAGCGGGACGGCGAAGGGGAGGCGCGGCTGCGGGAGACGTGGCATGCCTACCGCGCCGCGGTCGCGGACGCCTTCGGAGCGGTCCGAGGGGCGCGGATCGCGCTGGACTGCATGCACGGCAGCTACGCGGGATACGCCCGCGAGGCGCTGGAGGGGCAGGGGTACGTCGTGTCCGCGCTGCGCGACGAGGTGCATGGGGATTTCGGCGGCGCCGTACCCAATCCCGCGGACGACCGGAATCTGGCGGAGCTGGCTCTGCGTGTCCGCGAAGGCGGCTTCGCGTTCGGCGCGGCGCTGGACGGGGACGGGGACCGGGTCCGATTCGTAGATGAGACCGGCGCGCCGGTGGACAACGGGACGGTGCTCGTGTTGCTCGTCCGCGACCGGTTGCAGCGCCCCGAAAGCCGCAAACGCCGGGTCGTGGTGTACGATCAGAAGATACGGCTGGCCGTGGCGGACGCGTTGCGGTCGGCCGGGGCCGAGCCTGTACGGGAAAAGTCGGGGCACACGTTCATCCGCGCGCGCATGTTGGCGGAGAGCGCGGTCCTGGGCGGCGAGAACTCGGGTCACTTCTTCTGGGGCGCGGGCGGGCCCTACCCGGTCGCCGCCGGGGATTGCGGGCTTTTCGCCGTGTTTGCGCTGGGCGATCTGCTCCAGCGCGCGGAGCGGCCGCTGTCGGAGCTGTGCGCGGCCGTGCCCGATTCCCCGTTCTACACGGACGATATCCGCGGGTTGCGGTACGAGGGGGACCGCGACCGGCTCCTGCGCGAGGTCGCGGCCGGCGTGGAACGCGGCGCGTACGAGGTCAGCACGGAGGACGGGGTGCGGATCGAGCGGCCCGGCGCCTTTGCCCTGCTGCGCGCGTCCGTGACCGAATCGGACATGCTGACGGCCTGCCTCGACGCCGCCGACTGGCCCGGCCTGCACGAACTGGCGTCGGCCCTGGCGGGCCTCCTGCCCGCCGACGCGAAGGAGATCGGGCGGACGATCCTCGCCCGGGTGGAAGACCGTAGGCCCTGACCGTGTGAAAGAGAGAATTGCATTTGCATTTGCTGCGGGACGCCGGTAGACTACCGACGGCGGCGAAAAGCGGGCGACGTGTGGGATCAGGCGGCATGGCCATGGGAAGGAGTAGGATCATGAAATCTGTGCTCAGAGTCATCGGGTTGGCGGCGGCTGTCGTGTGTGTCGTGCCGGGAATGGCGCCGGCGGACTTGCTGGTCTACGACGGATTCGAGTACACACTCGGTACCGACATCAGCGGGCAGGGGACGGGCTCCGGATGGGCCGGGAACTGGGGCACGAACGGCAACGACACCATCTCCGGTACGGTGATCAACAACATGGCTCTGGACCGGCTGGTCACGTCGAGCAACGCCGTGCAGTTGCATAAGACGGGTGCGTGGAACGCCGGCCGATACTACCGACGATTCGATCTGGGCCGGAATCTGACGAACGGAGAAGTCTGGGTGAGCTTCGTGTATCGGACCCCCTTTTCGGGGAATGCGGGAGAATATCAGTTCTTCTTCATTCACACCAATGGGGTCGATCAAACGGGGCACCTGTTCAATATGGCGCCCCAGAATGCCCAAGGCGGGCAGGCGTCGAGTGTGGGCAACCCCACGACGTTCGCGACCTTCGCCGCCGGGACGCTGCAGACCGCTGAAAAGTACCTGCTGGTCGGCCGCGAGCAATTGGGCACACCATCGGGCAAGACGACGCTCTGGATTCTGAGAAATTCGGACTTGAACGCCATCGCGGGCCCGCAAGTCACCGAGGCGGATCTCGACGCGCACTACTTCAGGAAGGCCGAAACCAACACCGCAGCCAACGTAACGATTTCGAGCAATGAC
>Ga0180432_10004255_pt1 | contig 19787 bp, 14 predicted proteins | sample SS_ome_10_FD_132414 | JGI IMG/M metagenome (GOLD analysis project Ga0180432, IMG submission 132414) | Hypersaline lake sediment archaeal communities from the Salton Sea, California, USA - SS_1_MS_2 metaG | ecosystem: Environmental > Aquatic > Non-marine Saline and Alkaline > Hypersaline >...
GGCCTCGATACCGGTCGAGTAGGCGGGGATCCCCTCGAGCAAAGCCAGGGTCGCAGGTGCGGGCACGGGAAGCGTGCCGTGGGCGCACTGGACGAAACCGGTTCCCACGTGGATGCGGGAGGCATACACGGCCTCGATTCCGAGTCTCTTCAGCCCGAGGACCGATCCCACGACGTCGACGATGGAGTCGATCCCGGCGACTTCATGGAGGTGGATCTCCTCCATGGGCCGGTTGTGGATCTTCGCCTCGGTTTGGGCGACGGCGGTGAGGATGGCCGTCGTCGACGTCTTCACACCGGAATCCAGACCACTCTCGTCGACGATGCGCAGGAGCTCGGCCGCGCTGCGGTGGGGCACGTTTTCATCGGTATCGACGTGAAACTCCGTTCCGGAGATACCGCGCTTCTCGGTCTTTTCCGCCCTCAGCCGGTATCCGGAGACCCCGAGCCCGGCGAGCTCGTCCCGGAGCCATTCCAATTCGAGACCGGCGTCCAACAGCGCGCCGATGATCATGCTTCCACAGACGCCGGAGTAGCAGTCGAAGTAGGCAATGCGCATGCGATCCCGATTCCTTCGTCAAAAGAGCCAAGTCTGCCAGCCACAGATTTCACAGACGCTCGGTTGCCCTTCAGCCGATCGGGCCTTGCGCTGCGGGAAGCACTCGGCGTCACTTGGCCACAGCGTGAAGGGGGGAATGTGCTTGTTGAGGCGAGTGGTGCCCCGCGGCGTTGAAAAACCCCACGCTGTGGCCGTCGTTCCGGCAAGCGCTCCCCTCAGCCGGCCCCCTCGGCAGCGGATGAGACCGGTTTGAGTTTCTCCGTACCCGTATGGTTCTCTCTCTGGAGTTGAATTCATCACCTCGTCACCCGGTCGCCTTGCTGCGCATTGATCAGGCTCGCCACGTATCCCGCGCCGAACCCGTTATCGATGTTCACCACGACCACGCCCGGCGCGCAACTGTTGAGCATGGTCAGGAGAGCCGAAAGACCGTTGAAGCTCGCGCCGTACCCGACGCTGGTGGGAACGGCGACGACGGGACGGTCCACCAGCCCGCCGACGATACTGGCGAGCGCGCCCTCCATTCCTGCGACGGTGACGATCACGTTCGCCTTCTGAAGCCGGCTCCCGTGATCCAGCAGGCGGTGAATCCCGGCCACCCCCACGTCGTAGAGACGCTCGATTTCGTTCCCCATGGTCTCGGCGGTCACGGCGGCTTCTTCGGCGACGGGAAGGTCCGACGTGCCGGCGCTCACAACCAGGATCCGGGCATCGGTCTTCTTCGGCCTGGGGGGGCCGACCACCACAATCCGGGCCGTTTCGTGATAGACGGCGCCGGTGCGGACTTCGCGAATCACCTCGTAGGTCCGGGGCGTCGCGCGCGTGGCCATGAGGGTCTCGCCTTCTCTCGGCGACTTCCCGGCGATGGCTCGAAGCTGGTCCTCGGTTTTCCCCTCGCAGAAGATCACTTCCGGAAACCCGGTTCGAAGCGAGCGGTGGGTATCGATCTTGGCGAACCCGAGATCCTCATAGGGAAGCGATCGGAGCATCTCCAGGGCCTCGTCGATGGCGACATGGCCCGTCCGGACCTCTTCGAGCAGTCTACGAATCCGTTCCCTGTCCAAAGGTCAACCTTTCTTCCTGAGGGATTCATCCATACTGCCGCTCCGGAAACCCTCCAAATCCAGACACACGTAAAGGAAGCCGAGGTTTCGAAGTCCGGCGGCGATCGTTTCGCGGTTCGAGTTCTCAAGAAGCCTGTCCGTCTCCCTCCCGGGGACTTCGATTCTGGCGACGTCGCCGTGATCTCGGACCCGGAGTTCATTGATTCCCAGACCGGCCAGGAATTGCTCTGCGCGCTCGATTCGGGCCAACCGGTCCTCCGTGATTGCGGTGCCGTAGGGGAATCTCGTGACAAGGCAGGGGGACGGGGGCTTGTTCCATGTGGGGAGCCCCATCTCCCGGGAGCGCGCGCGGACGGCCTCCTTCGTGAAACCGGCTTCCCGAAGAGGACTGCGAACGCCCAGCTCGGCAACCGCCCTCAAACCCGGCCGGTAGGCGTCGGCATCCTCGCAAATGGACCCGTCCGCCACGTGGTTGAGGCCGCGCTCTTCGGCTACCGAGAGGAGATCGGAGAACACCTTCTTCTTGCAGAGATAGCAGCGGTCGGGGGGGTTGGAAGCGAATCCCGGGATCATCAGCTCGGAGGTCTCGACGAGGAGATGCCGGACGCCCATCCGGCGGGCGAGAGCTCGAGCGTCGTCGGATTCCCTTCGGGGCCGGATGGGCGAGGTGGCCGTGACGGCCAGAACCTCGTTTCCCAGAACCTCGGCCGCCACGGCGAGAAGAAACGTGCTGTCGACGCCGCCCGAATAGGCGACAAGAACGCTTTCCATCTCGGACAAGAGGGTCCTCAGTTTTCCGGTTTTCGAAGACATCTTTCACCGCTTCGTCGGGCGATCCGTGCGAACTGGGTTCCCCGTAAGGCTGTCGACACATCCGTTTGCTCAAGGACAGTTTACACGCAAAAGCCGGATGTCGCAAACAAGAGTGGTCGCAGACATCGAAAAAGACGGCTGCGGGCGGGATCGTGCCGTCCTATCCGCGGAATCCGTACCCTTCGGCGGGCTGCTGCCGGACGTGCCCGGCGGCCGCAGAGGACGGGGGGAACTGTGGCTGCACCTCTCACTTGAGCAGCAACATCTTCCGGGTCAAGGCCCGGCCGTCCGCTTCCAGGCGCGAGAGATAGATGCCCGAGCCGACGGGGATTCCCCGATCATCGGTCCCGTCCCATACGATGAAGTGCGTGCCGCGCTCCATCTCTTGACGGACAAGAGTCCGAACGCAGCGTCCGTGCACATCGAAGACGTGGAGAGCGACAAACGCATCCCGCTCGACCGAGAATCGGATTTCGGTGGAGGGATTGAAGGGATTTGGGCGATTCCAGAGCATGGACTTGACGGGTACCCCGCTCGACGCCACGACGGCGGTGGGATCGAAGTACGTGCAGGTGTCGGGGGTGGAGTAGTCGCTCTCGTTGTTGAGGTTGTCCACGGCCGTCACCCAGTACGTGTAGGTCGTTCCGTGCTCGACGTCGACGTCGGCATAGGCGGTATCCGGCGCGTCGATCGAATCCAGGAACGACGGCGTCGCGCGATCGGTGCCCCGGTACAGGGCATAGTAGTCCAGGTCGGCGTCGGCGCTCGGCCGCCAGCACACATCGATCTGCCCTTCGCCGGAAACTGCTACAAGACTCGCGGGGATCTGTGGGGCGAAGTAGTCGCCGTTGGGAATGAGCGTGGGGTCGCCGATGAGAACCATCCCGTACCACCAGCGGGGAGCGTACTCGGCGTATGCCGCGTGCGACGCGTTGAACCAGTTCACGAAGGCCGGGCCGAAAGCGTTTGGCTCGGCAAGGACGGAATAGAAATCCTCATCGTTCCACATCCCACCCGTTTTAGCCGATCCCCACGAAACGAGTCCGGCGTCCTGGTTGAACGCGGCCGTGCCTCCGACGTAGCTCGCGTACCCTCCGTATTCGGCCGTGTAGTCACATCCCGAGCACACGAACATGGAGTAGAAGAGGGCCGGTGGATCGATCGCCCGGTAGTTGCTGGTCGTCACCCATCCGAAGGTGTTCCGGTAGTCCTCGTAGAAGCCATGGCCCCCGGGATAGCCGTGCGATCGAAGGAAGGCCATCTGGTAGTTGAGCGGGAGATGATTCGTCTTGTAGTCCGAAGCCGTCGCGTCGTTTCCCGGATTGCTGTCGAGATCGAACACGCTGGTCACATTGCCGGTACCGTAGACCTGCCTCATGCACCACGCGTCGCCGTGGTAGTCCCCGACCATGTTTCCCCAGTCGTCGTCGACGTAAATCAATCCCTGTGCCGGATCCGCCTGTGCCGGCATCGTGCCCGTCCGGTACGAATGGTTCTTGAGGAAGTAGTTGTTGAGTACGTCTTCGGGATCCCCGAGCTGGGGCAGAGTGTCGACGCGCATCCGCCCGGCCCAGATCTCGATCTCGTCGGCCGGATCGTCCCAGACATCGTATTTCCCGTTGCCCGCGCCGACCGTCCCGCCGGCGCCGTTGTCGTACCAGTCGCCGTCCATGTCCATGAAGAAGAGATCGCAGGGGAAATCCTCGTACTCCGCCGGGTCGCCCCCGGCACCGTCCCAGTCCTGCATGAGCTCGTAGATGATGTAGGGGACGTTTCCGACGAACACCACACCCACCAGGCCCTCGGGGGCACCATACAGTCCAATGAGATACGTGCGGAGATCCTCGGGCGTGCCGCCGTCCACCAGTGAGGTAATCGAACCATAGCCCTTGCTTGCGAGGTCTGTCTGGTACTCTGTGAGGGAACTCCCAATATCGCCGTAGAGGGCGTTCTCGACGATGATGGCTACGCGGCCCTGCTCGGCCCGGCCCGGTGTCCACGTGGGACCGACGGCATTCATCTCCTCAACGATGAACGGCCCGGTGGATGGCCAGACCTCGTGTGGAAGTCTCTCGATCCCGGGAGGCGCCGTCCATCGAGTGGGAAGGGGTTCCGGGTGGCTCGCGGGCGCGGATGCCGCAAGCAGTGTCCCCATCGCAATAGTGACGAGCATCATTCCAAACCGGCGCATGGTCTCCCCCATTCGATGTTGGCTCCCGTCGATCATTCACAGACAATTGTATTCTATCACGTGTGTAACTCGCTGTCAAGTAAGGAGATCAACAGAGATTCGGGGAGATCAAAACCGCCCGGATGCCCACGGTCCGTGACATCCGGGCGAACGGCGGCAGGCAGACGGTTGGTCCTTCCGAAGCTACACCTCCAGCATCTTCTTTTTCTGCGCGCAGTAGAGTCCGCCCTCGGTGAGGGTCTTGAAGCAACGGTTGCAGGAGATACAGGAGGCGTTGGAGCGAATTCCGGTTCTCCAGTTATTGGGAAGATCAGGTTCGCGAATGAGCGGACGGGCCATGGCAAAAAAGTCAACCACGTCCTCGTCCATGATCTCCAGGATTCGGTCCATGGAACGGACGCCCCCCACGAGGATGAGGGGACACTTGACGACGCTCCGGATCTCACGAGCGTCGTCAAGGGCATAGGCCTCTCTCCCGGGATGGTTGATCCGGACCCGGGACGGGCTCTGGGTTCCGGAGGCGCCCGTACCTCCGCTGACTTCGATGGCGTCGATCCCCATGTCGGACAGCGCCTTGGCCTGGGGAATCGAATCCTCCAGGGTGGAGCCGCCGTCCACGTAATCCTGGGCGTTGATCTTGACCAGAACCGGATATTCGGGTCCCACGGCCTGGCGGACCTTGCGGTAGACGTCTGTTGTGAAGCGGATCCGGTTTTCCACGGATTCCCCGTAAGAGTCCTTCCTACGGTTACTGAACGGGGACAGGAACTGGGATAGAAGGTATCCGTGGGCGGCGTGAAGTTGGACGGCGTCGAAACCGGCGTCCTTTGCTCTTCGCGCGGCGGCCCCAAACTGTCCGATCACGGTCTGGATGTCCTCCTCCGTCATCTCCCTCGGATGGGAATGATACGTGCGATCTTCGACCGCCGAGGGAGCGATGGGATCTTCACCGCCGATCACGTCGGGCGTCGTCTGCGCCCCGGCGTGCACCAGCTGGGCCGCCACTTTGGTCCCGCCGTTGTGGCACGCGCGAACCAGCCTTCTCAGACCCAGGATCAAACCGTCGTGATCAATCCCCAGTTGTCTGGGGGCACTCTTCCCGTTGGGAGCCACGTAGCTGTAGCCGAGGATGACCAGACCGACGCCGCCACGAGCCAGCCGCGTGCAGAAGTCAACCAGCGCGTCGGTAGCCTGGCCGGCATCGGAAGCCAGGCCCTCGGCCGTCGCGGAGCGTACGAGTCGGTTCCGGAGTCTCATCGATCCGATGGAAGATTCCTCGAAGAGTGCTGTCATCACATCCTCCCCGTGACCGCGGAGGTCACCCGAGGCCGAAGTGCCAAGCCGTCAGCGGAAGTTGTCCCTTTGCCTCGCCCAGAACACCAGTGTAGCGCAAACCACCGGGTTCGTTCAAGGCTTCCGTTGTCTTCCGATGCTGGGATGATCGAATCTCAGTAACTTTGATCTTGTTCCCGGGACCCTCTCCATTGTAGATTCGCAGTTGGGCGTGTCCCTCGCCCGACTCCATCGGACGAAAAGGGAGCGGCCGGTGTGTGGTTGCTCCGAGGGGTCCGACGCCATGGTTTCCTCCGATGCTTCAATCCCCAAGTGGCCGCTCAGACTGGCGGAGCTCGCCGGGGAAATCCAATCTCCGCCCAGCCTGGCAACCCTGGATGCGGCACGTGCAGAGGCATGGGAACTCCTTAACTTCTCTATATCTAAATACTTGCGAATTCACAGCACGCGTCTGGGGGCGGTTTCCCGAGAGGATTTCGAAGACATTGCCGCAGAGAAATCGTTAGATCTCCTCCGTAAGGTCGAATCAGGAGCGTGGGATCTTTCCCATCGACCCGCCGCGGATATTCGGGGTTTCCTCTCGAAGGTGGCCAGGAACGGTCTGGTGGATGCGCTTCGAGAGGCGGGCCGGCGGGTGGAACCCGCCGACGAAGATCGGCCGGAATGGGAGATCGGTGTAACGGGTGAGGAGATCACCATGAGTGCGACAGAGGCTCCAGACATCCGGGTTGAACAGAAGGAATTCGCCGGTGCCCTTCGCCGTTGTGCCGAGAACCTGAATCCCAGATCGCGGCTCGTCTGGTTCTTCCGGGTGTTCCTCAGCCTGTCGAGTAAGGAGATCGCCGCGCATCCGGAAGTCCGTCTCAAGGTGACGCACGTGGATGTTCTTCTTCAGAGAGCTCGGGAGGGCATTCGCGAATGCATGAAAACACGGGGGTTCGACCCCCAGGATATGCCGCCCGGCGTGTTCGTGGAGCTGTGGGCGGCGTTTCGATCGAGTACTCTCTGAGAACATCGGAGTGGCGAGATGAAGGATCCATCGAACAGTGGAGCTCGGCAGGTTCCTCACGTGAGCGATGACACGCTCCTGGATCTGCTCCACCATCTGCTCTCGGAGTCGGAGGCCGGCCAGGTCCTGACCCATCTGGCGGCCTGTCCGGGGTGCGAGGATCGGTTCCGGGAGAGGGTGGCGGAGCAAGAACGGCTTCGGGCCACCCGCGTTCTTCGGGTGGCGCCGGGTGGAGGTCTGGTGATCGAACGGCCGACGCCGGAGATCCCGGGCCAGGTGGAAGCCGGTGGCGGGATGTGGAATGCTCTGGGCCGGCGATGGGCCGGGTTCGTCGAAGGGTTTCGACGGCCTCAGTACCGGTGGGCGGGAGGCCTGGTGGTTGCAGTCGCAGTCCTGTTGCTGGTTCTGGTACCCCGTTTTGGGGGGCTGTCGGGAGGCGACGGACTGGTCTGGCTTCCCAACTCCTTTGACGACGCGCGATACCGCTCGTCGTCCCCCGGCGTCTTGGACGGCGATCTGGCCTCTGGGCTGGAAGCCTACGCGAACCGGGACATCGATCGGGCCATCCGCTTCCTCGGCCGGGCGGAGGCTTCCGGTGCTCTCGAGACGGTTCGTAAGGTCTACCTGGGCAGTGCTCTTGCATGGAAGGGAGAGTACGAGAGGGCGGCGGATGTCCTGGAGGGGGTTGCCTCACGGGCGCTCCCGGATCCGTGGGGCCGCGAAGCCTGGTGGACACTGTATGTTGCTCTCAAGAAATCGGGCCGGACGGCCGAGGCCGACTCGCTGTTGTCCGTGCTGGCGGCCGAGCCGGGAGACATCGGGGACCGGGCCTTGAGCGAAGGTCGGGACGCGGACACGGAGTAGGATTCGCTGCAATGCCGCCGCTCGAGAGCGCGTATGACGGGCGGCTCCCTTTCCCCACAGGTTCAGAACATGGATCCAAGGGCGATGTCGTATTCTCGTGTTGTTCCTGCAGGGCTGGGTGGGGCAAGAGCGCCGCATTCGGGCCTTGTCGTCCTGGCGTGTGCCTGGGCCGCCGTCCTCTTCTTCCCGAGCATCGGGTTCTCGGACGAGACGGGGAATGCGGAGGCCGATTCGCTGTGCCGTCGCATCGAGACATTGCGATGCGAGGGCCGCTATGGGGCGGCCGTGGAGCTCGCGCAGGACCTTGTCAGGATCCGTACGGAGGGAACGGAGCGGCCCTGGCAGAGAGAGGATGCCGAGAGGCTCGTCACGACGCTTGAGTATGTCTCGGGACTTGCGTTTGACCGCCAACAGACACTGGCGCGGGCGGACTGCCTGGATTCCGACGTTCACCGTTTCGTTGCCAAGAGAGAGTACGAGGACTGTGAAGACCTCGTCCGCCGGCAGCTGGACATCCGCCGGCGCCTGCTGGGACCCGATCATCCGGAGGTCGCGGCCAGTCTCAACGTGCTGGGTGTGGTGCTCCGGGAGACGGGCGAATACGGGGAAGCCGAAACCGTGTTGCGCCGGGCCCTTGACCTGCGGCGCCGAGTCTTCGGCCCGCGCCATCCGGACGTGGCCGAAAGCCTGAACGACCTTGGGACGGTGCTCTGGAAGCAGGGAGACGTGGCCGGTGCGGAGCCCCTCATTCGGAAGGCGCTGGCGATGCGTCGCGATCTTCTTGGCCCGGAAGACGACAAGGTCGCCAAGAGTCTCAACAACCTGGCGATTCTCTACTACAGCAGGGGCGATTTCGCCAGAGCGGCGCCCCTCTATCGCGAAGCGCTCGCCGTCCACCGAAGGACCCTGGGGGCGGACAATCCGGAAACCGCAGCCCTCATGAACAATCTGGCCATTCTGCTCTCTCGCCAGGGAAATTACGCGGAGGCGGAGGATCTCTTTCTCGAGGTGCTGGAAACCCGCCGCAGACTCCTCGGGCCCGAGCATCTGGAGATTGCCCGGAGCCTGGGTACGCTGGCCCACACCCACTCGGGGATGGAGGAATACGAGGCTGCCGAAGATCTCCTTCGCGAGGCCCTGGCCCTCAGGAAGAAGCTGCTGGGGGATGAGCATCTGGAAATCTCGATGAACCTCATCAACTTGGCATCGGTCCTGAAGGCGGAGGAGAAATACGGGGAAGCCGAGCCCCTCTGTTCCGACGGGCTGGCGATGGCCCAAAGGGCCCTGGGTGAGACACACCCCCTGGTGATTCAGGGACGGTGTCTTCACTCGTTGATCCTGATGGGTGTGGAGCGAAGGGAAGATGCGGAGATCCAGCTTCGGGAAACGCTGGAACTCTGCCGAACACGTTTTGGGAACCGGCATCCTCAAACTGGCGAAGCGCTTCGCGAGTTGGGGGTGTGCCTGCTCGAGCAGGGCCGTCCCGACGAGGCGCGGGCCTTCCTAGAGCAGGCGGCCACGGTGTTTGATGACGCGCGGCTTCGCGCCGGGGGAGGTTTTGAACGGGCCACGTTCCAGACGTCGCCCTACCGGCATCTGGCGGAGGCGTGTCTCGAACTGAAACGGGACACCGACGCGTGGCCGGCCGCAGAAAGATCCCTGGGCCGCGCGCTGGCCGACCTCCTGATGGTCTCCGAGCAGCCTGCGGCGAGCGAGGTGTTCACCCTTGAGCGAATTCAACGGTCCATGGATCCGGAAACGGCATTGATCGGGTGGCTCTGGGTGGAAATGACCGGTGTTGAGCCCGATGCGTGGGGGTATGTGATTCGCGACTCGGGCCCCGTTCGGTGGGTTCACCTGGCCGTGTCCGGCCCGGAGGACGCTTCCACGGACGGAGGGGCCGGTGACTTCCAGGAAGCGCTTGCGCTGGCCGGTTCGTGGCCCTTCCGTGTTGTCTCCACCGAGAGGATCTGTGCGGACGCCCGGCGTCTCTGGTCGCAGTGGGTGGCCCCCATGGAGCTTCATCTTGAGGGCGCCCGGAACGTCGTTGTCATTCCCTCGGGGCCGATGCTGGGCATCCCGATCGAGGCGCTCGTGGATGGGGACGGGACATATCTCGGCGAGCGGTACGCTGTTTCGTACGCGCCTTCGGCGACGATTCGTACCTGGCTTCAGGAGCAGGCCGCCGGGCGCGGGCGTCCGTCGAGCCGCAGCGCACTCCTCGTGGGAGATCCCCCCTTTGCGGAGGATCATCTCGCGGCCATGATGCGCGAGAAGGAGTGGGGGAATCCTCCTGCGGGATTGAAGTGGACGCCGGTCGGGTCGTTCGTTTCCGCGAGCGTGCTTCGCAGCGCGGCGGCCGGAGACGAGTACGCGCTCGCCCGGCTGCCGCGGCTTCCCTGGACGCGAGTGGAGCTGGAAAGAGTTTCAGCGGCCGTGCCGGGTTCGGTTACCCTGCTCGGACCGGATGCCTCGGAACAGGAATTCGTGAACCTGGCCCGGTCCGGAACCCTCGAGCGCTTTGACACCATCCATTTGGCCACGCACGCGCTGGTGGACGATGAGAGACCCCAACATTCCGCCCTTGTGCTTTCCAGGGTGAATCTGCCGGATGCCGTTGAGTCCACAGTCGCGGGCGAGAGGATCTTCGACGGACTTCTCTCGGCGGAGGAGATCGTGCGGGAGTGCCGATTGGACGCGGATCTGGTGGTGCTCAGCGGATGCCAGACGGCCCTTGGAAGAAAGGCGACGGGAGAGGGGTACATCGGCCTGGCCCAGGCTTTCCTGCAGGCCGGCGCCAGGAGCCTCGTCGTCAGTCTGTGGAGGGTGGAAGACGAAGCGACGGCGCTTCTGATGGGTCGCTTCTACGAGAATCTGACGGGGGCCACGCGGGACGCTCGCGACGGCCCCAGCGGGGAAATGATGGGCAAGGCCCGGGCTCTTCAAGAGGCAAAGGACTGGTTGCGCGCTTACAGCACCGAGGCCGGGGAGCGGCCCTTCCTCCATCCCGCCTACTGGTCGGGTTTCGTCCTCATCGGGAACACGCAGTAGTCAACATCGGCAAAACCTCAGCCACACATTCCACAGCCCACCGCCCCGGCCCTTCTTTCCCGTTAGATCCGTCCTCCTGGTCGGAATTAGGAGTGTAGCCGATTGGACGTGCATTCCAAGACAAGGAGGAACCGTCATGCGGACCCGAAACTCACTCTCGACCATTGTCCTGGCCGGCATCTTTTCCGCTGCTCTGTTGCCGTTCGCAAGCGCCCGGGCGAATGACATTCCGGCGATTGCGGATCTGAGGGCGGATGTCCAGGGAGATCCCCAGGAGCTTCTGCTTCGGTGGAGCACCCCCTTCTTTGAAGTCCCGGAAGAAGGAACCAAGACCGAACCGAGCTACGATATTCGCTTCGGTTCCAGCCCGCTCACCGAGAGTAGCTGGGACACGTCCTCGCCCGTTTCGGGCATCCCTCCCGGTGTGGTTCTTTACTCGCACGCGGTCCTGACGCTATCGGTGGGCGCCTACACGAGGAGCGACGGGTACATCTACTGGGACCGGGTTGCGTGCCACGCGGAGCTCTACTGGCAGGTCGTCCCGGGTCTGGCCAAGGCGATCTCGGGCGAACCCATCTATTTCGAAGTTCGCAGACAGAGCAATGGCCAACTGGCGGCACTGGGCGGCCCCGTCTACACGGATACGTTCGGGTGGGCGGATTGGCATTCGGACGATCTGACGGATGTCTCGCGCGAGAGCGGCGGCGAATGGTTCACCTGTTGGGCGAGCTGGTCCGGCGGCAGCGTCTGTTTGGGCGTCGGCGAGGTCAAGTACTCAGACAGCCTGGCGACCTCAAAACCCTTTCATGGCGAGGAGGACGAAGGGTATCCCCCGCCACCCGAAGACTGGTGGTCCGTATGGGGCGGGACCTTCGCCTGTGAGTTGAACGACGTCAATCTCTCGTTCTTCGTTCCTGCAGGCGCAATCGAGATGGAATCGGCGGAGTCGAATATCTCCGTTGTCTACGACGTGCCTCCGTTCGTCTCGAAGAATGCCCCGGTCCCGGGAGCCATGTTCGCCTACAACGTGAGCCTGGGGCCCGACTCGGTCACCACCCTGACCGAGAGCATCCGCTGCTCTGCTGACTACCCGGAGTACATGCTGGACCAGTATGGGGGGTTGGGTGAATCGTCCCTCCGCGCATACCGCTACGACTACGACGTGATGCAGTGGGTGCTTCTCGAAGCCGAACTGCCGGTTCTGGACAGAGACCACCACACGATCCATTTCACGACCGACCGGCTGGGACTGTTTGCCCTGGCGGCCGAAACAGACGGCGACGGCGACGGTCTTGGAGATTTCGAAGAAATGGAGCATGGGACGGATCCCGGCGTGCCGGATTTCGATGGGGACGGCGTGAACGATGGAGATGAGATCTGGTTCACAGGGGGTGATCCTCTCGATCCTCTGAAGAAGAAGGGCAAGGACCAACATTGGACGACCGACGTGCCCGGACGGTCGGGTGGGCTCTGGATCGCGGCCCGAATCGTGTCCGGATCGCATTCGTCTCCCATCTCCAATCCCGTCTACATCGGGCCCCCGATCACTCCGGCGTACACCGAATCATGGAATGGTACGGGGATCTTTGAAGGCGATGCAGCCTGGGGCGATTTCGACGGCGACGGGGATCCGGATTTGGTTATCTGCGGCGAGAGCGACGGCGGTCTCGTCACACGCACCTATGAGAATCTGGGCTACACGTTACAGTTCCGTCAGGATCTTGAGGGCATCGAGAGTACCGGCAGCGGCTGCCTCGCCTGGGGCGACTATGACGGGGACGGCGATCTCGATCTGGCCATGGCGGGGACGACCGCGTCTACGAGAATCGCCCGGATTTACGGCAACGACGGCAGCGGCAATCTCACCTGGGATAGCGCCCAGGTGCTGACGGGAGTCGGGTCGGCATCCGCGGCCTGGGCCGATTTCGACAGGGATGGGGACACCGATCTCGTGCTCACCGGGTATGATGGTGCGGTCAGAACGGCGATCCTCTACAAGAATCATCCGGTGGGGACGCTCACTCCGGACCCCGCGCAGTCTCTAACGGGCGTCAACGGCGGATCCGCAGACTGGGCGGACTGGGACGGTGACGGCGATTCGGATCTTGTGATCACGGGTAACGACGGAACGAACCGGTCGACCACGTTCTACGTGAACGATCCTGTCGGAACGCTCACGGACGACGGCGATCACGGGATTCTGGGCGTTACTCTCTCGGACACGGAGTGGGGCGACTATGATCGGGACGGAGACGCGGATCTGGCCATCACGGGTGAAACAGGGCCGGGGGGGCTCCGCATTGCTCGAGTCTATGAGAACGACGGGGACGGCAATTTCACTCAGGCGGCCCAGCCGCTGTCGATTTACCGCAGCTCGTGCGCCTGGGGAGACATCGACCTGGATGGAGACCTGGATCTGGCGCTCTGCGGTTACGACGGATCCGGTCTCTACACGTACATCTATGAGAATACGGGGAGCGGGTTCACGGTCGGTAGTTTCTGGTTCCCGGGCATCCGGGAAGGCGCCGTGAGTCTCGTAGACGTGGACCTGGACGGCGATCTGGACTTCTTCATGGCCGGTGCGGATTGGTCGACCAAGTATGCCCGTCTCTACTTGAACGAGGGACTCTTGACGGCCGTCGCGGAAGACGCCGAATCGATCGCGGGTGTCTCCGGATCCCCGATGCTGGAGAACTTCCCGAACCCGTTCAATCCCGAAACGACGATCCGCTACAGGGTGTGCGAGTCCGGCAGCGTCGATCTAACGATCTATTCACCCACGGGGCGAGTCGTCCGTGAGCTGGTGACTCAAACGCAGAACGCCGGCGTCTATGAAGTCCGCTGGGACGGTCTGGACGATGCAGGAACTCCGGTCGCGAGCGGCGTCTACTACTACCGTCTTGAGGCGGGGGATGGGGCGATGACGAAAAAGATGGTACTGCTGAAATAGACCGAATGGGCGAATGGGCGAAAGGGTGAATGGGCGAGAAGTCCGACCTTTCATGAAGACACGCGGGGCGGCCGGTTGGCCGCCCCTCGTCATGTTTTCGGCGCGGGCCGCCCCGATGACAGGGTGTTCGGCCTCTCTGACACTCTCCGCTCAGTTTGAGCACCGCCAGAGAAGTCACACTGTGCCCGGCGAATGTTTCGCGGGGGGCGCCGGATGGGTTCGCACGACCGCATCTAACGGGCCTCGCCGGATGGCCCTGTCCGTATGGGGGCCGTTAAGGCTCTACATCGGGAGATTCTATTCACCCGGCAGGTCTTTGAGCTGACTCAGATAGGTCGCGCGCACCTCTTCCAGAAAATTCTGCACGTCCGGTCGCAGGTGATCGGGATAGGTCCAGGGGAAGGTGTGGAAGTGTCCGGACTGGTAGACGAGCTCCAGCTCGGCGTAAATCCCGTCCCGCAGGTAGATTCGTCTCGGCCGGGGTTTGGCCGAAGCGAGGACGACGTTTCCTGCGGAGAGAATCCCCGGATCGAGGTTGACTCGTCGGCGGCCCTCAATGGAGAGGGCCTGCTCGATCGTGTGGGCGTGAATCTTGACGTCCGGCAGCGTGGCGGGATCCACCAGCCTCTCGAATGAAAGGATGCACTTGACCAAACCGGTGCCCATTTCGTCGCCGTAGAACTGGTAGTGTTCGTCCGCGATGTCGGAGGAGGTGTGATCGATCGGACCGTGACCGGACGTAATTTCCTCGACGGCGGAGTCGAAGAAGCGCTCTTCCGCGTACATCACGCCCACGATCAGCTTGACGGGAACCGGTCTCTCAGGAACGGCCATCGTCAATCTCCATCTCCGATCTCGTATTCTCGGCTTGATGGTCTGTGTCCGGCTTGTCCGTCACGGGTCCTGTCTCGAAGGTCTCCTCTCCGTGCTCCCTCGACTTCGTCTTGGTGCGCGCGGGGAGGAGAACCTCTGAGCCACCCGCTCCGGACTGCGCCCATCCAGCCCTGTCACCCCAAGCTATTCACGCGATTTCCGAGTCCCGAGTCGCCTGGAATCTCTTGGCCCCGAAGGGACAGGCAACCAGGCACATCCCGCACACGCGTAGTCCATGCCGATCCCGCACGCTGGCAAGATAGCGATCGCACGCTTTCCGATCCACACGATTGCCGCGCCAGTCATCGCGCTCCACGCGGTCAGTCAACGCATCGCCCGGGCAGGCGTCGATGCAGGCCGTGCAGCTGCCGCAGAGGTCTTTGACGGGGGCGCCCGCTGCGAGAGGCGCGTCCGTCAAGATGGTCACCAGACGAAGCCGGGGACCTACGTCGGGCTGGACGAGCAGGCCGCTCTTTCCGATCCAGCCCAGACCCGCCAACCTCGCGGCCAGTCGGTGAGGAAAGATGCTGGCGGTCCGCTCTTTCCCCGCGCGCATGGACGCTGGAATGGGGAAGGATCGATGCCCTTCGCGAGTGAGGATGGAATCGATTTCCAGCGCAATCTGGTTCAGGCGGCAATTCACTTCGCGATAGTAGTAGAGGTAGGTTCGGGAAGGCCCCCTGGCCAGGAGATCGACGATCTCCCTCGGAAACTCAACGGCGATAGACAGCGCCCGCGGAAGGTCGACGTAATCCTCGCCGGCGAAGTCGGCCAGGTAGTCTCGGGCAGATTCCAGATCCGATACGCCGTGGGCCAGAACCTGCCGCATGCTGAGATGTTCGTCGATTCTCCTCTGAAGATCCATCTCTATTCCTCACAGGGGTGAGGTGGCTCGCCTGCCGAGTCTAGGGATGTTCCTCTTCCCGATCAAGCGACTTCGCGGTTGACACCGTGCGCGGGAACGGTTCATCGTAGAGCCTCGCAGCGGCCGGTCTATGGATTCTCTCTTGGGCGAAGGGTGATGCGGAACACGATCCTTGGCATCTTGGTTCCCCTGGTACTCTCCGGGTGGCCCGTATTCCGGTTTCTCGGCTGGGTGGGACTGCTTGCCTACTGGGTGGGGGGAGGGGCCGTCTGTGTCGTTGGGGTGAGGCTCTTCCGGGCCTATCCGCCCGAGGCCTGGCTCTCGGCTCGAAACGCCACAATCGCCGTGATCCTGGTCCTGGTTCTCTACTCCGTGGCTTTCAGCGCCGTTTATCCCCTTGCCGACTCGGGACGCCTGGGAGGCGGGAGCGATCGAGACAACGCACTCACCCAGGCGACTTCGCGGTTGCTCCACGGGGAATCTCCCTACAGGGAACCCACCTATCTGGGCCGGCCCATCTCGCCCCTTCCCGGAGGACTGATCCTCTCCATCCCGTGGGTGAGGTTCTTCGGCAACGCCGCGTATCAGAATCTTCTATGGCTGTGTGTCCTGTTCATTCTGCTTTCTCGCACCTGTCGGTCCGAGCCGATGGCGGCCCTTGTCTTCGTTCTGTTGACCGCAGGAAGCCCGGCCGTCCAGCACGAGTTCCTGACCGGCGGAGATCTCCTTGCGAACAGCATCGCCGTGACCTTCGTCGTGGTCGTTGGGGGGGGTGGAGGAACATGGACGCGCGGATGGCGGATGGGGCTCCTGGCTGTCTTCGCCGGTCTCGTCTTCGCCTGGCGGGCGAACTTCCTACTGGCGCTGCCGCTGGTCGGCAGGAGGATGGCGCAGCGGACGGGGCGGCGTGAGGCGGCGCTTTTCTGCGGCGTTTCGCTCCTGATCTCGGCCGCCGCCGTTCTGCCCGTCTGGCTTTGGGATCCGGCACACTTCACGCCGATTCGAACGTACCGGGAGATCGGGTATCTCGACGGTATCGTGCCCCACTTCGGGCAGGGCGTCGTTGCGACAATGGCCGCGGCGACCCTGGTGTTTGCTCTCAGACGGGACTTCTCAGATTGGGTTCGCCACGCGGCACTCGTCCAGATGATTCCGATTTTTGCCGGCGGCGTACTGGTTGGCTCCCGTTGCTTCTGGTGTTCTCTGTCTTTTCTGCAGTTCGGGCTTGCACCCCTGTTCCTGTGGGTGGCGGGTTCTCTGGTCAGAGAGAAAGTGGAAGGGGGCCCTCTCCGACGCCCAAGCGAGCCCCTTCCCACGGTTACTTCCTAGTCGGTGACCACGATGGATTTCCGCAGTTTCCGTTTAGTGTGATGGGCTCTGCGGCGGAGGCGTCTTGCCGCGGCCTTGTCCCCGTTCACGGCCGCCGCCGCGGCCTGGGCCTTGAACTCCTTGACCCTCCTCTTCAGGGCCGTCTTGTCGACTCCCCCAACCACCTCCACGTGTACCTCGCGCTCAATGCCGAGCTTCTCGGAGAGGACGTTGAGGAGCTGTTCCTTGGTCATGGCGGATGCACCCTTGATGTCCTCGTACTCCCCCGTCATCTCCCGAAGTTTCACGACAGTCAGCTTCTCGAGTTCCTTGAGTTCCATGTCTCCTCCCGGATGCAATGGCGCAGGGCAACGGACAGTGTTACTCGTCACCATGGGTTTCTCAAATCAGCGGGGCGGATTGTATCAGGAATCGGCGATGATGAGAAGGGCGTATTTCCGGTCGGTCCGGGAGTGGGGGGGGCGACCCGCCGGCATCCAAGTGCGGAGGTCGCTTCCTGGTGCCCTTAAGGGTTTGTACGGCGGATCGGACCGCGCGGGAGCGTCCTGTCCGAACGAAATATCTGTTGATTTGAGAAACTGGTTGTGCGAGGGTCAAGGTCTGGAGTATGCCGCGACGGTCATTCGGATGACTTGGTGATAAGGAGGGAAAATCATGCCGGATCCGGAGAAGGAGAAGCTCAAAGACCGAATCAAGCAAGCCAAGATCATCCTCAAAGGAGCGGAGAAAGATCTCGACAACGGCAAGGCGATCGACACCAAAAAGGTGATCAGCAAGACGATCGGTGTCCTCGGTTGACGGCGGCACCGGAGTCGATGCGATAGGGGAGGTGTCCAGGATGGAGAAGCCTCAGAATCTCGAAGAATGTGCCGAGAAGCTTCAAACCGCGCGGCAAGCGTTGATGGACGCCAAGGCGGCCCTGGAAGGCGGAGATGTGGACGGGGCCAAAGAGATCATCAGCAGAACCATTGGTGTTCTGGGCTAGATCAGTCGAACGATCAACAGAGTGCGATCGTCGGTTGCGGGCGCGCCGCGAGTGAACTCGTCCACGTCCCGGAGTACGCGGTCGGCCATTGCCCGTGCGTCGAGACCCACGCCGGCCCGAAGGACCTCCTCCAGCCTCGCCTCGTCGTAGAACTCGCCGGATGGGTCCGCCGCTTCCGTGATCCCGTCTGTGTAGAAGACAACCGCATCTCCCTCTCCGAGAACCGAGCGTTCTTCTCCGTAGGTTGCCTGTCCGAGCATTCCGATGGGAGGACCGCCGGCTCGAAGCCACTCCGTCGATCCTCCGGAGCGAACGATCAACGGCAGGCAATGTCCGGCGAGGGAATACGTCAGCGTTCTTTCCGGGACGTTCAGGACGGCGAAGGCCATCGTGGCATAGCTGGTGGGTTCGAGGACCAGAGCGCACGCGTGATTGACCGCCGTCATGATCTCGGCAGGGTCCTTGAGGTGACCGGCCTCCGTTCGCACCCGGCCCTGGATGTTCGACATCAGCATTGCGGCCGGCAGACCTTTGCCCACGACGTCTCCCACCGAGAGAGCCAGACGGTCGCTTCCGAGGGCGAAGTAGTCGTAGCTGTCTCCGGCCACCTCCAGGCACGCCATGAGGGAGCCGTGAAGGTCCACGCCCTCGATGTCCGGCTGACCCCTGGGCAGGAGCATCTGTTGGATGGCCGTGGCCTTGCGAATCTCGGCCTCCTCGGCGGTCCGCCACTTCTCTCCAAGGGCGACTCGTCGGTAGAGGATGGGGACTGAGGAAAAGGCGATTCCCACCATCGGGCCCATCATCGGGAGAATCGCGCGCGATAGAGACAGCGCCGCCACGGTGACGGCCAGATAACCCGCGACGGACGCCATCGTCACTACCAGTGCACGCGTCAGCGAGAGATGAACGGCGCAGATGCCCACTCCGGCCGCAAGCAGGAAAACGAGCAGGACCTCACCCGAGAGAGGGAGCCTTCCGGCGGCGCTGCCGGTCAGAATGGTCTCGATGAAGGCGGCGTGAATGTCGACCCCCTCGGTGTTTGCTCCCCAGGGAGTCGCCGCCCTGTCCTCCACGATCTCGCCCATTCCCGCCAGAACGATCTTCCCGCCGAAAGCACTTTCGAGAGACGCTCCCTCGAGCATGTGGCTCTCGTCCTCTATGGCCCGCATCACTTCGGAGAAGGCGTATCTCGGTCCCTCCTCGTGTCCCCGGTAGAGGGCGCCGGGAATCAGGCACCCCCGGTCGTCCACGGGGATTCGTATGCGGGATGCCCCCGAGCCGGCCGAGAGCGATCCGTTCTGGGTGGCGAACCGGTCGGCGGGGATCCCGTGAAAAGCCATCGCGGCGGCCAGAGAGAGAGCCGGCGTGTCGTGCCCCTGGTATTGGATGGTGAGAGGCAGGCACCGGACGATGCCGTCGAGATCGGGAACCACCGTGAGGTGGCCGGCGCGCGCACTTCGGGTGAAGGGCTCGAGGGGAAAGTATTCTTCCGCCGCGACGTAGGGTACGATCTCTCTTCCGGGGGTGCCCCAAATGTAGTCTGGATTGTCCTCCTCGTGGATACTGAAGGTCATACCCAGAACCACACGGTCCCGGTACCGCTCCAGGGTTTCAGCGAGACGTCGATCGTTCTCGGCGCCGTTCTTGTCGGGGAAGACGAACAGAAGATCGAGGGCCACGACCTGGGCCCCCGCCGCCATCATGCCCTCGATGAAGGCGGCGTACTCCTTTCTTGGGATGGGCCAGCCGGCTTCGGGGTTTCGATCCAGACTGGGATTGTCCAGTCGCACGACGGCGACGTCCGACAGATCGAGCGTCCGGCCACAGCAGCGAAGCCGCCAATCGAAACTCTCCAGCTCGTAGCTCCGGATGAAGTTGCTGTGGGAGATCAGCATGGCAACCGGGGTGATGATCGCCGCCAGGAAGAGAGCCAGAAGGA
>Ga0180432_10004256_pt1 | contig 19783 bp, 16 predicted proteins | sample SS_ome_10_FD_132414 | JGI IMG/M metagenome (GOLD analysis project Ga0180432, IMG submission 132414) | Hypersaline lake sediment archaeal communities from the Salton Sea, California, USA - SS_1_MS_2 metaG | ecosystem: Environmental > Aquatic > Non-marine Saline and Alkaline > Hypersaline >...
ACTTTGCGTACTTGTCATTGCGAGGCCTGCTCTGCAGGCCGCGGCAATCCCAACCCTAACGATTGAGATTGCTTCGCTCCTAAGAAAATAGGGCCTTTTTCCCGGCGTAAGGATTGAGATTGCCGCAGTCGCTCGCGCCTTAGGGGCAAGCTCCTTCGCAATGACATGTAGGGCCTTTTTCTTCCGGACACTTGCCGCGAAGCGGCTCAAAGGCTCGCAATGACACCCGGCAGTTGAGGGGTTACAGGCTACCGGGACGTCATCACATGTGAATTCTTGCATATTTGCCCAATGGTTTCAGCGTCAAGCTCAGTTTGGGGATGGCTTCTGTCGCCATCCCCATCCCGAGAAACGACATCGGGATAAGGTTGCCACCCGGTCGCAATTACACAAAGCCTAATACGCTGAACAAGTTTTCTTTCGGCCCTTCGCAAGAAGATCAGGGCCAAAAGAAAACGGTCTATTCGATTGATTGGAGTTTTGAACTGCCAAAGGCACTGACGCAGTTCTTGTTCAAAAAGAGAAGAATGGGAGAAGAGGATCGTCGGACGCATTATGCGGATGAATCTATGCTTTGTGTTAAGGAGATTGGTGAAGAACCAGGCCCATCGCGTTCGACTGCGCTCAAAGCATTTTACGATAGACTCATTTGTTCGATAAGAAGTCCAAGAGAAGAGTATGTCATTACAAATAATTACTTATTATGTTTGTTGACAATACAACAACTCTCATTTGTGCGCGAACGACCAAAACGTTGCGTCGAACGCACTTTTTAATATTGATAACGATAGAATTGCAAAAGTAATTGACAAGATAGTTGCATCAAAGTTACGCTTGCCGTCCAGGATCGACACGGTTTGGACAATCGGTGTTGATCGTGCATGGGAGACTAAAACGTATGAAAATCGTAATAGCCCTGGACTCGTTTAAGGGCAGCCTGACGGCAAACGAAGCCTGCCGAATCGTATCAGATAATATGCGCCGCCGATTATCGGACGTGGCGATTCAAATAAAACCGATGGCAGATGGCGGAGAGGGCACGGCAACAGCGATGATCGAGGCAGGAAACGGCCGCTGGATCCCGGAGAACGTTACCGGACCTTTACCTGAGATGAGAGTCGAAGCGGGATTTGCCTGGTTCGACGACGGCACAGCCCTTGTCGAGATGGCACGCGCCAGCGGGCTCGAACTGCTGACGGATCAGGAACTCAATCCACTAAAGACAACCACCTACGGCACAGGCGAGCTGATAGCCGCGGCGGGGTCAAACGGAGCGAAAAAGATTCTTCTCGGCGTCGGCGGCAGCGCCACGACGGACGGCGGAATCGGAGCGGCATCGGCTTTGGGCTGGAAATTCCTAAACAGCTCGGGCAATCCCGTACCGCCGACGGGCGCCGGCCTCGACCGGATCGTAACTATTGAAAAGCCGGCGAATCTGAAACTGCCGCCGGTAGACGTGCTGTGCGACGTAGACAACCCGCTCACCGGCGATCACGGCGCGGCAAGAGTCTACGGCCCGCAGAAAGGCGCGACGCCTGAGATGGTAGATCGCCTTGACCGCGGGCTGGCCCACCTGGCCGAATGCGTGCGAAAGCAGCTTGGCGTTGAGATTGAGAGCGTTCCCGGCACCGGAGCGGCGGGGGGGTTGGCGGCCGGAGCGGTGGCATTTATGGATGCGAAAATCGTATCAGGGATCGAAACCGTCATGAGCCGCAGCAAACTGGCCGAAGAGCTGAAGGACGCCGACTGGGTAATAACGGGCGAGGGCTCATTCGACAGCCAGTCTCTCTACGGCAAGGTCGTTTCGGGAGTCCTAAAGCTGGCGAGGCAATCAAACACGCGAGTAGCCGTTCTGGCCGGCCAGGTACGAATTGACGCGGATGAATGCCGCCGGGCGGGGATCGAAGCGGCCATCGCATCAAAACCAGACGATATGCCTCTAAATGAAGCGCTTGAAAAAAGCCGGGATTTGCTCGCTTCAGCGGCCGAGCGCCTGGTCCGGGAATATATCGCTCAATAGCAGTAGATGCCGAAAGACACTGCATTTCAAAATAGAATCGCTAAATTCTTCGACAATCGTGATATATTTGGCTGAACACGCGCCGACTTAAAATTGTATAAGAGCGCGAGAAGGGCACCATGTGATAATGTGAATGGGGCTGAAGGAAGTTACAGTTTTTTCTGGAGTGAATTACAATGAGCCGTTTAGAACAAAGAAATCTCGTAATATTGGTAGCTGTAATCGTCGGTTTACTCGTAGGCGTTGGAGTGCTGGCGAATTACAGCGGCATTTTGCAGGCAGAGTCAAAACAACAGGAACAAGCCAGGGTAGGCTGCACCGGAGAGGGCAAGGTATGCGCCAGCGTTGATGCAAAGGCGTGCGGTTTATCCGAATCTTGCTGTTCGGCAAAGACCGAAGGAGCCGTGGGATGCTGCAGTGCCGAGAAAGCGGCCGGATGCTGTCTGGAGTGCGGAGACGGCTGTGAAGACAAGGCAGCAGTCTGTTGCAAGGAGTGCGGAGCTGGTTGTGAGGATAAGCCCGCAGGTTGCTGTCGGGAGAAGTCAACAGGATGTTGTGGTGAACCAAAGGCCGGGGGTTGCTGCGCGGCCGAGGCAGACGGCACCATATAGAAGATTGCTGCCTTTCAGGGTGTTAAAGTTAAGCTGAAAACACATAAAAACATGTGTAGAATCGCTGGGCAATCAAGAAATCTTCTTGGTTGATAAGAGCAGTACTGCTCGAAAAAAGGTCGGCTGTAAAATAGCCGGCCTTTTCCATGCGCTCAAAGTGCCGGCAGGGGGGCAAAAGAGTCCTCCAGGATCAAAGGGATGCCGGCAGATGGAAAAAGTCAATTTTCTCCGTAACGCCGCCGCGTAAATGACGTCTATAGTATTAGTGAAGCTAAAACCGGTCGAGCATATTCTTCAGCCTTGAACCCGGACCATTCGCGGCACGGCAAAGGTACGGAGGCACAGAGGGGCTAAGGCACGACGACGAGAATGAAAAGGTCCTGCTTTGTGCCTCTGTTACCTTTGCCGTTTTGCTATTTTCTTACGCCAATCCGGAAAGTTGGACTAAATTCGGGCCATCCGTTGTACAATTGACAAATGACCGGCATCGCGTCGTCGGATTGCCGAAGAACGTCCTCAGACAAGGAGAGAGTCAAATGAAGAAGGCAGCAGGTGTTCTGGGAGCTATTGTAGTAGTCATTCTGGGGCTTGTGCTGCTCGACAACTTCTCAGGCGGCGATGAAGCGGCCCCGGAACCGGTTTTATCTGATGCCGAAACAAGTCCGCCCCGGCAGGAGACAGACGACGCTGAATCGCCGACCGGTGAGGCTTCGGAGTTCACGAGCGATGGATTCAATCAACTGTCCCGGCAAGAACAGGATGAAATGATGGAGGAGTATATCCTGGATTTCTGGGCCAATGAGCTTGGTATGACGGAGGAAAGCGCGGAGGAGAAAAACCTTAGTCTTGAGATTTTCAACCGCCCCTATATGCAGACAATTACTGAGCGTGAATTCTCACAGTTATCGAAGGAGGACCAGGAGAAAGCAATCGCCGAAGTCATGGAGGATTGTCGTGAAGTGCGAAAATACGTATTCGACTTAAAAGCTGAGGCCGATTCTTTAATGGACGATGGGGACTATAAAAACGCCGAGGCTTATTATATCCACAGCCTTCGAACGGGAAGAGAATTGAACAAAGACAAAGACAGCCTGATAATCACACGTCTGGTTGGTATTTCATGTGAAAGGGCCGGCTTGAGAGGTCTGGTGAAATTGTACGAAAAGACCGGAGAGAACTCCAACCTTCAAATGGCCCACCAGCAACTACTGGAAATCGAAGAAGAGGTCGAGGAAATACGAAGAACAGTGAAGGAAAACGAGGCAAAAGGTCTGACAGACACGATATTCTGAGATCGAGCCGATCTTCGCAGACAATCGCAGGGATCGGCTTTTTTCATGCGCTTTTATTGCAGGATAGCATGAAAATTAGACTAAAATGCACGGCTGATCCGTTGTACCGGTAAGAAATGGCCGTTTCTTTGGAATTTGGACAAGCTGCTTTGATGATCGACGAGAAAATACTTGTCTGGAAATTCAACCGCAAAAGCAAAGATGCTTTGCGGCGGATCTATGAAAAGTACAAAGATGACCTGCTTGGATTGGCGGTGACATTGCTGAGAGACAGAAGCCTGGCCGAGGACGTGGTTCATGACGTTTTTGTTTCGTTCGCACGGACGGCGGGGCGATTCACCCTCAGCGGAAGCCTGAGGGGCTACCTGTCAACGTGCGTGGCCAACTGCGCCCGCGACAGGAACCGTTTGAAGTCGCGGCTCGATGTTGGGCTGGATGCCGTCGAGGACGTTGGCACCGATTCGGACGATCCGATCGAATCCGCGGCCGGCTCCGAAGAAGCCCAACGGCTGCAGGAAGTGCTCGGGCGACTCCCTTACGAGCAGCGTGAGATTATCGTGCTGCACCTGCATCAGGAGATGCGGTTTCGCGAAATAGCCGAGGCTCTCGGCATCTCGATCAATACGGCACAGAGCCGGTACCGTTACGGCCTGGAAAAGCTTCGTTCAATCTTGAACAGTACGGTGACAAAATGAAACCTACAGACAATAGCGAAAATTTTGTAAGACGCGGCAAGGCGAAAGTCGCTACCGATCCGCAAATGGATAAACGTGTGCTGGACGACTCGTTCGCAGCGATGGATGAAACCGCCGCCGGACCGAGCATAGTCCGAATGATTGCACACGGCAGGGCGGCCAAAATCGTCGCGGCAGCGGTGATAATTATTGCTGTCGGCCTGCTGATGAATCAGCCCGAACCGCCCGAGCAAAAGCCGCCGAATATCGGAAACGTTACCAAATCTCCGGTCGAGATGCTAAGCGCCATGTCGCTCAATATGGCGTATCGTCGCGGCGGGCTCGAAGCTATGGACGATTTGTCCAACGAGGCTTTCGAGAAGTTGGGCTCGAAGCCGGCCGGGGTGTCGGTGCGAGAATTACTTACAGGATCAAACGGTGTATAGCCGGAAAGGACAAAACCATGAAGACAAAAAACAACAGAAACTTTAGCAGGATTATTTGCGTTCTTCTTATAGTGCTCACGTCGGCTTCGCTGGTCGAGGCTTATCCGCCGGACAACGCGGCGGTTCTTTACTACAAAGCTTTCCTGATCCTCAAGGAGCCGGGCGAAGAAGTGAAGAAGATGATGACCGACCTGCGCAAGGGCAAGATTAAATCAAACGATCAGATCAGACAATGCCTGGATGAGAACAGACACGTCCTGGAGTTCGTCGAGACCGCAGCCGATGTGCGTGAATGCGACTGGGGCCACGATATCTCGAAAGGGTTTGATGTGCTCATGCCGGAGCTTTCGAGGATTCGGTTGACAGCTTTCATGTTGACAGCAAAGGCGCAGACTCTTGCCGAGGAAGGCGATCACAAAGCCGCGCTGGGTAAATGTCTTACCATGCACAAAATGGCGCGGCACGTGAGTGATAGCATGATAATATCATACCTGGTTAGCGTCGCGCTGAACAGTCTTGCGAACAATCACATCCAGGATATCCTTTCGAGCATGCCACAGGACCTTGAGGTTCTCGCCTGGCTCAGGGGCCAACTGGCAGACGCCTCGGTTGATGCTCCTTCGATAAAGGCAGCAATGGAAAGAGAAAAAGAGATGTCCATACAGGAAATACGAAAGGAAAGGATCACCGAGACTATCCTTGAAATGTCGAGCGAGGACTTTGTCAGGAATGTTGGGGCCGATGCACTCGAAAAGATCCGCAAGGGAGACGCGCAGTTCTTCGAAGACAACAGAAAGTACTACGCCGGCGTCATGGACGAAGTCATCGCCGCGACGGATCTTTCGTATCAACAGGCCCACAGAAAGCTCCAGACATTAAGCGCACGCATCGAAAAGGATGCCAAAACCAATCACGCCGCAATTGTAGCGGCAGTATTGACACCGGCTTCCAGCCGAGTCCGTACTCTGGCAACAAGGAAAAAAACACTTCTCAACGCAACAAGAGCTGCCATCGAAATCTATATCGTCAAGGCCAAAACAGGACGATTGCCCGAAAAGCTCCCTGCCGGATCGCCGAAAGATTTGTTCAGCGGCAAAGATTTCGAATACACCAAGACTAAAGAGGGCTTCACCCTTCGCTGCCGGGGCAAAGACTTAGACAAGGACGAAATCTACCAATACGAATTCAAGGTCGCGAAGTAGTTCCGGCGTGCCGGTATTTTCGACTCAACCAGGCCGGCCCGTGCCGTCATGGAGACGGAGGGGCCGGCCTTTCTTATTGCTCTTCCAGGGTGGCAGCCACTGAGCGAGCCGAGCGAGCGAAGTGGATGGTTCTCAATTTTGCGCTCCAGCCATCCACCCATTCGACTTGACTCTCCCTATGGGACACCTTACGGCGAGGGCAGACTTCATTCGCTCACCCCTGAGGGGCAAGCTCCTTCAGTGGCTGCCACCTGCTCATTCTGTCATTTCGAGCGCAGCGTAGCGAAGTCGAGAAATCTGGCTGGCGATGATAGATCCATCCTGCTTGAACGCAGATTCCTCCGCTGCACGATGCTGCGCATCGTTCCGGTCGGAATGACAAAACAGGCCATGCGTGAAGATTTCCGTAAAACATACGCTGCGCAACGTGCGGGTCTTTCGTCTATAATGGTGAAGTCTCGCCAACGCAGGCATCAGGAGATTTTTTGAGTAGCGGCGATAAAGAGCTTTTGGAGTTGTTGGAAAGGTCCGGGGCGGAGTTGTACACGCTTCTGACCAGGCTCACGCTGCGCGAGGACGTTGCCGAGGAACTTATGCAGGATTTGTTCATAAAACTGAAAAAAGCCGGAGGCGCCGCCAGGGCCGCCAACCTCGACGCCTACGCCCGCCGGGCCGCGATTAACCTCGCCTTCGACTGGCGGCGGACCCGCAGGCGAGCGGTTTTAAGGTTCGGAAACATAGCCGAGCCGGTCGCAGTGGGAACCTCGCCACTGGGCAAGATGATACGCTCGGAAGAAATGCAGGAGACGCTCAACGCGATAGGACGGCTCAAAAAAGCCGCCCGCGAAGTGCTCGTTATGCGATACATTCAACAGCAATCATACGACGACATCGCCCGGCAGACGGGCAAGACATCCCACCAGGTCCGCGCCATGTGCTCGAGGAGCATCCGCCGCCTGCGGGACGTGCTCGGATCTAATCACAGCCAATCGGCAGCAAAGGAGATAAAAAATGTCCACAATAAATGAAGACCGGATTCGCGAACGGCTCGAAGCCCTCTCCAAGGCCGAGCCTGCAAAAGAAGCCACCGACCGTGCGATGGAGAAGGTCCGTGATGTTCTGAAGGCCGAGAACGAAGCCAGCCCCAAGCACAGCTTGAGGCTGCCACCCGCAAACGGTGGGGCAAGCCCCACCCTACGGCTAATGAAGCTTGCCGCCGCGGCGGTGCTGATGATCGGCCTGGGATATCTCGGCGGGCGCCTCTCGGCGCCGAAGCCGCTCGATGCCGAGCAGCTCCGAGCGGAAATTGAAAGCTCTATCAGAGCGTCTCTCGAACCGGCCATCAGGCAGGACCTGATCGAAGAGATGGACGCGCGCCGGGATTCGGCGTTTGCCGCAGGAAGCGCAGAGCTTAAAGAAGAGTTTCAACAAAAAGTCCGCCGCGACCTGGTGGATTTCGCCGAACAGACGTTGGCGTACGCCGACGATCGGATGGACCGGCGTCTGGCCGATCTGGCCCGACAGTTTTACGCAGCGCGGGTTCAGGACCGCCAGAGAACCGCAGAAGGTTTCCAGTATTTAGAATCGAACATCGGAAGCGGATTAGTGGCACTCGCCGCCCGGGCAAACGAGCTAATGAGCACGCAATAACACTGTAGGATGGGCAACAAGTGCCTAAGGTACACGTTGCCCATCCTACGTTTTTTGAACAATGGGTATCAATTGAAAGGAACAATAAAATGAAATTCTCGACTCGAACGATCTTCATACTTGTCGCTCTAAGCCTGATATCGGCAAGCCCTGCGGCGGCCATGATGGCTGCCAGCGGAGACAAGACGTTAACCATATCAGGCTCAGCAGGATTAGCGGGTGTGAAAATGACGGGCCTGCCGGGCAATCCTATTACAAGCACGGACGGCTCTTACCAGGTAACGGTCGACTATGGCTGGAGCGGAAAAGTGACGCCAACAAAAGAAGGTTACACCTTCGAGCCCGCCTCTATGGTGTACACTAAAATAACCATTAACAGGAGCGAGGATAACTACGTTCCAAGTATCATTACCTTCATTATTTCCGGCCACACGGGAGTAGGGGGCGTTATGATGCAGGGCCTGCCGGGCCCCGTCGTTTCCGATCAAAGAGGCTACTACAGCGTTGAGCTCCCTTACGGCTGGAGCGGTGTAATCAGGCCGATTAAGAACGGCTACGACTTTGATCCATCAGCAAAGAACTATCCCAAAGTTTTGAGCAATCTAACCAGACAAGACTACGATGCCAAGCCGGAGATGCTCACCATATCCGGCCGGATACTGGTCGGGGGCGTTCCAATTGAAGGAGTACTTATCTCGGCGGACAATAAAGGCGGCTCCGTCGTGACCGATGCCCGGGGCAGCTACAGACTGGAGGTGCCGTATGGCTGGAGCGGTGAGCTAACACCAAAGAAGGAAGGGATGGACTTCAATCCACCATCCTTGAAATTCACAAATGTTACTACTGACATAGTTGATAACAAACCCGTGCCGCCAAGAGTCAGGGGCACCGATCCGTACGCAAGCTTCGGAGCTTCTCAGTCAAGACGAGGAAGACGAGGTTACGCATCCGAATATGACGACATGATGATGTACGGTCCGTCAGGGTCTCCATCGCGAGGAAGGAGCAGTTTGGGTTACAAGCCTTCAATTCGCTCGGGCGGGCGCAAGGTTCTCGTGATACCGGCCGGCCGGATCAACACCGAAGAATTTGCCGAGACAATCGAGGATATGCACGTCATGTCGCACATTCTCGACGAGCAGTTCAAGCAGAAGCGTCGAATTCAGGGATTTTTCACCGATTTCGGTGCATTCTTCGGGCGTGACAGCCGCAATACCGAAGCCACGTACCTGCAGGACTACGGGGTGCTCTTTTTAATGGAGGTGAACTTTGTATTTTCGCCGCCGCCAAAGCGGCGAGCACAAGATCCAAGCGAAACCACCGAGGCCGTCGATTCGACCTGGCAGAAGGCAAGACAGCAGGTGTTCTCGCCGGGAGCAACGCCGCGCATGGACGCCGAGGACTCGGCGCGCGACTACGACACCCAAATGGTCGAGGAGCTGAAAAAGGAGCTTGTCGAGGCGCTGCGGCACGCCGGCAACATTCGCAACGTCGATCCCAATGAATGGGTAATCCTGACGGTAATCGGGGGACAGCGACAATCCAGCATGGGCTTCGGCGGCGGCATGGGTGGAGGCATGTCGGGATTCGGAGGATCGCCACGCTCAGGCGGTACATCAGGCGGAGCCATGGGGGGCGGCTACGGCGGCGGTGGATTCATGATGGGCGGTTATGGCGAGGTGGGCGGCATGATGGGCGGAGGCATGGGCGGCATGTACAGCGGCATGGGGACTTACAGCGGAACCACAGTTTCGTCGACGTCCACCGTTCTGACAATTCGCGCAAAGAAAGCCAACGTGGACGACTTTGCCAAGGGCCGGACGGACCTCGGGCAATTCCAGGAACACGTGCAGATATTCATGTACTAAACTTTTCTACATAAAGGAGATTATCATGACGACAAAAAGAACAATTCTTGGATTGGCAGTGTGCTTGTTGTTGGTGACGACCGATCAGCGGTTATGGTCTCAGGGATCCGGTTCCGGAGGATTCTCAGGCGGTTCCGGCTCTCAAGGGCCCCGCGGCTCAAGACCGATGCAGAGGCCTCCTCGGATGAATCGTCCCGGCAGGCCTGATTTCGACCGGATGAGAAATATGAGCCCGGAGGAGAAGCAGAAGTACATGCAGGAATTCATGGAAAAACAGCGTAAGGCGATGGAAGAACAGGAGGCCCTCGCCATGCAACGGACTCTCGGAGTCGACGATAAGCAATGGAAAGTCATCGAGCCGAAACTCAAGAAAGTCAAGAACTACAGAGAGCAGGCATTCATCGGCACAAAGCCGCCTTTCCAGAGCAGCTTCACGAGCTTCGGCACGGGTCCTGGTGGTCAGGGTGGCGGCTTCGGCGGGGGCGGAGGCAGCTTCCAGTTCCAGGCCGGAGGAAGCATGAGCGGAATGGGCGGCGGAAACATGACACCCATGGGCGATCCCGACCGCCCGCTGACCGACGGCGAAAGAATCATCGAGGAGCTTCAATGGCTGCTGCGCGACCTCGAGCCAAACCCAACCGACGTAAGGCAGAAAATGGACGAGCTGCGCAAGGCAAGAGAGAAGGCCTTCCAGCAATGGGTTCGAGCGCAGGAGGACTTGCGCAAAGTATTAAACCTGCGCCAGGAAGCAACGCTGATGATGATGGGCCTGCTCAACTGATATTAGAGCACCGGGAGATATTCGACGAGACGAGACGGAGACCGGGCATTTCATTGGCCCGGTCTTTTTCATGCGCTCGGAGAGCTTGATTATATTTTCCGCTGTTTCGATTTTATTTTGACGAGCCGGCCGATTCCAGCTATCTTGTTGCGCCCTAAGAGGGGAACCGAAACAAATAGAGTAGCGCATATCAACCTGCCATAACTCGTATTGGGAGACGCAGATTGGCGCGGTTAAAAAAACAACTCGGTTTACGAGACGTATTCGCGGTTTCGGCCGGGGCGATGATCAGTTCCGGCCTGTTCATCCTGCCGGCCATTGCTTATGCCAGCGCGGGACCGGCCGTCATACTATCGTATATTTTCGCCTCGATCCTGATCGTTCCGAGCGCGTTGAGTCAGGCCGAGCTTGCTACAGCCATGCCGCGCGCCGGAGGAACATACTTCTACGTCGAACGAAGCCTGGGGCCTATCTGGGGTTTGTTTGGAGGACTGGCTAACTGGTTCTCGGTTGCGTTGAAGAGCGCTTTCGCCATTGTGGGCATGGCCGTGTTGATTGAAGTCGTCCTCCAAGAGGTATTCGGCTTTCAAATGGTCGAGTGGCATCTCAAAGTCTTCGGCATCTTTTGCTGCATCGGCTTCGTAGCCATTAATATCGTGAGTGTCAAACACACCAGCAGATTCCAAATCTGGCTCGTGGGTATATTGCTGGTGCTGCTCGCTTTCTTTGTTATCGCCGGCGCCGGACAAACACAGGCTCTGCGATACAAGGGATTCCTGGCAAAGGGCTGGTTTGCCATCTTCGCAACGGCCGGGCTGGTCTTTGTGAGCTTCGGCGGTTTGACCCACGTGGCCAGCATCACGGAAGAGGTAAAAAATCCGGGTAGAAACCTTCCACTCGGTATGATCCTGGCCTGGGCTGTTGTGGGCCTGTTCTACGTCACCGTCATTACGGTGACTGTCGGTCTCGTCGACGGCGAAGAACTGAGTGGCAGTCTGATGCCGATATCGCTGGCGGCCGGAAAATTCCTGGGCGCTCCGGGCTTTGCCGTTCTCGGCCTGGCGGCGATAGCAGCTTTTGTCACAACGGCCAACGGGGGAATCCTCTCCACGTCTCGATACCCTATGGCGATGAGCAGGGATCAGTTGCTGCCGCCGATCCTCGGCCGAATCAGCGAGCGCTTCGCAACGCCGTATGTCAGCGTCATTCTGACAGGGGCCTTTATGATTTCCGCCATAGCCTTTCTCGAGATCGAGGTTTTAGTGAAGACCGCTTCTACCCTGATGCTGATACTTTTCGTGCTCGTCAATGCCAGCGTCATCATTATGCGAGAAAGCCGGATACAGAGCTATAGGCCGAAATTCAGGTCTCCATTGTACCCGTACATTCATATTCTCGCCATTATGGCCTACGGCGCATTGATCGTAGATATGGGATGGGTGCCGTTATCAGTCACGGCCGGCTTCGTTGGTTTGAGCGCCTTGTGGTATTTGCTGTACGCTCGCAGGCGCATCGGTAGAGCATCGGCTGTTCTGCACATTGTCGAGCGAGTCACCGACAGAGCTCTTCAGGCCGTCACTCTGGAAAACGAACTGAGGGACATTCTGCTCGAACGGGATGAGGTCATCGAAGATCGATTCGACAAGCTTATACGAGAATGCGCAATACTGGATATTAAAGACCGGACGGACTCCGAGAAGGTCTTCCGCGAAATTTCCGCAATCCTCGCTGAGAGAGTCGGTAGTCATGAGTACGTACTGTTCGAGAAATTCCTCCATCGCGAATCCGAGGGCGCCACAGTGGTCCAACCGGGGTTCGCTATACCACATATTGTGGTTGAAGGTCAGAATAAATTCGACATATTGCTGGTTCGAGCAAAAGATGGCATAGAATTCAAGGGTACAGACGAGCCGGTCAGGATAATGTTTGTTCTCCTGGGGAGCAAAGATGAGAGAAACTATCACCTCAGGGCCCTGATGGCAATCGCACAGATCGCCCAGGAGAAGGATTTCGAGCAGCGCTGGCTCGCGGCAAGAGACACCGAGGCAATAAGAAACCTGATCCTGCTCTCAACCAGAAGAAGGGACAACAACTCCTGATAGTCCTATAATATATGCCGGCTTTTCACCGTTTCTTTTCGGGAACTGTTTACTTATCAATTCTGAGATAGGCTTTAAGAGGGTCGGCTAAAACGCCGAAAAACTACCCGGGAATGTCTGTATCGGCGGCGAAAGACCATCTTTGCCCCGGCGACGGCATATTCCGAGAATAACGCGGCCCGGAGCCGAAATACGGACTAAAAGGAAAAAAAGCGTTACGCCTGGAACGTAGGCTGGCACTTTCATACGTATTAATCAGGAGTTCGTTGGTGCTCTTATGGCTCTAATAGGAAGGAAAAAAAATCGTAAAAGGAACCGGCACACAACGGGAAATCGCAATTTTTTAGTGAGGAATGGTACTATGAAAAGTCTGAAATCAAAACTAATGTTGGCCTGCATGTCGATGTTTGTCCTCGGCGGCTCGAGCGTGGCCCTGGGTGTCACAAATGATAACTGCGTTAATGCAGAGCCGATCGGCGAAGTCGTAAACAAGGCCTTCGAAACCAGAGAGGCGACGTTCGACGGCCCCGGCGATTGTCTGACCAGCCCGAACATCTGGTACTGTTACACCGCCTCCTGCACGGGAGAAGCCACGGTCAGCCTCCTCGGCAGCGGATACGACACGAAGCTCGCCGTCTATAATGGATGTGCGTGCGAGCCCTCGTTGGGTGAGATCATCGGGTGCAACGATGATGCCGGCGATAGTTTCCAGTCGGAGCTTTCTTTTCCTGTGATCGCCGGTAATAAATACCTGATCGAAATCGGCGGCTACGCTAATGATGTGGGTAATGGGATACTGAATGTAAGTTGCGTCAGAGATCCGTCTCAGGAACCGCAAAGAGATAATTGCGCTCAAGCGGAGGCTATAGGGGATGTAAAGAATCTGCCGTTTACTACAAACGGAAAGACGTTCGACGGACCCGGACTGTGCCTGACAAGCCCGAACATCTGGTTCTGCTACACCGCCACCTGCAGCGGCGACGTCACAGTCAGTCTTCTCGGAAGCTCTTACGACACGATACTCGCCGTCTACAACGGATGTAAGTGTTACCCGACCGAGCAGGATATGATCGGGTGCAACGACGATTTTGAAAGTGCTTTCCAGTCGCAGATCACCTTCGCTGCCGTTGCCGGCGGTAAGTATCTGATTGAGGTCGGCGGCTACGCATCCGAGACGGGCGAAGGCATACTGAACGTAAGCTGTCAGGGTACATCGGGCAACGTCAAGCCGGACCTCGGCGACGCTCCCGACAGCACCAACAATTTCGGTAACGCCATGGCCGCATATCCCTCAGTTACGGGACATTTCCCGACCGTCTACGAGGACGGCAGCGGCACCGGGCCTTACGGACCCGTGCATCTGAACGCAACAGCAGTGGCCGTCCTGGGCAGGCTCGTAACCGGCGAATCCGAAGCCGACACGGGCCCCGATGAGGACGCCACGAACAATATCCTGCCCTTCCAGAATTCGACGGACCTTGACTGGGCCGACGATTCCGTTGGAATGCCTGCTGTGCCGCTGTCTCTGCCCAATTGCGGCTGGGTCCAGTTCGACTACGAAGTCACCGTCATCGATCCGAGCGTGGATCTGTGGGTCAATGTATGGTTCGACTTCAACCGCGACGGCGACTGGGACGACATGGTGGAATGCCCCGACGGTCGCATGGTCCCCGAATGGGCGGTTCAGAATCAGTTCCTGTACGATCTGCCCGCGGGACTCAACAACGTCACAACGCCCGGATTTATGTCCGTGCACCCCAAAGATAAGCCCGACCGGATCTGGATGAGAATCACACTTGCAGAGCAGCCCTGGACGGGCGGCAGCAATCCTGGCGAGCAGGGTAACGCCGGCTCCGGGCCCGTCGAGAAGTACCAGATCGGCGAGACGGAAGATTACCGTTTCGTACCTGATGTGCCGGCTGCAACGGAATGCCCGCTGTGCGAAGACCTCAACGGCGACGGCGTAATCGACATGGACGACCTGGCGGATTACGTATCCAAGTGGCTGACAACCTGTCTGTAATCCACCACCTAAAGCAACCTACAGGGGCTGTGAGTGTTCGACTCACAGCCCTTTTTTGTGCCGAGCTTAGGCTCGATACTGAAGATGCAATCACGATACCCCGTCCTCGTTAGCTGAAGCAGGATTTGTCCCGCCGTCCCCACCGGCTCCCAAAACCGCCAATCCCATTGCGGCAACTCGCTTGAGAAGATCAACCAAACTGCCGGCGCCAAGTTTGTGCATTACATGGGCTCGGTGTGACTCGATGGTTCGTATCGAACGATTGAGCAGGGTCGCAATTTCCTTGTTGGTCTTGCCGCCAAGGATGAGTTTCAATATCCTCTCTTCACTCTCGGTCAAAGGTTGGCCCAGTCGGCCGTGATTGCCATTGGCGGCCAATAGAGATTCGACCTTCCGTACAAAACTCTTCTTGTCAATCGGTTTCTCGATGAAGTCGACTGCTCCGGTCTTAATGGCTTCGACAGCCGTTGGTATGTTCCCATAGCCGGTCAGGATCATAACGGGTATCCAGGGGCTGCGACGTTTGACCTGTCTTGTCAATTCTATGCCGTCCATCCCCGGCATCCTAAGATCGGCAATGAGCAAGTCGCATCTTTGAGAGTCCAGACTTTCAAGGCAATCCGCGGCATTTTCAAAACAACTGACGGCTAAGCCGATTCGCTCAAGAGTCGCTGCAACCGCTTGAAGTATCTTCGGTTCATCGTCAACAAGGAAGATAGGTCGGCCGTTGCGATTGTTCATTGATGCTATTCCTTGATCCCATGCCGGAGCACTGCGTATGCTCTGATAATTGTAGTATCCAATGACCCGTGGAACCGGATAAAGGGCTGCAAGCGTGTGCTGCTCACAGCCCTTCAACATCGACAGTTGGTCGTGTCTACTGTTTGTGTATCACTATACTACCGCCGCCGATAACAGGAGGCGCAGCATCATTACTCCTTCGGCACTATGGTAATCTCATCCCAGCCCAGAATAGGGACGCCGGCAAAAGTCTCACCGGTTAGTTCAGCGTAGCCGTCCTGGAAACTACCCTCCTGAAGGTTCTCAGTTTCTATCTGGCAAACCAAGTCCAGCAGTCCGTCACTGTCTACATCTTCTTCGTAAGACATAAACTTGTTGCCTTTTCCCCGGACTGCCACGCCTGAACCAGCAAGTTCGATGGTAGCAGGGTCTACACTGGTCGCATCAAAGTCGGCCGTGGAAAGTATGGCGACAGGAATGACGCCATGCGAGCCCAGATTGACTGCGTTGGGGTAGCTGCCTGGCTTTATGTCAATCTCGATCTCCATTCCCCTAGTTATGGCAAAGAATGATAGATGGTCGGTTTCGCCGTAGACGATGTTTTCCTCTGTATCGACCAGGGTAGTGATATCTATCCATTCTTCCAGCATCTCGTCATAGTGCCTCAGTCTTAAAGCAAGCTCTTCCCCCAGAGTTAGCCCGCTCTCGTCATATGGGATAGCTATCTGGATCATGCCGCTAAACGTTGCTGTCGTTTCAATGTCGTAGTATGTATCAAGCAGTTCAAATCCCGTGGGAGGCGGCGGCCCATCCTGTGTACTGGTAACAGTCGTTAAACCGCCTGCAACAACGCTGCCAAACGTTATCGTTGTCCCTGTCTCCTCATCAGTAACCACCACGTCATTTCCCGGCTGGGTATTCTTCGGTCCAGAGAGGTAGACGTCAAGCACCTCACCGGGCGTCAATGCGTTGTTCCAGATAGCAATCTCGTCCAGCGCCCCCATGTAATTCTCACCAGTCCCGGTATTGCCAAATCTTAAATCATCTACCGTGTTGGCTACACTGCGACAACCGGCTGCATGGGCCGTTCCTCTTAGCTCCCCATCGATATAGCCTTTTATTTCACGAGTCACGCTGTCAAACGTGAACGTCATATGAACCCACGTGTCGTCTGCATACACAGGTTCGTTAATATGAAGGTCACCGTCATCCCAATTGGAAGCACCGTTATCGCCATGTATCCGGAACCACACACCTCTGGGGGGTTCGTCCCGTCGCAGCATAACCATCCAGCCGGGATCCGCAGAGTAGTCGCCGGTGCTAACAGCAAGCGGTCTCTGGAAGTAGTTGCGGTGAGTTTTCATCCAGAAGGCCACTGTTATGTCAGGGGCCGTGGTTACCCCGGCGCCAGAGTTCACATAGTTACCACGATAGAAGTCAAGTGCCCCCGTGCCTACCTGGCCCGGCGAAATCCACGTTGGATTACCTGGATTACCACCTGGATGACCTGGATTATCATGAAATTGTCCATCAAAGCCGCCGACAACATCGTGGGCTACATCCCCTGTGCCCTCGTCAAGCGGCCAGTATGCCACGAGGTCCGCATTCGTCACAGTTGCTGTCACGGCCAGCACAAAAAGCGCAACTAACGCCAGCCAGGCTACATTCACTCTTCTTTTCTTTAATACTCTCTTAATCATCTTCAGCTCCTTTCAGGAAATTGTCACTATTTCGCAGTACAATATCATTTCTTGCCCAGACCTTTGTCTCGCAAGTGTTCTGATTCACCTCCTTTCTGTTCAAGCTTGTTCTACTGCTTGAACACGCGGCGGCTAAATTTAAACGTACATCCGCCTCAGGAACCGGTCTTCTGCAAAACCGATTCTTCCTGTAAGTGGTAAAGCCCGATAGCTCCCACAGGGGCTTTACTTGCTACTCCTCCCTGAACGCGACATACTACATCCGGCCGATTGGCAAGGTGTACAAGCCTCCACAGCTCAGGCTACCTTCAGCAACCGGCAAGTAGATGTCACTTGTTCGAATCATCAATTGTCTCTGTGTCTGCGTCGAGTTGGATGATGTCCCACTGGGATCGAAGGTCTCTGCCCCAAACCACGGCTTTAACCTGGGCCTGTTCGTCCATGCGAATATATCCCTGCTTGAGTTCCTGCGATATCAACTGCACGCCCAACGGATTTGCATTCACAATCCAGTATGACCACGCATCCGGATCGAGCCGGCTGAGCGCGAGGTTTCCCTGCTCGTCAGACGTGAGATATTTGGCCTTGGAGACGGAGTATAGCAGCACGTTGCCGCCATGACCAAGACCAACGCTCCCGTTGGCCCATCGTGCCTCCCACAGCCCCGCATCGCCCGGCTCGCTGTCACAGTCCACGCCGTCGCCGTCGGCGATTAAATACCGATCTGTCTCGATGTGGCGAATATGAATCCTCCTGGTGTTTGTATACTCAGTAATCGTGGCCGAGGTCTCCGGTAATGCATGCGATTCGGCTGGCCGGACCACCTCGGGCTGTGCTTGCACGGGCCTTTCCACAGTGCGCCTGTTGGTCAATCCGATACAACAAAGCAGTCCGACGAGCCCAATGGCCAGAGGCGAATATCGATACGTTTGCTTTGTGAACCGTGATATCATGTCGACGCGTTGTGTGATCCGGGCCTTTCCTCCGAGAAACCCCGCCGGTATAAGACTCAACCGTGACCCGGGCAACTGTTCGATCAGACGAAGGACCGTGTGTCCATAGGCGGAGGTCTCGTTGGGATGCAGCCGGGACAGGGCCAGCCCGTCACAGGCTAACTCCCGGTCGGCCTGCATTCGCCGCAAACCGTAGCCGATCAGCGGATTGAACCAGTGCAGGACGTGCAGGGCGCTGGCGACCGTGCCGAGAAGAATGTCGTGACGTCTGAGATGAGCCAGCTCATGCAAAAAGATGTGGCGCAGCTCGCTGCGGTCCATGTCGGCCAGGATTCGGTCGGGCAGCAATATTCGCGGTCGTACGAGCCCGTACAGCGAGGGACTGTTGATCCGGCCGGTTGCGATTACCCTGACGGACCTGCGTGTGCCCATCTGCCGCCGACAATCGTCCAGCAGATCGAGAATCTCCGGATCGGTTACGGGGTGGACGCGTCGAACCAGACGCAGAATACGCATATTGCGTGCCAGGATATAACCGGCCAAAAAGCAAACTCCGGCTAACCAGAACAGTGATAGGAAGATCACTGTCCTGGCGGTCAGTCCGTGCATCACAGACGACGTGAAACGCTTGCCGGAGGTGGTCTTCGACGTGTCGTGTGCAACTGTGCCGCTCCGATCAAGCATCTTCGTCGCCGGGCTATCATCCGTTATTGTAGAGCGTTTATCCGCTCCCTCCGCCGGCCTTATAAATGTTCCGTATCCCTGCAGAGGCGCTCGCGGCACAAGGTTGTACACGCTCAATCGGCTCTGAGGCGCCCACGGCAGAGCCATGCGAATCAGCACCAGGAGCCACAGAAAACAGCGTGCGCGAACACCGAGTCGGCGGCGCAGGACTATCTGAACAAATAAGACCAGGCAGATCATCAGGCTTGCCTGGCACGTTGTTCGCAGGAGCCAGCCTATGGGCGTGTGTACGTGTATTGCCAGAGCATCAATCATCTACCGGGTTCTGTTCTCATCAAGCATGCGTTTGAGTTCTTCGATCTCCTCCGGTGAGAGCTGGGCTTCTTCGATGAAGGCGGCCAGCAGCGGCGTGACGGTGCCGCCGTAGACGCGATCGACGAACGAGCGTCTGGCCTGTCTGAGACAACGTTCCCGACTGATGGCGGGCCAGTAGCGGTACTTGCGCCCCTCCTTCTCGTACTTCAAGACCTTCTTGCCGAGCAACCGATTGATGAGAGTCCGGATCGTACACGCGTTCCAGGTCACCTTGCCCTTTAGCGTATCGATCACTTCATCGGCCGTCAAGCCGGGCGACGACCACAAAACCTGCATCACCAGCCACTCTGAATCGGATATCCGAGGTATCTTCTTCATATATCATCCCTGGGCAATTACATTTGTAAATCGTATAGGCTATTACATATGTAAATACCGGTCAAGGAAAAAATAAAAAGAATTTGAGAACCTACTTCATTTTGATAATTGGGAAGCGCCATCTCCTGATGAGATTGAATCATTAATTAATAGCAAAGGCATTATGAATGACAAGACCAAGTCCCTAATTGACGATTATCGTCATTATTTGCATACTGGAGAGATTCGCTGATTAGCAGTATTTATCAAGCTATAGCAAAATCGAACATCTTCAATCGCTTGTGATTCTTTGAAGATGAATGAGTAGTTCACTGACTTGGCATATCCCCTGAAGAGCTTGCTCGTC
>Ga0180432_10004257_pt1 | contig 19782 bp, 19 predicted proteins | sample SS_ome_10_FD_132414 | JGI IMG/M metagenome (GOLD analysis project Ga0180432, IMG submission 132414) | Hypersaline lake sediment archaeal communities from the Salton Sea, California, USA - SS_1_MS_2 metaG | ecosystem: Environmental > Aquatic > Non-marine Saline and Alkaline > Hypersaline >...
CGCATACTAGTTAATGTGTGAGGGTAGGCAATTAATCAAAATGGGGAAAAGGATAAGAAATTGCTCACTTGCTAGGCAGTCAGGAGGGTTGCCAAGTCGTATTTAAGATAATACTTAAAGCAAACAGTCAAAAATCATGAAAAATGATCGAAATTATATACAGAGGTCGTCATGCAATAGCTGACTTCGCTGGGTTTTCCGTAGCTGAAGTTCGCCAAAATTTTGGAGAGGAATTCTGTTTCACTGATAAAACCAAAGCTAAGCTGAATGGCTATAAGGTTAAGACAAGCTTGGAAGCAGAGACCTGTCTCAGTGATGGCGATGAACTCTCCTTCGCTGAAAGCAAAAGCCTAGGCTCCTTCATAGTAATAATAGCCCTGCCACTGGCACTTGCCTTAACCTCCGCCGTTTTTGCCTACGGCTTCGTTAACAACACAGCTACGCTAACGGTTAGTTTAGCTGATTCAAACTTTGCCAGCGTCACGGGAAATACCGCCACTCAACCCGTCATGGAAGTCTTTGGATCGTTTAAAGGCACGATAGGTGCTAGCGACTTATTTAATATAGAGCCAGCCGCTGACTTTACCGGTAACCTGGTAGCTACGGTAACTCTTGCCAACGTTGATAAGCTCGTCAAGTGCTACCGAGTCATGATACTTCGCATTGAGGCACGCGATTCAAGTGGCAACATCGTAGATATTAATTTTGATTCTTATAAGAATGACGAAGACTACACACTGCTTACACTGAGTAACGGTGCCGTTAAACTGAGCCTTCCCGGACCAGACAACTACACCATCAAGCTAAAAAGTGGCTACTATCTTTCTCACATCTACAGCGATAGCTGGTCCTCAGGTGAAACCTCACCGATTATCCATTGTAATATTGGCCACAGATAACATTTGGCTAAGAGAGTAGAAACGTAATTCAGGCAATGCTGAAGTCGTGTTGTTAGTGGCCGTTTATACCTAGATTCTTTACCACGTCTAAATCAGATGTGCTTTGTTAGCAATTCTCTAGTAGCTAAAGTGTGTCTTGTTGGTAGACTCAGTTTCTTAGCTGGAGCCTTTTCAATAGCTGCCTTTTGTTTCTCATCTGGATGCTGGCGACAGCGGAAGTGTCCTGGAATCTGAACCCCTTCCTCATGCTTGGCTAATGGCTCTTCCTCTATTGACAGGTCTTGTTTGCTGACCTCTGCCGGCGTCGAAGAGTATGCCTTGATGATCCCTGGCTTTACACTATGCTCAACCTTTGAATCTAAACCAACTGGCGCTTGTTCGACAGCCATAATCAAGTCGCTCAAAACCCTGCGCTGCTCGCTGACCTCATCTTTGAGCTCTTGAGATACTCTGGTGAGACTATGAACAGCATTGGCGTGGTTCTTGAGATGTGCAGTATACTCATCCATTTCTGATGAAAATCGCTCTGATAAACTGGCTCGTCTTTTCCTTCGCTTTGTCAGCGAAGACATGGTATAGCCAAGTCTCCATAGAACAGCACTTATGCGTTTCTTGAGATGCATAGCGTACTCAGCTATTATTGTTGAAGAAAACCCCGTCCATCCCTTTGCTTCTCCGCCGGCTTCATCAACTGTTTTCCTCTCGACTCTAGCCCTTGCTCCTTTGCTGACTCCAGCCAATGCTCGTCGTATTGCCATACGCCACCTACCCGTTGCGAGTATGACGCCAACGAGCAAAATAAGACATATAAGGGCCTCGATTAAACACACTTGCCAGAGTACAACTGCTAAGGAGGAAAACTCCATATATCAACCGCTACAGCAATTTTAGGCTACTGCTTTGTTACATAAGTATAATACTCGCATAGGAACCTTATCAATTAGCCAAAAGCAGGAAATGAACTAACTAAAAGTATAGCGAAATCAATTAGGTATGTGACAGAAGTTCGTTTTGTCACATTAACTCATTCGGTATTTTCTCCGGCAGACAGCTCGATAAAAGAGATTCGTTGCCCAGAGTATTACCAAATTACGGCGTGCCACTCCGACTCTCCGCCAAATCGAAGGTAGGCTATAGAACTCGCGCCAGACCCGGTCATGCCCCTTTTGCAGCACCTCTCGTGACATTAGCTTCGGCTCAAACACGACGTTAGACTTATACTGTGACCAGTCTTTGGTGACTATGCGGCCAGCCTTATCCAAGGATTCGCTGAGAGCGGTGCCCGGATACGGCACAGGCCAAGCAAACTGAGCACTCTCCAGCCGCATTTTCTGGCTAAAGCGGAGGGTGCGTTCGAAAACATTTTCATCGTCTTCGTCTAAGCCAAGGATAAAGAAGCCGTGGATAGCGATGCCATAGGAGTGAATCTTTCTAATTGCTGTTTCGTATTCTTCTACCACATTGACCTTCTTGCCTAGCGCCGCCAGACCGGCTTGGGACAGCGTCTCAAATCCAATGAGTAGGATTATACAGCCGCTCTCGGCTGCCAGTTTGAGTAATTCGTCATCTCTCGCTATCGTGATTGAGGCTTGGCCAGCCCACTTGATTTTATAGGGAACCATGGCGCGGAAGAGCTCTTTAGCAAACTTGGGATTGCCGACGATATTATCATCAACGAAGCCGATGAATTTCCTGCGTTTCATTGTTTCGATTTCCTTGAGGATTTTTTCTACCGGCCGGCGGCGATAAGTATGGCCGAAGAATGAAGTAACCGAGCAGTAGGAGCAGGCAAAGGGACAGCCTCTAGTGGCTGAAATCGTGTTCCTGAAGTAGTACGCCCCATCGGCGAACAAGTCTCGCCGGGGGATAGGCAAGTTGAGCAAGCTGGGGCGCTCGCGCTGGCTGTAAATTCTTTGCAATTTGTTTGCCTTGAAATCCTCGATCACATTTGACCAGATTCCCTCGGCTTCCCCAATTACCACAGCATCGGCGTGCTGACTTGCCTCTTCGGGCAGGGCGCTGGGGTGACTACCCCCTAAGATAACATTCACTCCTTTAGCTCTGAAAGTATCGGCGATATCGTAGGCATGTTGCGCCGTGATAGTCATTACCGTGATCCCCACTAAGTCGGTTTCCTTTTGGAAATCAATAGCTGTGACATTCTCATCAGTTAAGGAGACTTCGACCTGTGGCGGAGTTACCGCGGCAACCATCGCCAGACCCAAAGGTGGGCATGGAACCTTCTTCCGCTTTCGGAGATTCTCTGGTATAGCAGGGACAATTAGTTCTAGTTTTACGAGGATGCCTCCTCTTGTGGTAATATACGACATTATATAACAGCTCAATCATTGTAGCAATCAAGAATTTAGCAACAGGTTGCGTTCTAAAATTGGCTGTTTGTAGACCACCTGAAAAGGATTCGAGTTATATAATCTGACGGATTGTGACATGTTAAAGTATGGCGAATTGGGAAGCCAGTTATGATACCCAATCACTACTAGCATATAGCTCTTTCCTATTCGCGGTAATTACTCTGGCATTATAATCGTTGTACAACTCCTGTTTAATAGCCGGTCACCATATCGCATTTGACAAGTCCCAAAATTTAATATAGTGTAATCTACACAAGGCAATCACGTGCTTCAAAGAGGCTCCAATAATATGGAATCAAGGAAGCCGAATAATTCAGGCAGGCATAGGCCAAAGGTAGAGCCGGAGGGACAGCAGAATGAAGTCTTGGCGCTGAGCAGAATCTCAGCGGCGCTGAGCGGTTTGTGGGACCTTGATGCCATTCTCGGAGTTGGCCTGGATAGTGCCCTGGACGTCATGAATGGAACCATTGGCGGAATCATGCTCATAGATGAAGAAACGCAAACTCTCTCCCACCGTGTCCATCGGGGTATAGGCAGCGAATTTGCAGAAAAAACACATCTCAGCCTGGGTGAAGGAGTTACCGGTACGGTCGCTCAGAGCGGCAAGGCAGTTCTCCTGGAGGACATTTCGTCCGATCCATACGTAGCCCATAGAGACCTGGTCAGCGCTGAGGGCTTAAAGGCGTTTATTTGTGTTCCCCTCCGGGCCAAAGATGAGGTTTTAGGTGTCCTTTATGTAGCCAGCCGAATGCTGCATCACTATACCACCAATGATATGCAATTACTGTATGCCATTGGCGACCAGCTTGGCATCGCTATTGAACACGCCAGGCTGTATGAGAGGTTGAGAGGGGCCAGGGAGAGATTACGCAAACTTGCCCGACAGAACCTGGTGGCGGAGGAGGAGGAACGGCGGAGAATTGCCCGGGAGCTACATGACGAAACCAGCCAGTCGCTCTCCGGGATGGCGCTTCAGCTACAGGCACTGATAGAAATGTCGGCGACTTCCAGCCCGCAGGATGCCAAGTTTGTTGCCGGATTAAAGAAGGTACAATCACTAGCTGTGCAGGTACATAACGAGGTAAGCCGGTTGATTTCCAATCTCCACCCGGCTTTACTGGATACACTGGGGCTGGTGCCGGCTGCTCGCCAATATGCCGAGACCAGGCTGCAACCTCTAGGGATGGACGTATCGGTAGAGATTAGGGGGACTGAGATGAGACTTCCTCATGATGTCGAAGCCGCACTATTTCGCTTTATCCAAGGAGCTGTTGGCAACATTGCCCAGCATTCAAAAGCAAAGAACGCTACTATTGGGCTGGAATATCAACCGGATAACTTTTCGATGCACATCAGCGACAACGGGCAGGGATTCGATGTTTCCGAAATCACCGATGTCGAGGAAAGCGGACGGGGACGCGGTCTGTTCAGTATGAGAGAAAGAATCGGTTTCCTTGGTGGCACTAGCGGGATGGAGTCTACGATTGGAGAGGGGACCACTGTTTGGGCCAAGGTTCCGATAGGGCAGGAAATTGACTACGCCGAAAATAAGAGTACTGGTAGTTGATGACCACACCATCGTGCGGGATGGCATTTGCGCCCTGCTTGCCCTTGCCGGGGACATAGAGGTGGTGGGGGAGGCGGCCAACGGGAGCGATGCACTGAAGATGGTCAAGGAGCTGACTCCTGACGTGGTGCTCATGGACATTGCCATGCCCATAATGGGAGGACTGGAAGCTACCCGCAGGATAAATAAGGAGTTCCCCAGGACAAAGGTGCTGGTCCTCACCCAGTATGACGATAAGGAATATGTCTTCCCGGTTATCAAATCAGGAGCCTCCGGCTTCATCAGCAAAGCAGCCGCATCTTCAGAGCTTGCCTCAGGCATCCGCTCGGTTTATCGGGGAGATTCCTACCTTTCCCCCTCGGCAGCCAAACTCCTGGTGGAAAACTACCAGCATACCGCCGGCGAACGAACCAACCAAGACCTCTATAGCCAGTTGACAGAGCGAGAGAGGGATATTCTCAAGCTACTGGCGGAAGGGCACAGCACGCAGGAAATAGCGGACATGCTGGTGATTACGGCCAAGACTGTGGAAGGACACAAGACCAATCTCATGGCTAAACTCGGCATCCATAATCGCATCGACTTAGTCAAATACGCCCTGCGCAAAGGTATCATTAACTTCTGATATTTGCCCCTTTATTTTTTTATCTATTCCCACCCTGCCACCCTCGCGGCATCTAAGGCCTATTCCGCAGTTTTACCCCCACCACCCCCTTTATGCCTCCGGTAAACAAGGGGAAATTCATTAAAACTCAGGGGGTTTTATCTCCCGACCATCGGGGTAAAAACCCGTTTCGCCTTCTTGCAGGGATGGCTTATAGTATGACCTGAAGGTGTTCCTCGTGGGGAAGGAGGCAGATAATGAAAAAGGATACCAAAATTCTGATTGTAGATGACGAACCTGATTTTACTGAGGCTTTAAAGGAGACTCTGGAAAATGAAGCCTGCTCTGTATTTATCGCCTCTGACCGTGAACAGGCGGAGAAAACTGTTCGCTCTCAGGAGCCTGATATGATTATCCTGGGCACGATTATGCCGAGAGGAGACGCTTTCCTGTTCCACAAGTGGATGAAACAAACATTGGGATTCAGCAACCTGCCCGTCATGGTTATCAACGCTCCGCCGGAAAAGCAATTAATTAAGGGGTGGCGAATGGATGAAGGGATGCAGTGTGACGCCGAGGACTTCCTGGCCAAGCCCGTTGAGCCAGCGGCACTGATACCCCGCATTCAGAAGCTTCTGGACAGGGCAACTAAGAAGATTAGGGTATTAATCGTGGACGACCATGCCGTGGTCAGGGATGGCGTCAGGTCAGTACTTACCCTGCAACGGGATATGCAGGTGATTGGTGAGGCAATTAATGGGAAGGAAGCGATAGAGAAAACGGCAGAGCTTCTGCCTGACGTGGTGGTGATGGATATTGTCATGCCGATAATGAACGGACTGGAAGCTGCCAAGGTTATCTGCAAGAACTACAAGTCGGCCAAGGTACTAATGCTTACCCAGTACGATGACGAGGAAAATGTCCTGGCCAGCCGCAAGATCGGAGCCATGGGGTTCATTCCGAAAGCGGCGGCCAGTTCCCGGCTTTTAACCGGAATACGGTCGGTAGCCCGGGGCGACCAGTCCTGGATAGAATCACTTCAACCCTATAGCCAGAGCTAAAAGAGGGCTTGAGTGGAAGCAGTTACCATTACACTTGATGGGATAGAGGTCAGTGGTTATGGCGGGATGACTATTCTGGATTTAGCACGAGAGTCAGGCGTGCACATTCCGACACTCTGCCACGACCCCAACCTCACGTCGACCGGCGCCTGCCGGCTTTGCCTGGTGGAAGACGAGCGCTCGGGCGCCTTGCTCGCCTCCTGTGTTGCCCCGCTCGCGCCGGGAATGGTAATTAATACTCGCTCGCCACGGGTAGTTGAGCACCGGAAGGCAATACTCAAACTTATGCTGGCCAGTCACCCCGATTCCTGCCTCGTTTGCGACAAGGGAAACCGCTGTCAACTGCGCCAGCTGGCCGCAGATATGGGTATCGGGCTTGTAGAATTCCAAAGAATCCCTCAACTGGGCATCATCGAGGATGTTAACCCCTTTATTCAACGGGACCTCTCCAAGTGCATCCTGTGCGGTAAGTGTATTCGAGCCGACCATGAACTGGTCGTGGAGGGGGCTATAGACTATATCCACCGGGGTTCTGCGGCCAGGCCAGCCACATTGAATGACACGCCGCTGGAGAAATCTGAATGTACTTTCTGCGGAACCTGCGTGGCCATATGCCCGACCGGCGCCATCATGGAGAAGGAGAATACATATACCGGCACCACGGCAACAATGGTCGAGACGGTATGTCCATATTGCGGCTGCGGATGTACTCTCTGTCTGGGTGTCAAAGACGGCCGAATCGTCCGGGCCAGACCAAGTATGGAAAGCCCGGTAAATCGCGGCACTCTCTGTGTTCGAGGGTGTTATGGCTGCGACTTCATTCATAGTCCGGAAAGATTGAGTAAACCTCTGGTTAAGGTTGGCGGTGAGTTTCAGGAGACAACCTGGGAGCAGGCACTATCTCAGGTGGCTGCCGAGTTCAAGCGGATAAGGAATACCCACGGCCCCGACAGCCTGGCTATCTTCGGCTCCTCCAAGTGTACCAATGAAGAGAACTATTTACTCCAGAGATTAACCCGGGGTGTTTTAGGCACCAACAATATTGACAACGGCAGCCGTCTCTACAGCCCGGCAAGTCGAATCGGGCTGGGTGCCTCTATCGGCTACCCCGGCACGACGAGTTCGCTGGATGTCCTGGAACGGTCGCGGGTTATCATGGTCATCGGCGCCAACCCCGAAATCTCGGCGCCGGCAGTGAGCTACGCCATAAAGCGGGCGGTCAGGTATAAAGGAGCCGAGCTCTGCATAATCGACCCCTGCCGAACCCAACTGGCTTCCTTCGCCCGCCTCTGGCTCCAGCCTAGGGTGGGCACTGATGTAGCCTTACTGAACGGTCTGGCCAAGGTGATTATTGATGAGAAGAGGCTCGATGTGGAGTTTGTAACCCGCATGACCGACAACTTCATTCATTGGGCAAACAGTCTGAAAGGCTATACTCCGGACTATGTCGAGACGATAACGGGTATCCCCAAGCAAGATGTGAAAATGGCTGCCCGCCTCTTCGCCGACGCTGAAGAGGCCTCCATCGTCTACGGTAACGGGATTGCCCAGCATTTCAACGGCACCAGCGCTGTCATCGCCCTGGCTAATCTTGCCATGCTTACCGGCAATATCGGCCGGCACGGAGGTATCTTTGCTCTGCAACGGGAAAACAATGCTCATGGCGCCTGCGATATGGGCGCTCTGCCCGGTTTTCTCCCCGGCTACCGGAGTATAGAGGACGCTCAAGCCAGGGGGAAATTTGAAGAGCGCTGGGGGAGCCAATTGCCCGTCACGGCCGGGCTGACGGCCCCGGAAATGCTGGAGCAAGCCAGAAAAGGAAAAATCAAGGGGATGTTCGTTATGGGAGAAAATGCGGTAGCGAGCTTCCCGCAGCCAAACGCTGTTAAAGAAGCTCTCTCCTCCCTCGACTTTCTGGTGGTCACGGATATGTTTTTGACGGAAACAGCCAGGCTAGCCTCGGTGGTCTTACCCGCCGCCAGCTTTGCCGAGAAGGAAGGAACCTTCACCAACTTTGAAGGAAGGACTCAACGCGTACGAAAAGCCATTGAGCCTGTCGGTGATAGCATGCCCGATGGAGAGATAATCCTTGACCTGGCGGAGAGGCTTGGCTCTCCCATGCCCTATTCTTCTCATGGACAGGTAATGGATGAAATCGAAGAGCTTGTGCCGTTTTACAATCACCTGGATTACGCTGACTTTGATAAAGAAGGACTGGATTTGACTGATATGGAAAACGGTCGCCCGGGAACCAGGCGACTTCACAAAGGCCTGTTCCCCAGCGGGTTCGGGCAGTTCTCTCCCGTGGAGTATATTCCTCCGCAAGACGTGGCCAAAGATGGATATCCCCTGACCCTGCTCGTTGGCTCTGTCCTTTACCACTTTGGCGCTGGCACCCGAAGCTCAAGAGCGCTATGGTTAAGGAAGTTCTGCCCCGAGGCATCTGTTGAAATCAGCGAGGTTGATGCCGGAGACCTCGGCATCAACGGCGGTGACAAAGTCAGGATTACCTCGGCGCAAGGAGAGCTGCTTACTACCGCCAGGGTGAGTGACGCATTGCCCGGAGGCCTGCTGTTAATGCCGATGTCTTTCCCCGGCAGTCATGTCTACGAGCTGTTCGATACCACCCTGGACCATAGGTCTAAAGCCCCGGTGCTCAAATCATGTGCCGTGAGGCTGGAAAGGACAACCGATAATGCCTGAGACGAAGAAGCCCCCCAAGTTTAACCTGAAACGAATAGATAAAATCATAGCCGACTATCAAGGCCGGAAGTGGGCGCTGATACCCCTGACCCAGGCGATTCAGCAGCAGACTGGCTATATTCCCCCCGAGGTAATACCCCGCATCGCCGGTGCTCTGGGCCTGTTCCCCAGCCAGGTGCAGGGGGTGATTACCTTCTATTCCCAGCTTTATACCGAGCCCCGGGGCAAAAATGTTGTCAGGGTCTGTCGGGGAACCGCCTGCCACGTGCGCGGTGGAAAATCCATCCTGAAATTGACCAAACAGTATCTGGGTCTTGAGGAGGGCGAAACCTCCCCGGATATGGAGTATACGCTGGAAACGGTCGCCTGCATCGGCGTTTGTGCCCTGGCGCCTAACATCATGATTAACAAAGAGACCCACGGCAACATGAATCCCAAGAAAATAGCCCGATTGTTTGGCGGGAGGGAGAAGGAATAGTATGCCGCGAAAGCGTAAGGTACTTGTCTGTCGGGGTACCGGCTGCGTCTCGGGAGGCGGAGATAGTGTCTATGAAGCCCTGAAAGATGAACTGGCGAAACAGGGGGTGACCGGAGCCGAGATTGACTTCACCGGCTGTCACGGTTTCTGCCAGCAGGGCCCCAATGTTGTGGTGGAACCTGACGGCATCTTCTATACCCACGTTGATGCGGAGGATGCCGCCGAGATTGTGGCTTCGCACCTCCGTACCGGCAAGCCGGTTGAGCGCCTCTTCTACCACGACCCGGTGACCGGACAGGCAATATCGCGCTACTCCGATATAAAGTTTTACCAGCAGCAAGAGCGTATTATCCTGCGTAACTGCGGGCAAATCAACCCCGAGCGGATAAACGACTATATCGCCCGAGGTGGGTATCAGTCGCTCAAGAAGGTCGTCTTTACGATGAAGCCCGAAGAGGTTATTGAGGAGATAAAGCGTTCCGGGCTCCGAGGCCGGGGTGGGGCGGGATTTCCGGCAGGGGTGAAGTGGGAGGCTTGCCGTCGCAGCCCAGGTACTCCCAAGTATGTCATCTGCAATGCTGACGAAGGCGACCCCGGAGCCTTCATGGACCGCTCAATTTTAGAGGCCGACCCGCACGCTGTTCTGGAAGGGATGATTATCAGCGCATACGCTATTGGCAGCCATGATGGTTATATATACGTTCGGGCCGAGTATCCTCTTGCCGTACAGCGTCTCAGGGTAGCCATCTCCCAATCCCGGGAGAAAGGCTTCCTCGGCAAGAACATTTTAGGAACCGATTTCAGCTTTGATATCAGGATTGTGGAGGGCGCGGGAGCTTTCGTCTGTGGAGAATCCACCGCCTTGATGGCCTCAATTGAGGGCAGGAGAGGCATGCCTCGGCCAACGCCGCCCCGTTCGGTGGAGCGAGGTCTGGGTGGCAAGCCAAGCTCACTGAATAATGTTAAAACATTTGCCTGTGTTCCTCAGATCATAAGCAATGGGGCTGATTGGTTTGCCGGCATTGGTACCGAGAAGAGCAAGGGTACGGCCGTATTTGCCCTCACCGGCAAGATTGCCAACAGCGGACTGGTCGAGGTGCCCATGGGCACTCCATTATCCCGGATTGTATATCAAATAGGGGGCGGCATCCCCCGGGGGCGGCAGCTTAAGGCGGTACAGACCGGCGGCCCCTCCGGAGGCTGTATTCCTGCTCGCTTCATTGACGCACCGGTGGACTTCGAGTCACTGGCCAAGCTGGGCTCAATAATGGGCTCCGGCGGCATGGTGGTGATGGACGAGGCTACCTGCATGGTGGAGGTGGCCCGATTCTTCCTCAGCTTTACCCAGGAAGAGTCCTGCGGGAAGTGCACACCATGCCGACTGGGAACCCGGCAGATGCTGGAGATATTAACTAGAATTACCGAAGGCAAGGGGCGCGATGAGGATATTGACACCCTGCTCTCTATAGCGAAAACGGTCAAGGAGTGCTCACTTTGCGGTCTGGGGCAGTCTGCTCCTAACCCGGTCATCTCAACCATAACCTACTTTCGCGACGAGTATGAAGCACACATAAAAGAGAAGAAGTGTCCGGCGGCGGGCTGCGACGCCATGATGATATCTCCCTGCCAGCATACCTGCCCGGCGGGAATCAATATTCCCAGGTACGTGGCTCACATTGCCGCCGGCGAGTACAAGGAAGCCATCGACACTATCCGGGAACGTAATCCTTTTGCGGCTGTTTGCGGCCGCATCTGTCACCACCCCTGCGAGGGCAGGTGCCGCCGCGGTGAACTGGACGACCCGGTGGCTATCAGGACACTGAAGCGCTATGCCGCCGACTGGTATGCCGAGCACGGCTCGGAACTCCCCGAAGTCGAGCCGTTTCCCCAGACCAGAAAGCAACGGGCGGCGGTGGTGGGAGCCGGCCCCACCGGCCTCGCCTGTGCCTACTTTCTCGCCCAGACGGGCTATCCCGTGACAGTCTTTGAGGCTCTCCCCGTAGGTGGAGGCATGCTGTCGGTGGCGATTCCGGAATTTCGGTTGCCGCGGGCCGCCATCCAGCAAGATATCGACTACATTGCCCGGCGCGGGGTAGAGATAAAATACAACACTCCGATTAATATAAACTTCACCGTAGAGGACTTAAGGAAGGACGGCTTCGATGCTGTTTTCGTCGCGGCCGGGGCTCAGCGAAGTCAGCGCATCGGCATACCGGGGGAGCTGGAGGATATTGAGGGGGTCTATTACGGGTTGCGCTTCCTCAGGGATGTCAGGCTGGGCAGGCAGGCGAGGGTCGGTCAGCGAGTGGCCGTTATCGGCGGTGGTAACGTGGCCCTTGACGCCGCTCGTACTTCTCTGCGCCTTGGCGCCGACGAAGCCAGCATCTACTACCGGCGGTCGCGTGATGAAATGCCGGTAACCGAGGTCGAGTATGATGAAGCCATAGCCGAGGGCGTTCAGGTCAATTTCCTGGTCAGCCCGACGAGGATAGTCAGCGACAACTGGAAAGTAACCGGCCTGCAATGCATCCGCATGGAGCTGGGAGAGCCCGATGAAAGTGGCCGGCGCCGGCCCGCACCCGTAACCGGCTCCGAATTTTCGGCAGCAGCCGATACGGTCATCGCTGCCGTAGGGCAGGCACCGGATTTATCCTTTTTGCCAACCGATAGCGCCCTGGAGCGCACCAGGTGGGAGACACTGGTTGTCGACAGTAACACCCTGGCTACCAATGTTGCCGGTGTCTTTGCCGGCGGCGACTTCGTTACCGGACCGGGCATGGTGGTAGAAGCCATTGCCGCCGGCAGGAGAGCGGCCATGGCCATCGATAAATACCTGAGAGGCGATACTTCCCGGGTTGACGTACACGAACGAAAGACCAGAGTCATCGCCGGAGCGGAGGTTCAGGAACTTGAGGAGACCTGGGAGACACAGCCCAGATTAGCGGTGCGGACACTACCGGTGGCGGAAAGGAGAACCAGCTTCAACGAAATAGAGCTTGGCTTTACGGAGGAGGTAGCTATAAAGGAGGCCAAGCGATGCCTGAGATGCGACCTGGAAAGTTAGTTTCTTAGGGGAAGGAGAGGAGCGCCATGAAATCGATAACCAAGCAGAAATCACCGGATGAGATTCAGCAGAGTCTGGAGGGCCTGGATAGAGTTTTTATTGTCGGTTGCGGCACCTGCACCACCATGACCAAGACCGGTGGCACCGAACAGGTCGCTGAGATGAAGGAGCACCTTCAGGAGCTGGGCAAACGCGTTACCGGCTGGACGGTTATCTCCACTGCCTGTGACGACATGACCGAGGTGTCCATGAAGGAAAACAAGCAGGCTATCGGTAGCGCTGACTGTATCCTGTCGATGAGCTGCGCTCTAGGCGTGCACCGGATGAACCTTTACATAGACAAGCCGATTATTCCGGCACTGGACACACTGTTTATCGCCGTGGAAGACAGCCCCGGCTACTTTCGCGAGGCCTGTGCCCAGTGCGGTCAGTGTCTTCTCGGCGAAACCGCCGGCATCTGCCCCATTACCGCCTGCCACAAGGGGCTCATTAACGGCCCCTGCGGCGGCACCAACAACGGCAAGTGCGAGGTTGATAAAGAAAAGGATTGTGCCTGGACTCTCATTTATCAACGGCTGGAAGAGCAAGGCAGGCTTGACCTGATGCGGAAGTACCAGCCGCCTCGGAACCACCACATAGTACCGAAGCCGAGAGCGGTTAGAATCTAGCGAGGGGGTAAGGATAATGGTATCGCGTTTCAAAGAAGCCCTTGACTCCGGCAAGTTTGTCATTACCAGCGAGGTAGCCCCGCCCAAGGGAACCAACCTGGAGAAGCTGTTGCACCACATTGACCTGCTTAAGGACAAGGTGGACGGGATTAATGTTACCGACCACCAGAGTTCAGTCATGCGATTTCCCTCTCTGGGTGGCTGTCTGGCCATCAAGGAACGCGGTGGTGAGCCCATTATGCAGATGACCTGCCGTGACCGCAACCGTCTGGCTCTTGAAGCCGACCTACTTCTGGCATACAGCCGGGACATAACGAATGTCCTCTGTCTCACCGGCGATGCTGTACCGGTAGGCGACCATAAAGAAGCCAAAGGTGTCTTTGACCTTGACTCTCTGCAATTGCTGAAGACCATCCGCCAGCTAACATCAGGTCAGGACCTGGGGGGTAACAATCTTGAGGGGGCAGTAGAGTTTTGTGCCGGTGCTATCGTCACTCCCGAGGCACAACCGATTGAGCCGCAACTGATTAAATTTGAAAAGAAAGTCGAGGTTGGCGCCGAGTTTTTCCAGACTCAGGCAATCTATGACCTTGAGAACTTCCGTAAGTTTATGGAGTACGCCCGCCAGTTTAACGTCAAGATACTGGCCGGCATAGTCCTCGCATCATCAGCCAGGATGGCTAAATATATGACGGAAAACGTCCCCGGCATCTTCGTTCCGCAAGACCTGATTGACGAGCTAGCCAGTGTACCCAAAGAAGAGATGTTGGCCAAGGGGATTGAGATTGCGGGACGAACGATTGCCGCCTTGAAGAAGGACTCAATCTGCGACGGCGTTCATATTATGGCTATCGGCAGGGAGGAAGTAGTCCCCGATATCTTAACTGCCGCGGGACTTTAGTGGTACTCTACAGGGAACGAACCATCACTACCAACATGGCTTGATCTATTGTTTAATTACTAATTATCAAAATTTACCTATAGTTACTGGTTAATATCAACTACCTTAATCTTATCTAATAAAAAAATCAGGCCATGTCTTTTGGCTACTTGCTGTTCGGTATTGCCCCCATAGATATACTTTACTCTTTACCTACTCTACCTTCTTGAACTTGCTTCGCGGTGCGCCGCATATCGGGCACCTCTCCGGGGCTTCTCCCTCAATCGTGTTGCCGCAGACCTGACAGACGAAATAAGGCGTCTCCTTAGAGGACTTGCCTGATTCCAGACCGCTCAGAGCTTCTTGGAAAAGGCGGTGATGGATTTGCTCCACCTTGTTCGCCATATCGAAGCTCCACTCCGCATCTTTGTTGTTTTCGGCTTTGGCCTGCTCGATGAAGCTGGGGTACATCTCCGTGAACTCGTAGCTCTCCCCTCCTACGGCGGCTTCCAGGTTCTCCTTGCCCGACTTGATGCCTCCCAGTACCTTGAGGTGGTTGCGTGCGTGGAAGGTCTCCGCCTCAGCCGCCGCCCGGAACAGCCTGGCTATCTGCTTGTGTCCGGCTTCATCAGCCTTCTCGGCAGAGAACAGATAGCGGCGGTTAGCTTGGCTCTCGCCGGCAAAAGCGTCCTGCAGGTTTCCATTCGTGTTTCCCATAATTTGCCTCCCCAATGTTTGGTTCTCTTTATTGAAACTACCACAGAGTAGGATAATCCCTCAAGCTGGATTTACGAGGAGCTACCCCTCTTTTCTGTCCGCTACCAGCCCCTGAATGGAGTCAACAATCTCGGAGGTGGGGGTGCCCGGGCCGAAGATGGCTTTTACTCCAATTTGCTGAAGTGATGCGATGTCGTCTTCAGGTATAATGCCGCCGGCGACAACCATGACATTACCCATGCCTTTTTGCTTAAGTTGCTCCATGACTTCGGAGAAAAGCTCCATATGGGCTCCGGAAAGACTGCTCAGCCCGATGACATCAACGTCTTCCTGGAGGGCAACCTCTACAATCATCTCGGGGGTCTGGCGGATGCCTGTGTAGATTACTTCTATGCCAGCATCGCGCAGGGCGCGTGCTACTACCTTGGCTCCGCGGTCATGTCCGTCCAGACCCGGCTTAGCCACCAGCACCCGTATCTTTTCCTTACTCACGGTAGTCCTTATCCCGTGGTGTCCCGTGCTGGGCAAACTCGATGAGCACTCCCCTGGTTGATTTGGGGTGGAGGAAGCCGATTCTCCCGGTAATATCGGTTTTCCCCTCCCGGTCAATGGGGGTAATCCCCTTCTCATCCATTTCTTTTAGCTCTTCGTCAACCTCGTCCACTTCAAAACAAATATGGTGAATGCCCTGCCCGTGCTTTTGCAGGAATCGGGAAACACCACTGTCTGAATTCAGCGGCTCGATTAACTCAACTGCCACACCATTACCGGCCTCGAAAAAAGCCGCTCTCACGTGCTGGGTGGGGACGTCCTTAATAGAGACGGGTTTTACCCCCAGTATTGCTTCATATATCGGTACGCTCTCATCAAGGTTGCTTACCACAATCCCCACATGGTCTAGCTTTTTAACCATTACTTCTCCTTAAAATAGTCTCAGAAAATGAGAAACTCCCGCTGTACGCCGAATACCTCGCGCAGAGTATCGCAAATCTCCCCGACAGTGGCATAGGCTTCGACACAGCTGATGAAAGCGGGCATGGTATTCTCATCGCTCCGGGCGACCTTTTTCAGGTTTTCCAGCGCTGAGGCTACATCGTCGCGGTTGCGCCCTTTCTTTATCTCGTTGAGTTTTGCCACCTGCTTTTTCGCTTCCTCAGGATTGACCCGGAGGAGACCTTCTATTTTGGGATAGGGGGCAATAAATTTGTTCAAGCCCACTATCACCCGGCTTTCGTCTTCTATATCCTTCTGGTAGCGGTATGAGCTTTCCTGTATCTCTCGCTGCTGGAATCCCTTCTCGATAGCCACCAGAGCGCCGCCGAGGGAATCGATCTTGTCAATATACTGTTTCGCTGTCTCTTCCAGAGTTTTAGTCAGGCACTCCACCATCCACGAGCCGCCGAGTGGGTCAACCGAATCAGCCACACCGCTTTCACAGGCTAGAATCTGCTGGGTGCGCAAAGCCGCGGTTACCGCCTCCTCGGAGGGGGTTGCATAAGCCTCATCGTACGAGTTAGTGTGCAGGGACTGAGTGCCGCCGAGCACGGCAGCCAGTGCCTGAACAGCAACTCTGACCATGTTGTTAAAGGGCTGCTGGGCGGTCAGGGTACAACCGGCGGTTTGAGTATGGAAGCGGAGCATACAGCTCCGGGGTTGCCTGGCGCCGAATCTCTCCTTCATAATCTTAGCCCAGAGTATTCTTGCCGCCCGGAACTTGGCAACTTCCTCGAACAGGTTGTTATGGGCGTCAAAGAAGAAAGAAAGCCTTCCGGCAAAGTCGTCGACGCTCAGCCCCCGGTCTATAGCTGCCTGGACATAGGCGATGCCGTTAGCCAGGGTGAAGGCCATTTCCTGGGCGGCCGTGGCCCCGGCTTCGCGGATGTGATAGCCGCTGACGCTGATGGTGTTCCATCGGGGCAGGTGCTGGCTGCAGTATTCAAAAATATCAGTGGTTAGCCTCAGGGAGGGGTGGGGAGGAAAAATATAGGTGCCCCGGGCAATGTACTCTTTAATAATATCATTCTGAATAGTCCCGTCGAGCTGGCCCGGGTCTACTCCCTGTCGGCGGGCAAGCGCAATATACATTGCCAGAAGTATCGGGGCAGTGGCGTTTATCGTCATGGAAGTACTCACCTTATCCAGCGGGATGTCCTGGAAGAGAACTTCCATATCATGCAGGGTATCAATGGGCACGCCCGTCTTGCCGGCTTCCCCCCGCGCCAGAGGATGGTCGGAATCATAGCCAATCTGGGTGGGCAGGTCAAAGGCGATGCTCAGTCCGGTCTGGCCCTGTTCCAGAAGGTAGCGATATCGGCGGTTGGATTCCTCGGCTGAGGCGAAGCCGGAATACTGGCGCATTGTCCAGAGGCGGCTCCGGTACATGGTGGGCTGGATACCCCGGCCAAAGGGATACTCTCCGGGGTATCCCGGTGATTCTTCCAGGTTGGCTCCCTCAAGGTCTTCGCCGGTGTATAAGGGTTTAATCTCAGTACCTGAAGTGAAGCTGAATTCGGGCTGCCGCTCCGGGAAGCGTTTTAATGCCGGCTCAAGGATGTTCCTGACCCACTCGCTCTTTTTCTTACCGTGCATGGATTTTATCTCCCTCTATCGCCGCAGGAATCTCTATCATATATTATATTTATCTCTAAAAACAATATCAGAACTGGCGAGTTATTACAACTGGTTTACGCAATTAGAGCGGTTAAATGAGCGAGGGTTACCCTTGTAAAACGGTTTTTCTGGGGAATGCGGCCTTGTTTTTAGATGAGGCTCACGGCCTCGGTTAGTCGGCTATCAGCCGCAATACAGCGGCTCACCACCAATAGCAGTCAACCTGTGAATGTGCCCGCCTTCGCAGACGGGGCATTTTATTTCCTTCTCCTGTGAAGGGCTACTGGGTACCGGCAGCTTGAAGATGTGCTTGCAGAGCTGACATTCGTATTCCCACGTGGGGGAACCTTCGGTGAAGCCAATCGGTGCCCATGAGGGCATTTCCTCGACGTTTGTGCTTCCGCACCTAGGACATTTTGCCTCTATTTTCTCCGTCGTAATGTTGCAGGCCATCGGCAACTTGAAGACATTCTGGCACTGATGGCATGAATATAGATACTCACCCATTAGCCTTTACCCTCGCCGCGGCTTACGGCCCTCCATGTATATTATATCACAATGGGTAAAGGGGGCTGGAAATTAATCAAAAAAGCCCTTGTCCAGGTCGCCTTCATTGGAGTAGCCGCGGCTCTCCCAGTAGCCCTCGTAATTAACATCGTCGGACAGCTCGATTTCGGTTATCCATTTTATCCATTTGTAGCCCCACTTGCTCTCGGCGACAAGCTGGAAGGGGAAGCCTCTTTCCGGCGGCAGGGTAACGTTATTCATCTTGTAGGCCATGAGTATGTCGTTGTCCATGACATATTCTATGGGGAAAGAGGTCGTGTAGCCGTCATGGGCGTGGAAGATAACCGTCTTGGCCTCGTGCAGGGGCTTTGCCTGTGCCAGTATGTCTCTGACCAGCACCCCTTCCCAGAGGAGGTTTACCGCCCACCCCTCGACGCAGTTCAGCCTGACAGCCTTCTTGTAATCGTTATAATCCTTAATAACTTCGTCGTAGGTGTAGCTGGCAGGCTTCTCCACCAGGACTGTAATCCCCAGTTGATAGTTCTCAATATCAACGTGCTGGGGACCTTTTATGGAGTTTTCTCTGAAATCATTGATTGATGAAAGATTTTCACCCTGATATTCCCTCACTTCTACACCCTCCAGTTCCTCAATATTGCTGGCACTTGGGCCGAATTGAATGACGCCTACCATAAACGCCGCGATAACAATTACTGTAATAGCAAAACCGATGATTGATTTTTTACTCAAAACACCACCTCCAATCCTGAGCATATTAACGGCATCAGCTTATGAGATGCTCTAATAGGATTGTAAGGCGGTGGATGGTAATTGTATGCAACTTTTATCCCATGCGCACTTTTAGAGGCCGCAGGTGCTGCAGTTACCGGAGCTACAGCTATCACAAGAGCTGCCGGTACCGCCTATCGGGGCGGGCACCCCGGAATCGTTGATGCTGAAGCAGGCGAAGGTAGAGAGCTTACGTCGGGCGGGTTTATGGCAGTGAGGGCAGGAGACCTCTTCATCAGCCCGACTTAACGGGCGTAGCAGTTCGAAATTGGAGTTACAATCAGGGCAAACATATTCATATATTGGCACATCACTTCTCCCACCTATAGTTTATCTGTTTTTGGAGAGTCGGTCAAGGTGATAGGGGGGAAGTGATTGAGATGGAGAGGATTGCCACAAATATAGGGAAGGTGTAGGATAGGACGTAAGCATGAAAATTAGAGGTGACTTATGGTTAGCAGAGTTGACATAAAGACAATATCACGCGTGGAATTTCAAGAGATAACTTCTAAGGTCAGAGAAATAGTCGGGGCAAGTGGCATTAGAAACGGCGTCTGCTATATTTTCGTACCGCATACCACCGCCGGGGTTACGGTGAATGAGCATGCCGACCCCAGTGTCACCGAGGATATTGCGGCGCAGTTTGAGAAAATAGCGCCTCAAAATAGTAACTATCGCCATCTGGAAGGCAACGCTCCGGCGCACATTAAGACCAGCCTGGTGGGCAGTTCTGAGGCATTATTCATAGAGGATGGTAAGTTAGTTCTGGGAACGTGGCAGGGTATCTTCTTCTGTGAGTTTGACGGCCCCAGGAACAGGCAACTGCTCATCAAGATTATGCCGGAGACTAACTGAAAGTGACC
>Ga0180432_10004258_pt1 | contig 19782 bp, 20 predicted proteins | sample SS_ome_10_FD_132414 | JGI IMG/M metagenome (GOLD analysis project Ga0180432, IMG submission 132414) | Hypersaline lake sediment archaeal communities from the Salton Sea, California, USA - SS_1_MS_2 metaG | ecosystem: Environmental > Aquatic > Non-marine Saline and Alkaline > Hypersaline >...
ATCTCATAATGAGTATCTTGGCTAAAAACGATACATAAAAGTTATGTATCCGAGAACCATATTTATGTACTGTTATTTTCCGCCGTATATCTTGGCTAAAAACGATACATAACTTTTATGTATCTCCGGAATATTTCTGGGATCAAACTAAATAAAAAATTTGGGAAAGTCTCCCAGAAAATTTTTTCCCAGAATACTTTCCCAAATTTTTTTTATTTATATTCCCCCGCTCATTTTTATGTACCCATATACATAACTTTTATGCACCGTTTTCTAAGGACATCTCCGGCGGAAAATGGTAGTACATAAAAACAATGCAGGGATACATAATTTTTATGTACCAAATTCCGCAAAAATATTTTCAGTCCCAGTTTTTCAGAATTCATGTGCATAACTTTTATGTACCGTTTTTGTAAGAGATTTCTGGTAGAAAGCACGGTAAGGAAAATAAATCAGTTTCGCTTATTTGGTCGGTAAAAGGATATATAAACCACACAAAATGCCCCGGCACGATAACAATATATTTCTCGACCTAGATTCTACATGTATCTACTCTCTAGAAGCGGAAAATACTACCCCAGAACAGGTGAAAACTCTGCGAGATCACGGTATGACTGTGAAAGACATGGACGGTATATTCTGGGTGGTAGAACGCCCAGGGTTGCAGAAGTTTCTTGACTTTCTTTTTGCCAACTTTAACGTAAGCGTTTGGACGGCAGCAACTAAGCCATATGCTCTATGGATTATTGATGAGTACATAACTCCGGCGGGTTCTAATCGGAATCTAGAGTACATTTTGTGGAGTGACCACTGCGAGCTCTGCCAAGAGAAATATGCAGCAGAAACTAGCAAAGATCTCTCTGTGTTTTGGCGTATATTTAACATTCCAGGTTTCAGTCAAGAAAACACGCTTATTCTTGACGATAACTGTGTAAAAGTCTGGGACACCCAGGAGTGTAACTGTTTAATGATTCGCGCTTTTGAGGCAGACGAGCCAAACTGCTGGGACGATAAGGAGCTTCTTCGTACACGAAAACATCTTCAGCGATTTTTGGCAGGTGAGTTTCCCGACGTATGTCCCGTAGGTGATGGTATGTATACTACTGCTACAGAAATCGGAGAGGTATACGGGGCACTTCAGGACCTGGAAGAGCTCACCGGTCCCGCTGTCTCACAAACAGGAAATGACTTTAGTCTACATGACATTACAGAGTCTGACGTCTCCCCAGATGACTCTGTTTCCCAGATAGGTTAACCCCCTGGTAACACCAAAAAATTATAACTTTCTCAGTAGTTATAATTGCACCAAAAATACGGTAGATACACTAATATTAGAACTATGGATATCAAACGCCTTCGTCGCCATACACGGCACAATACTATAAAGCTTTTGAGTGCTCTTCAGTTTTATGAGAAGATTTTAGGTACTCCTGAGAATACCAGGGGAGTGTTCCCTCTAGATCTAGAGGGAACACTCCGTTTAAAGGGAAATATAGTGGTGCACGTGACACGCCAGCGAATCCCACGGATGAGTACTGTATTTATAACAGAAACACGAGGGTACACAATAAAGATACATCTGAACAAACAGAAGGCAGTACTTCCACCCGACTTTCAAAGAAATACTAAATACTCGTGCATTTTCTTTCTGAAGTTTGGTAAGATTAAACCACAAGCTCTTATTGCCAGGAGAGATATGGATACTAGTATTCATCTATCTATAACCTCTCTAAAAATAGAGCATGAACCCGGTAAAACTACACGTCTGTTTGCGACAACATAAACCCGCCATTTTCGAGCATGTTGCTCGGTGGGGGGAACTATCTTTAAGGTTACCAGTTAAACGAGTATATTTAGCCACAAAAGCAGTTATATCTGATGGGTATATTCGTTGTCGTCCTATAAAAATAAACAAGCGGGTTTTAGAGGTGCTACAGGCACGAGAAAGTATCCCAGAACCTTTCCAGTTTTTTGTCTATGATAGACCGGAAAAACACGCAGTGAAGCTTAAGAACGGGGTAGTGTATAATTCCGGACAGCTTTTTACACAGGTTTATGCCGCGGTTTAACCAAAAATAAATGTATATTTTATATACATTTTTACTATAACTTTTGTCGTGTTTACACTGCGAATTCGTGCTCGTTGTTAAGAACTTCCACCATCGCAAGTACGTCACAAAAAGTGAGGTCGCCGTTTACGCGAATAAGCTCCTGAGAGTCCCCACCGTCCGCGCCGTATACCGGCTGAATAACTGCTGCACCGTGACCGAGAACCATACTGTTGGCGGAAATCCTAGCGTCCTCTGCGCGCTTTACCATTCGCCGCTGCATATACCCGGTCTCCTGTGTACCAAAGCAGGTACTGGCAATGTCTTTCCGTCCTACCTGCCCGTGAAAGAGAACTTCGCGTGGAGACAGTCCCCTAGCGAAGCTTGACTTTACAAAGCCGGCGCATTCGTACTTCATATGCATGTCTGGGTTCCATGGCTGATGAGGAATAACACGTCGGTTACCGTTAAGTGTAGGCTTTACGATTCCATCCGCCAGAAGCTGTTGTCCCAAACCGGCATGAATCTGAGCCACGTTAAACGTAGCACCCTTGGCGCCGGATTGCGTGATTTTAATGATGCTGTTTTCCGTAGTAAGGGCACCCTTTGTAGCGAGCATACCTGCATCGCGTGCATTGTTAAGAAGCCCAAGCCTGCGAGTCTCTGCAATGACAGGATCGTACAGGTTGTTTTGTAGAGATTCTACCTCAAACAGAACCCGCGTAATTTCCGCCTCTACAGCAGTGGTATGCCTAGGAACCAAATCTCCCAAATGAACAGTAATACCGCGACTAACGAGGTACTCGTTTGCTATGAATTGCATGTTATCCACAACGCGGAAATACTCATCTGCGTTGTACCGGTTGTAAACCGCGTGGCAAAACCCCTTGATAATTTTCTTAGTCAGGACCCCTTCGAGAAGAACGCCGCAAAAGATATCGACATCCGCTTTCTTGTAGTAGAAATCCATAGGGAGAAACATGCTGATAAGGCCACGCCCTGTGTATAGTTCTGATTCATCAACCACGTCAAGGATGTCATCAAAACGTCCCTGAATATCGGTATCAACTAGCCGCATACACAGGCGGAAAAACTCATCGCGACTGATCGAGGGGTTTTCGCTACTTAGCATCCACAAACCCAAAATACCCTCTTGAATCGGTGTGCTGTTTACAGCAGAAGACTTATCGCTTACAATGTTCCGAGCTTCTGTCATTAGCTCAGTAATTTCCACATCCGCCTGAATCCCTTGGGGAACATGCACATTCGCCTCATCACCATCGTGATCCATGTTAAAACTGGCACATGACGTGAGCTGCAACCGAATCGTGCTACCGCTCTTTGCACGCCGCATCTTAAGGGCTTTCATGCTTCCGCGGTGAAGACTAGGCTGCCGGTTAGTAACGATGTAATCCCCGTCGCGAATATAGCGGTCAATTACATCACCTACCTGAAGTTTAAAGGTACGGCGAGAACAAGGAACAATATCGGTAATTTCTACACCGTTACGGAACAACCGGTCGTTCTCAAACAGTTGAACGCCACGATCGGTGCTACGAATAGTGATCTCATTACCATTTGCACGGCGAATCACGTCGTTGGTATAAACGCGACTTCCGGGCCGGTTCATGATGATGTCGAGACGGCGGCGTTTCCCGTTACGAGTGACGTAACTGACTTCATTGTTATCCACTAGCCGCTGGCACTCTGCAAGGTTCCACCGACAGACCTGTATCGGCTTGGTAAGAGTCTGCCACATCTCCGGCGGAATCATCACTTCATTTGTGCGAATAAACGGATCAGGGCCAGTTACCGTACGACCAGTGAAATCACATCGCTTCCCTACAGCGTTACCACGAATAGTACCCTTCTTACCGCTAATCCGTGGAGGAAGCCCCATAGGTTGCTGTGAGTTGGTAGATTTGCTAATTCCGAAAAGGTCATCAACCGCATTCTCTATCGTCATACGGCTTGTACGGCGGCGCTCGGTGCTGGTATTGGTCTCGTTATCAATCGCACGAAGAATACTGGCGTAAATGGCTGTGAGTTGATCGTCACACTTTTGTCCGGCCCGGAACACAGGAGGGCGCGCCTTTAGTCCGATTACCTGAATGTTCTGAAGGACCAAACTCCGCGGGTGAAAAATGGCGGGGTTCATACCGCACAACTCAACATACTCATTAGTGATGCTCTCCAAAATTTCCAGCGTACGCTCCACACTTACCCGAACACTTTCACGAGTCTTGGAAGTACCAGTAGTCATGGTAATTGTACCGCTACTACCGATGGAGTACGTACCTAGGCTAGATTCGCACTCCATGCAGCATTTCGCCTTCTTCGCCACCGTTACCACCTCATCCAGAATTTTCTCAGCGGGTAGCTTGTCTGAAATAATAAGAGGAAAACTAGCCTGAGAGATAATCGGTTCATGGCAGTTGTGGCAAACCAGATTCAGAAACTTAACCACGTATGACTTAAACAGTGGATTAAGAATCGGACGAGGAAGACGAATAAAGCCAGGATGACCGGGACAATCACGGCTACGCTTACCGCACGTAGGGCAATCCTCACCAGCGTTGATAACACCCGCACGGGGATCGTAGAGAGTCCCTGTGAGATCTGTAGCAGTTAGCTTAAAGTTGGTCACCTCGTACGCTGCCGTAGACTCAATCTTTTCCGGCGACATCACGCCGAAGTTGACCTTGATAATTTCCTTAGGAGTATACATGTTATATAACTATATTTTCCGGGAGTTTATGCGGGAAAATATGCAATTTGTTGCAGGGTAAAATAAAGATTCTTGTAAATAGTTTTTACAAGAAAGAGGTTTATTCCGCGGCAATAGATGTATCTACAGTAACAACTTGTACAGGTTTATGGGGCCTTGTGGGACGGGGAGGCCTCGGTAGCCGTGGAGTATCTCTGCGTGATTGAACCACAGTTTCGGCGATTTGGTCATACAAATCCACACAGACCCGCTGCATAAACTCATTGTAATATTCCCTAATATAGTCTACGTGCAACCCTGTAACAATCATGCTACCGTCTGCGAATACCAAAAAGGTGACGTACCGTCCCTCCCGTTCTTTCGCTTGGTTTTTAGGCGTCTGTGTAGCGATGTACTGATCATAACTTACCGTCGTAGTTTCTACCGTTTCTGTAGTAGTGGGATCCACCGTTACGACAGGGATAGGCATATCACCGCAATACGGCACATGACGCTGAATACTGACGCCCGGGTAGTCCTTTTCAGGGTTGGGTGGGCGAGGAATCCACACGCCATTCGGGTCGGAGAAAGCGTCTCGCAAAAGGTCCCGAATCACGGCGAAACCGAGCTTAGTGTTACAGTTCCGCATAACAATCACAATCATACCGCAAATCTTCCCAGAAACATTTAGAGATTCACACGGCATGTTTTTGATGGTATAGACCGGTTCGGGACAGGCACAGATGTGCTGCACCAAAAACGCAAAAAGTTTCTGCGCTTCATCGGTAGACTTTGCCCCACAGATGTGCAGCTTCCCGGTACGAGGAATTCGTGCACACATAAAGCGGTTTTCCACCACAATTCGTACGGTAAGGCTGTGCTTGAAACCGGACTGCTTCTTCTTGTTGGTATCTAGCTGAACGCCGCGTTTTTCCGTCGTTTCGTTAGTGCGAAGAATCATGCCAATAATACTGCCGTCGGGAAGGTCGAGAGGAACCTCTGCCGGAGGAGGATCATTCTTACGGCGACGGCCGCGACGCTTTACGGGTGGTGTGTACTCTGTAATGGTAAGCTGGTGGAACAGGCTAGCAATATCTATCTGCATGTTAGTAACGGCAATAATCGTCATGAGGTTAACCGGTAGGTCGTCAAAGGCTGGGAAATCCATTTATCATATTTAAGGCCCCGGTCTTTAAACCCCAATTTTATAGATAGGCATATCTATAAAATTATACCGTGTTTCCTGCGGGATATTCACCATGGAAAAATCCGCCAACTTTCTTCGCTAGTTTAACACGGTTTTTATGGTGGCGCTTCAGCACTCCGTTGTTGTCTACTATGTCAAAGACAACTGGGCGAGAATCGCGGCGCCGCATGCTTCTGCCAAGGTACTGAACAAAATAGTTCCCTTCTTCCTCAGTTCCCACACCAGCAATATCGGCGGCAATGATAATCATGTCTACCGATTTCCAGTTGAAGCCTACGCCAGATTTCTGCACGTTACTTACCAGAACTTGGCTTGTTTTATCAAAGGTCGTTTTTGAGCCGTACAAAGTATCCGCTGCAAATCCCTCAGAAACCAACCGTTCTCCTAGGCGGGTGACATGAGAGGTACGCTTACAGAATACTAAAACGGTTCGTTCAGGATGGTCGGCGACCAGCTGTACCACAATATTGTCACGATCGGTACAGTCACCTTGTTGCTCAAGGATGTACCCCCAATCCAAACATCCGGCGTTAGACTGCCGTGTTTCTGGCGTAAAGTCAGTCGTAATTTTATAGTAATCGTGCTCACGGTTTAGCCTTCTAGATACCACAGTGCTCCCAAAGAACAGAGGCATCGCAGTATTATGAAACCCGTCAGGGCGGAACGGAGTAGCAGACAGCCCTATGATATACCTGGCTGATATGTGCAACAGAGCCGGCAAGCGACTCCTTGTAAAAGCTGCGTGGACTTCATCAACAATAACGGTACCCACGGTTTGTAGTGAATCCCTAGGAATTTTAGGAAGATTCAAGGCATTAACTACGTAGAAATCCGCTTCTGGGTTTGGTACCGTTTTCCCCTTTAGAATTTGCACCATACCTCCGGTTGATTCGGTTATTTCCTCGACCCACTGTGGAATAAGTACCGTAATCCCTGGAATGATAATCAGCGTTTGTAGCTTAATCAGTCTTGTGGCGATATACACTGCTGTTAATGTTTTCCCCGCCCCGGTAGGAATACTGATCAGTACAGCACCGGTATTTTTAAGGGAAGGGCGGACTTCAGCAAGGATCTCCTCTTGTTCAGGATACAGACTTTTGTTAAAATTTAACCGAATACTACGGCACAAATCCCGAGACTTTCTGGGTAGACCAATACTTTGCCCATACACCATAGGGAGATAACACAAATCGGTCTCAGTATCTACTGAATAAGCCTCAAGAACTTCCACCGCGCCGCGAATAGGCTGTCGAGTGTTTTGTTTCCGCGTCTCTTTGCACTTACACTCCCTTGCGATATGACGTCTCTGTTCAAGTGTAAGAGTATTAAGGGGGACAGTAACGCTCATTTTAAACAGAAAACTGCTAGTTATTTTGATACAATTATACCGTTTCTACTAAATTTTCCGATGGAAACTGTGTAGTCGCCTCCATTATTAATTTAATTATTTTTTTTTTGTTAAAGGAAAATGGATCGTTCGTTTGAAAAAGTTAAAGAGATAATTACTTCTCTATCAGGGGTGGAATTATTACAAACATATAAAATTAGTCGTAAAGGAATATACCAAATTTCTAAAGCTTTTCCTAAATGCATTGTATATGCAGAACTAACTTCTATGCGTTTATTAGATATAATGAAAAATGAAAATGTTGAATATCTCGTTATCGATGAAGAAGAACTAGACGAAATAGTACGAAATATTTCTACCTGTATACAGGAACAAGAAGTTGGAGGTGTTGCTAATCCTGGAGCAATCCCAATAATTCTTGGAGCAATTGGTGGAGAAACCGCAGTGGATCAAAATTTACAGCAAGATTTTCCATTTTTGAGAAATATTGGAGAGTTCATGGGAACAGAATCCGACCGTAGAAAGAAACTTACTCCGTTACAGTTATTGGCTCGTAGTGGAAGAGTAGATTTCCTCGAGGAACAATACAACAAAGGGGAATTAGAAGGAGTTGCTGTATATGATGTGAAACAGGCGGCTTTAGCTTCCCAGAATTATGATGCTTATTTGTGGGTGGTTGTCAACCTACGTACGGAAAATAGGGAAGAATATTACCCTCCAGGATTGTATAGCAGTTATTTTCGACAGTTTGATATACTTCCAGGAGAATATGATTTCATTGTTGCAAGTTATTATGGATCAACTGAAGTAGTAGAACGATTATTTCAAATAATATTTATAGATGATCCTGATACTTATTCTGTCGATAGTAGAGCCAACACTTTAAGACATGCTCTAGCAGCTGCAACGGCAGGAGGCAGACCAGATATTATAAGATTTATTTTACAAAATATGCCTGATGATATGATCGACGTTTTCAACTGGAACTATGCAGGTTTTGGAATGGAAGCCAATTTTTTCAATAGTGATTTATTCAAGAAATACAGAGCTAAAGGTGCTTCTGACAGCGCAGTAGATATGATTGAAGCTTTCTATTCCGCGGAAGATCTTATTCCTCAATCAGTAGCAAATCCAAAATTTATAAATGCTATTTTATCTAGACGTGGAACTTTAACCCTAGATACAGAAAGATTATATGATCTTATGATTCAAAAAGGAGTAAATTCTGTGTTTTCACAATATATATTAAATGTTTTTTTCGGTACTGATGGTATGTCTCCGCGTCCCTATTTAATGGACTATCGGTTGGATGATATTAGACAAATTCTCGATTTAGCACATAACGTCGCTGGTCAAGAATTTGTGTTCGATGTCGAGCGAGAAGATTTTGATACAATTGGTGAATCAGACGAGCGATCTATAAACAGAGAGTTTGATTATCCTGATGGATATTTTGAGTATCTTACAGGTAGAGGAATGGTGATATCACCAATATATATGTAAACTTATTTAAGAAACTTATTTAAGAAATAAGTTAGATTATTCCTTCTCAAAAGTTAAATAACAATCTTTTTTTTTTTGATATATGAGAAGTCATTGGCTCCTATAAAGCTGCTGTTCAAGTGTCAGAGTAACGCTCATTTTAAACAGAAAACTCTCTGAAAAAGGTGACAATTATGCCCGAGCTTACGCCTGTAAAACCCTTTCGATACACTCCACCAACGATAGAAAACACGCCGTGTTTTATAATAAATCTCGATTCTGACAAAGAAAAACTTGCTGCCACAAAAGCAGTAGTTAATAGTATAGGATTTACGGCGGAACGGTTTCCGGCTGTTTTGGGGAGATCTCTTGACTTGTCTGCCGTAAAAGAGGTAACAAGTTACGCTAGAAAGTTCCTTGAACCAGCAACAATCGGGATATTTATGAGTCATAAATCAGTATGGAAGCAAGTTATAAAGAAACAGTTACCCCATGCTTTTGTAGCGGAAGATGACTTATTTCTGGATCTTCCTGCAAATTACGTAAGAAAATATATTACAAACGCGCTTAAAGAATTACCAACAGATTGGGATATATTATATCTTGGTTATGCTGGACTTACAAATGCCCCAGATGAAATATCTACGTTTTTAAGCACTATTATCTACCTCAATCCTGCCCTGAAAAAAGGCAAATATCGTAAAATTTCCGAAAGATTATTTACGCCATCATTTCCTCTAGCTTCGCCAGCGTATCTAATATCTCAAAAAGGGGCGAAAAAACTCTTAAAATCTCTACGGAATATCGACAGTCATGTTGATTTGTCGATAGCTCAAAAAATTTCAGAAGGAGGATGGTCAGTTTATGCCCTTCAGCGGCGAATGATCCACCAGACTTCCTCTCATACAACTGGCTCAACATCCAAAGGGGCCGGGGGAGTGTTCTTTACGAAAATAGCCACGAAAATGGTTTTGGGCGACCCTCTGCCATACGAACAAAATATGCCTACAAGTCTAGGGCTCAGTGCTTGTACGATTTTTGGCTGGAAAGCTCTCAGTCTTCTTACCGGAATTATTGCAGTAACTGCAGTGCTTGTAGGTGCGGTAACTGTACGGATAGATTACGCCCTTGTGGGGTGCTTCTTTCTATTGCTGAATTCCCTTGATTTTATTGAGGGATTTTCTCTGTCAACTACCACTATCGTTTTAGCTAACACTACGGTATGTATTGTATGTGGCTTTATCGGTAGAATAATATTCAAAAAAGTAATCCATTTATAACCATAGACTCCATCTAAAAGAAACCGGTAGTTTTTAAAGCATACGCCTTAAAAATGGTAGCTAGTACCTTGACAAAAATTATAGTGGTAGTTAGTGCCAACTTAGTAGCGCTTTTTGTAGCGTTGTTGTTCAAAGCAAACGGCGACGGAGGAGAAGATCCTCTTAACCAGTGTATCGCGTTTAAGAATGGGTACCTTGGGAAGAACTGTATGAGCTGGTGGCCGATTACCCATTTTATTTTATATTTCCTGATCGCCCTAATTTTCCCGGAAGACTGGCTTGGTTGGTGGTATGCCGGTGGTTTCTTCTGGGAATTCCTAGAGTACTCTGCTGGGAGTATTATGGGTGATGCGTCCGGGGGAAGTTCTAGTGGCGTATCTAACGGTGAAGCCGGAGGAACTTCGGCAGATAAGAGTGACCAGGAGTATACTAAGTGGATGGAAGGATCCCCTATGGATCCGGTTTGGAACGGAGCAGGAATGCTTTTGGGATGGGTGCTCAGGAAATATGTTTTTAGATACTAAAATTCTGGTATATTTTCTACCGTGTATATTACAGTAATATACACCTCAAAAAACTGCAGTTAGTCCTCTTCAGAATCCGCCGCACACGCCTCGATTTCTTCCTCGGTCTGTACGTACACGCGCATCCACCCTAGACTCCCCACGCTGGTTTCGATAAGTAGCGGGTACTCTTCCGACCAAAACAGGCGAATGATCTCTCCCATTCCTGATAGCTTACTCAGCTTGTTCAAACGGCTGTACGGGAAGTGACCGAGTTCTACCGTAGGCAAGCGCGGTTCTAGCTCCATCGTCCCAAAGTACCCCTCACGGTCGTAAATGCGGTCAGTTCCCGCCGAAACTGTGACGACTACATCATTAGCCCGCATTACCACAACCTTGTTAGAGTTCCCCATGTTCCCAAATGACTTGATAGTCTTCTGGAATTCCCCGCTCTGAAACGTCACACATCCGGCGAGACTTCCTACGGGGATCTCTGTGTCTTCATTAATTTCCTGCAGTGGAATAGGGCAGGAATACAGCTCCGGACCCGGTAGCTCGATCTCTTCAGATTGCACGTCCGTGTCCACTGTGATTGTGGTACGGATTCCAATACCTTCCTTCGGTAAACAGCGGAAATGCAAAGCATCGCCGGAATCGGGGCAACAAATCTCAATCCCATCGGTCTTCTTGAGATCCTTCAAAGTCCGGTACAGCATACGGTTCTGTAGCCGCATCTTTATCGGCTCAGTTGTGCTCATGCGGTAGACCAAAAAATTCCGGCTGTCGAGAAAGAGGTCGACGCTTACCGTCTCACTGTCGTTCATACGGCGCATGTAGACGCCATCTTGGCGGAACTCTATTACAGAAGCCGTAAGAATATTCTGCAGAAACTCTGACAGCTTCTTGATAACAAAGCCATTTTGGGTACGTCCTTCGAACAACATTTTGTGTAAACCAGTACATGCTTAAAATATAAGTTTCCGTCTAGGTTAGTTCCAGATTTCTGTTTCGGTACTTAAAAAGGTTTCTCATAAATCAAAATGCCGGCAGCCAACTTTACAGATTCTGTGATCTATATAGAATCAAGCGACATTAATGGAGACTCCATCAACAACATGGCGGACGTAGGTGTTATCATGATTCAGTCGACGGGATGTGGTCATTGTACCGCAGCTAAGCCAGAGTACCAGAAATTAGGTGATATGATGCAGGGATCGGGTGTAGGAGTTTACACTGTACAAGCTGACACTGATTCTAAGGCCGCAAAGGCTGTTGCGGAAATGGTCCCTGGTTTTCGCGGATTCCCTACATTTGTACTGTTCCGTGATGGTCAATACGTCGCCACACATAACGGCCCGCGTACAGCCGATGCTTTGGCGGCTTTTGTTCAATCGGGTGGCGAATCTCGTTCCGCCATAAATCTCCCGCCGCGGAGCCGGCGTGTACGGTTTGATTCCTAAAAAGATACCATATTTTTTACTAAAAAATATGGCGGGTTAATAGTGTCTAACATCCCGGAATCGTCGCAGTTTTTTGGGATTCATGATTTGTAATTTTTTAGTTACAAATCACAGCATAAACCCGCATTTTTTTAACAAAAACACATACACCGTTTTTCAGGAGTTACAGGGTATGGTGGGGGTAATTCATACCGAGTATTGTCAAGGAGATTTGTGGTAGGATACCAAGCATCAGCTTGTTTATGAACGCACGGAAACCCTTTACCAGGCTTTGCTGTATAATCCTGACAGGCTTCACACCATTGCAGGTTCTTATCGAGACATAGGCAGTTTCCCATTTTAGAATTAACTCATAAACCTAAGCTTCCAAAATTTGGGATCTTAAAGAGTGGTATCCACACCAAAAGTGTGAAAATGCCCTCCAGTCGTGACCGCAATCTCTCTGATAACTCTGCCGAATATGATGATGCCGCTTTTGAGACGCCTGCTGGTGCTTCAGCAGGTAGCCGCCGTAAGGTATGTCGTGAGACTATTCTCGAGGACTTCGACAACCTCATTGACTACCTCACCGAGCTCGAGACGATGGTGAAGTCTAACGGTATCGGTAGCTTCCGTACTCCGGCGGAATTGCGCCGCCCTTTTACTAACACTCTGAAGCAGGTCAGGAAGCTGCGGAAGAGCTGTGATTCGCGTCTCCGTAAAACTGTCAACCGGCAGAACACCACGAATACCGGTCTTAACCGTAAGCTTGCTCTAAAGCCGCGGTTTGCGCGTTGGCTCTCTGTTGACCCGAATCAGGAGTTTTCCCGTATGGACATCAACCGCATGTGGAAAACTGATATCGCCCCTCGGGTGAGCGATCCCCGCGAGTATGCTGCTTTCTGCCGCTCTGTAGGAATTCCTGAGGGTGGCTCCCCTATGACGTACCGTAAGTTCCAGCATGTTATGAAGGGTGCTTTTGAGTAAAATTGCTCCATGTTTTGTAATTAAAAATTACAAACTAAATTATTATGGATGCTAAGAAACTAGCACGTTTTCAAAGGAAGCTGCGGTTGAAAGTTTTTGTCAGATATGGGAATATAGCATGGTGCCGTAACTTAAATAAATTAGTACGGGAAAGATATGGTGGACTTCCTGCAGTTATTTGGCGTGGAGGCGATAAGTGGTGGTATAAGAACGGAAAAACACACCGTGAAGACGATCTTCCTGCTATCGTTTCATCTGATGGAACCCGTGAATGGCACCGTGACGGAAAATGGTACCGAGAACTAGGGAAGCCTTATCTTATATGGGCTGATGGGTCCCTTATGAATCTAGAGAAGAACAACACGGAAACCACCACTTCTGTACCAGTGTGTAGCTACCAATAACCTCAAACAGACCCCTCGCGGCGAGAGTAAGAGAATTACCACAAACCACACACTTCAAGTTTTCAGGAGCTGGTTCGTCAGAGCCGTACCAGAGATTTTCTGTTAGTACCGGGCGGCAACCCATACACGAACAATCATTGATGTGCCCCTCTACGGTACGGTACTTAACAACCGCATTGGGGTTCTCCGCGATTGCATGAGCGAGAATAGAATCGTTGGTGTCCATTATAATGTATAATAGACTACTTTTTCCCGGATTATGCAATTATTCCAGTGTGATTTCCCGGGGTCCAAAGCATAGCTGTAACCTTTTTCCTCCAATCTGTGCCTGAGTGTCGTGAAGGAAGCTATCAAGTTCGTCGAGATCCGGTAGCTCACACCACTCGATTACTTGATTAAAATTCTGCTCGTAAACTCCGCCAAAAATCTCGCGGGACCGTACATGATTTAGGCACTCTGTAGGAATAATTCCAGGTAGCTGATCGATACTACCATGTTGCTCAAGGAGACTGTAGCTCTTCACAGGACCAATCTTGGGAATTCTCGGATTGTTGTCGTTACCAAGCATCACACAGAAATCAGTGAAAGTTTCCACAGAAAATCGCAAGTTACTGTAAACTTCTTCTAGATTTATAGTAGTAATTATGCCACTACCTGGAGAATATTCCTTGATAATTCGAGGACAACCGTACGCATACAAATCAGAATCAGGACTAAGAGCAGCAGAAACATGACCGTGCTTGCACAACCATGCACACAAAGGATCTGCCTCGTAAGGAGCGATTACCCATGGTACCCCACATACGTCCAAAAACGCCTGAAGTCGAGTGAAGTACTCCTTGGGAAGCTCACGGGTAGTGTCCTTTAGCTTATTCAGTGCGTTAACGGCAGAATCCGTGTCTACAACCGACTCAGAATCGTCGCCGAGCAAAGCCTGCTCTGTTGTTGTACCTGTAGTAGCTACCGTGTACTTCGCTAGCGGACTGCCGATGATTCCTGTTTCTGCGTGAGTTTTAAGCGCTGATTCAAGACGATCGCGGCGGGAAATCGTTTTGCTCCAAGCTTCCCGCCGTGATTCCATTGTTGCCTCTTTTTCCGGCGGGCGTTGAGAGGAATCAAAGACAAATACTGGATGTACGTTGTGCTGCCGAAAACTGGCTACAAAGTTAACCATACTTCGCCACCACCTCTCACCAGCAGCTGTGTGATATTTAAAGACAAAAGCCGACGCATCTACGGCGACTTTTTGTTCAGAAAACTCCGAGATATGCCCTTCGCGGAACACACTTGGGTAGTTTTTCCTGAGGAAACTGCTTAGATCTTTGATACCCATTTATTTGAAAAAGTCTCGCGATTAAACAGAACAATTATCGTAATCGATGATTTGCATGTACAGCCGATTAAGGGAACAGTCACGTTTATAAATGGATTGGGAATATGATAGCGATACCGGCACTATGGTTGGTGAACCAGAAGAAACCGTTTTAATGGCGAGTTTTGATATAGGATATCGGCACCTTGCGTACTATGTAGAAAAGGTAAATCTTGAAACCGCATTGTCGATTAGAAACGTACCAAAAACACGGCGGTACCGAGAAGACGGAGCGACTACTGATGAATTTCAGAGAGTCCTTGATTCCCTGGCGGCAACCGGTGAGATTATAGAACTGGACTGTGTAGATATTTCGGACAATACAGACAACAGCGGTGCGCTAGACCATCAAACCCTTCATAATCTTACCGATTTTATGGACAGTAAGCATGAACTGTTCAGCCAGTGTACGGTTTTTGTGATAGAGCAGCAGTTCCGCGCCGTATTTGGAAGAGGACGTGCCAAGACCGGCGCGCAGAACACAAAAGCCATTAGAATTCAGCACCATCTGGAATCTTATATCTATCTAAGCTACCCAGATGCCATTGTTAAACCATTTCCGGCGAAAAACAAGACGCAAATTCTTGGTTGTCCCAAAGCTCGGAATACCGATAGCAAACGTAAGACATGGGCGGTACACGCATTCCGTGACATGCTTATCACGCTAGAAAATTACAAAATGCTACAGTTCCTTGAAGATTTCCCACGAAAAAGAGATGATATCTCTGATGTATTTCTACAGCTTCTCGCCTTTAAATATCTCGCTATAATCGACGGAAAGATATAATTTCCGCCACAAAAATTGCTTGTTTTCACCGTGTTTTGTAACTAATAATTACAAAATGGACGCCAAGAAACTGGTACGATTCCGAAGGAAAGTACAGCAGAAAGTTACAGCAGATAAATATAAAACTTGTTGCTGGTATAAGCATGGGAAACCGCATCGTGATGGCGGTCTTCCTGCTCTTTGTTGGATAGGAAAACAAAATATTTGGTACCATCACGGGAAAGTACACCGGGACGACGATCTTCCTGCCGAGGTTTGCATTGCTACAAAATCCTCCATCTGGCGGAAAAATGGTCTTCGCCATCGAGACCACGATAAGCCTGCAGTTCTTGAGGTATCTCGAAATAAACAGTGGTGGAAAAACGGAGGTTGTCATCGCGACGGCGACTTACCTGCCGTTATTTGGGTTAGCGGAAGCCAGGAATGGTGGAACCATGGCAAACGCCACAGAGACGACGACAAACCAGCGGTTATTAACGTAGAAGGTTTTCAGAAGTGGTATCGTTACGGTAGGGAATACTATATAAAATAATTGTACGTTTTACTGCTAAAAAGATGTTCATACTATGTGTTTTGTAACTGAAAATTACAAATCTATTTCGCCGTTTACTCCTTAGTCTCTTCTACACCTTCGGAGTCGGCATCAGCAAAACCTGTTTCAATGTCTCGCGGAGCCTCAGGCTGTACCGAACCACCAGCCATCTGCATCATTGCCTGGCTCATCTGTCGCGACATAGCCATCTGCTCCTCTACGCGCTCGCGGTCCTCCGACGGCATATGGGACTGCACGTTCTCAAGGAGTCCCATCGTCATTCCCACCAGTTTCTGCGGATTTAGTTCACCGCTGGTAACACTGTTGAGCATGCCGCTAATAAAGTTAGGATTCATAATGCTGCTCATCATCTGTTGCGGGTTCTCGGCGTTTGCGGCCGCTCCGATAATATTGGCGAGCATCTGCCCTTCAGAGGAGTCGGTGTCGATTCCCGCAAGCGGGTCGTTCAGAGTCTTCTCCTCTTCAAGGCGATCACGGTACTGTTGAAGTACCTGCCGCGCATCGGATTCCTGGTCAAGGAACGCCCACAACACCAAAAGATGTTTCCAGATTACAGAGTGGTCGTTCTCGGCAGACTCGACAAAAACCTGGTTCATATCAAGCCGTACATTTTCGCTGTAAGTAATTAGCGGATTCTGAAAAGGGGTAGTTTGGTTAGTAAGAGACTCTACGTTTCCTGCCATAAAATTACGGAAAGCTTCCACGTGCTGGCTTACGGCAGTCGTATGCTGTTCCGCGTCAGTTTTCTGCAGCAACCTGTTGTACTTGGCGATTTCACGGTCCTCTCCGCCGTACATCTCGGCAAGAGCCGCCACAAAGGCTACGATGCGGGGGTAAACAGTACTATCCGTCATTTATTACACTGATTATCTGTTTAAACTATAAAAGATGAGCGATTCAGATTTTGACTCTGGAATGGAATACGGGGGTATGGGGTATGATAGCGACGAACCGCTATCCCCTATGGGATACAATCAGCCAGGAGAATCTAGTGAGTCCCCTATGGCTTACCAAGATCCCTTTGAAGAAAGAAAGGTAGATTCCCCGTTTGGGGAAGAGTACGTAGACCCTGCGCCGCGGTTAGTGGCCGATTTTGAACAGATACAACAGTCTACCAGTGAATTCGGGAATCTCGGTACCAGAATCGCTAGTGGAGAGTTTGATGGGACAAAAGACAAGCGCACAAAACTTCTTGAGCTTTTAAAGGTTATTACGGCAACTCCGGAAAAACGTTTCGAAGTATTTTTGATGCAAGATTCCCGTGACTTTTCGGGGATTATTCCGGATAAGTATTTCTCTATGGTGCAAGGGATTGTCTCGCAGGGTTTAGTACCAAACTATGGGAGGTTTAGTCCTCTTGGTATGGTACTGGGGCTTATGGCGATATCTCCGTCAGGGCAAGTTATACGAGGATCAGCAAAGAAAATAAACGAGGTCTTGGAGCGGACAGAGGCGGTAAATCTAGCAGTGGTTCTAAAGTATGCCAGATGGTGGCAGAACTTTAGGCAAAATGTTGATGTAATTTTAAGATAACAAATTGTTAGAAATCTTGCGAGACAACAACATAAAAATGTCTGAGCTTTATACTGCAACTATTGCCGCATACGCTTCAGTTATTCCACCAGAATCCTCACAAAAAAACGTGGTACAGAAATGGTGGTACATTGAGGCACTAAAGCGGTTTGTTATGACGCCTAACTTTTGGTACAGTCTTGCTGGTGAGGCTGTGTACGACTGGATTATTCCTTTATGGAAAAACGACTGTGATTTCTGGGACACTCTTCCGCCGTCAGACGCTCTAAATCATTTACAGGTTGATACCAGCTGTATGACGATTAGTGTTATAAGCATGTACGGACTGGAAACTACTTATCAAGCACTGGTGGAATTGCTAGGGATGCTTGGTGGACTCACTCTTGACAACGAGTACCGGGAATACGACGAATATACTTTGAACTGCTACGATGGCTTTAGCACGGCTATAAAGATTTTCGTTTATACAAACTCACAAAATTACAAGCCACCGACGAGTGCAGACACATTAATGTTTAGCAGAGTAGGTTGGTGTGTTACCACACCGTCTATGGACAGTTATTCCCCTACGATTGTAAGGCCAACTGTGGCGGAAGGCACTACGACAGATTGTCCTACAAATTCCCACCGTACTGTCCTTAATATTCTTGGCAGAATCGTAAGAAAGGAGCTCGTAATTCTACCGGAATCTGATGAATTTACACTTGAAAAACTGCTAGATTCTGGCTGGATGGCAGCTCCTGATACGTTTCTCGAATTTACTAAAGAATTCCCACCAGGAATTATATGTGATACTTGTGATGAGGAAATAACAGGGTGGTCAGCGAAACAGAAAATCGAGAATGTTTATTACCATCCGTCGTGTGTTCCCACTCTCTAAAAATTGGCGAAAATATTACCTGTTTTGAGCATCTCAAAACAGCGATTATGAGTGCAGAAATGGTATACTATCATCCACACAATTTACTACAGGGACTTCGTGGGTCTGTTCCAGCAGAGCAGCTACATCAAGCTAAACTCCAAGACTGGCTCGGTTCCGCCGTCTTTGTGTTGAATAAGCTACTAGAATTTAACCGAGAGTGGATGGTAATTGGGGACTTTATTGAGCATTATGCGGCAAAATGTGCGGGAAGAAAGCTCTCGCCGTGGTCAACCGATGCTACCTACCATCTTAACCGTTTCATTCCAGCTAAGAAATTTCGGCTATTTATCGTTACAGAACGCCCGTATACTCCTTTAGAGTGTTTGGATACGGTACGGAACGCACTGTTTCATTCTCATCCTGGTTTGCAGCGGGTATGTCGCGGGGAAACAGAATACTCAGTAAGGGTTTACTTCGACAACGGTCTTGGCGATACATACATCACAGTTCGTTTCATTGCCATGACTACTCCTGTTTTCGACACAGACCTTTTGACACTAACTTCTCAAGGCTTTGACATCTACGAACCCGCAGAATATATCCCTACGCTGATAGGGCAGAAAATTTCACCGTTTATGTGTACGATGTATAAGCCAATCGTAATCGAGAGACTTATCGAGAATATCTGTTGTGATATGGCGAATATTATTGCCGTACCTCATCTCGGAGAGGAAAACGCTAGGCAGCGGCGATACATTGCGAGGCAGCTTCTCAGGGTAGTAGAAACCGAGAAACGGCTTATTAATCCACCGTACATAGATGCCGACTTTACAAAGGAAGACACTTGTACCATCTGCCACGAAGGATTCACAGAGATCGATGAGGCAAAGCGGTTGTGTGGTCAGTGCGGTTATTTACTGCACAAAAAGTGCGCATTTGCGTACATTCAGTCGCGTCTAGAGACGTACACATATATTACGTGTTTGACCTGCCGACAGCACCTACCACTATGGCGCGGGATTATTATGAATAAAGACGGTATAGAGTGGGGAGGCTGTTACACTGAAACAACTAGTAGCGAATCTGGAAGTTCAGGGGAAGATTCGTTTTTGGAGAGTGCCGATGAAACTGATTCTTGGAATGGTGAAGCGGAAGAAGCGGAAGAAGCGGAAGAAGCGGAAGAAGCGGAAGAAGCGGAAGAAGCGGAAGAAGCGGAAGAAGCGGAAGAAGCGGAAGAAGCGGAAGAAGTGGAAGAAGCGGAAGAGGGGGA
>Ga0180432_10004262_pt1 | contig 19772 bp, 12 predicted proteins | sample SS_ome_10_FD_132414 | JGI IMG/M metagenome (GOLD analysis project Ga0180432, IMG submission 132414) | Hypersaline lake sediment archaeal communities from the Salton Sea, California, USA - SS_1_MS_2 metaG | ecosystem: Environmental > Aquatic > Non-marine Saline and Alkaline > Hypersaline >...
AGTGGTACAACACCAGGAGACCCCACATGAGCCTGGGGATGGCCACACCGGAAGAAGCTTTCTGGAACAGGATGAGCCCGGAGAGAATGCTCGGCCAAACCAGCCACATACTCAACCCAGAACCAGAACACTTCAACTCAAACCAAACACCGAGATGAAGACATGACCAACACCAACCAGAAAACACAAAGAACAGAGGGGCGAAATAATTTGATGTGGTTGGTTGGTGTTCTTATTTGTTAGCAAGGTTTTTTAGCTCCTTTGGCTATAGCTTGTGCTAGAGTTGGGGGGCTTCTTTGCCTCCCGTTCATTTGTGGGGTGTTTTGTGCCCCTGAGGCTGGGAAGGCGGTTTGTGGTGTTCTTCCCAGCCTGCCATGTTTCGTCCTTCTTCCTAGGTTTGTAGGCTTGTGTCAGGTACTGGGTTCCGGCCTTTCTGTCACCGGTTTGGTGGCTCTCTGGGCTTGTTTTTGGGCTTGTTTTTGGGCTTGGACCATGTCGCTGTAGATCCACTCTATCATTCTTCTGGCTAGGGCTGTGACAGCTGACTTGTAGTGTTTGCCTTCCCCGAGCTTCTTCTGGAGATAGTCCTTACATCGTTGGTCGCATGTAGCGGCTCTGGCTGCTGCCAGGTAGAGAACTCTTCTCAGGAGGGGTGACCCTCTCTTAGTCAGTTTCCGTGTAACGCTTCTGCTCCCGCTCTGGTAGACTGCGAGGTCCATACCGGCATAGGCCACCACCTGGCTTCTTCCCGCGAACCTGGAGGGGTCTCCGATCATGCCTATGATGGTGCCAGCGATAACCGGACCGATCCCGGGACGCTTCTGCAGAACCGGCCACAGATAGTTGTTCTCTAGAACCCGGTTCATAGCGTGGTCGACCTCACCGATCTGTTGTTCCAGTATCTCTAGCTGGGTAACTGTCTGTCTTATGGCCAGGCTCGCCGGCTCTGCCAGGAAGGACACACCGATGCTTCTTCTCGCTGCATCCATTAGTGCGTCCAGTTTGTGGGCGGCGTTGCTGGCTGGTGTTCTGCTGATTCTGGCAAGATCCTTGACCAGGTCTTCTCTCCCCCTCTCGCTGACCCGGCTCAGTGCTGCTGGGTCAGGGTACCTGGACAAGATGTGCAGAGCTCCCTTGGAGGTGATGGTTCTAAAGACCTGTTCGAATTCCGGGAACAGGTAGGCCAGTACGCTGCGAAGGCGTTTCTTCTTGTTCCCCACCTCGTCCGCCAGCCGGAACCTGTGTTTAGCGAGCTGTCTGAGCTTCAGTGTATCCCCTGCCAGAAGCTCTGTCTGCGGGACCAGGTTCATGATCAGCAGCCGTGCTATCAGCTCCGAGTCCTTCTCATCGGTCTTAGTCTTCCGGATCAAAAGCTTCCTGTACCTCCCCAACTGGAGGGGGTTAACCACCTTGACGCTCTCACCGTCCAGGTGTCTGGACAAGAAGCTGTACAGGCTGTACCAGTAACAGCCGGTGGCATCCATCCCTACAAGAACCCTGAATCCTCGGCCCTGGTATACCTGTATCCTAGAAACCATGCCGTCGAAACCTCTCCGGGTGTTGGCGAACTGGAACTGCTCCTCTACCTGCCCCGTGCAGCCGAGCACGGTGGCATGGTGGCTCTTCTTCCCCACATCAATACCCATATAGATCCTGTTCATGCTGTCGGTAAAGCTCCTCCCATCCTTTCTCTCTGCAAGCTGCCTCTCCACTCCACGACCACTGCTCTCCTCCACATACCGAACGCTCTCTGATTCTCTGCCACTGTCTTCATTCTTCATTGTCCGACCCATCTGGCCTGTCTCCTCTGTATGGAGAGAGAGGTTTCCTCGCCTCGGGGGTTGGTGCACCCCTCCCCTGGGATTCGTATATTCGTTGGTTATCGCCGCCCCTGGCCGTAACCATGGATCTAGCCACAGGCCTGGCCATGGGCGTAATTTGATCTGTTGACGGATTCCGCAGGGGAGAGGTCAGTATATTATACCCGACGTGAGCATTAACGCCCCGTAATTGTGGTGAAGTCTGTTCCCAACCCCCTTCACGGCCACACCCAGACAAAGAAAGGTCTTTCCACACACAACCCGAGCCAAGACCAAATAATGTTAGCGGGGACTCCGTCCCCGTGCCCCTGGACGACCCAGACCACAACCCACAAAACAAACCTCTCATACGAATTATGGGATAAGACACCCCCATGCGCATGCTCACGCACACGCCCATGCCACAACAGTGTGCTCCGGGAGGAAGAGGATCAAGCGCAACAATGGTTGTATCGGAACATGATAATGAGGCCTCGCTCTCTTGCCGGCTTCATGGTAACCCACCAACGGCGATGCCAAGGACGGCGGAGAGCGACTCGATAGGGACGGCCACGACGCGGAGCCCAGCGACGCCATCGAACTCAAGAGCGTGTTGGTTCACAATACAAAGAACTAGCTGTGAATCCAAAAGAGATTAGGCCTACCTGACCCCTTGATTCCAGGCTTGTTTGCATCGGAAAGGGAACGGATACGGCTGTTAACGCTTCCACACCCGAATAGGAGCCAGCGATGCGGCACGCATTCTGTGGGACTCGACGGTAAGGTCGATGGTAAGAGGCGGACGTGCCCTCGCCCTCGAGGTGGAGGAGGAAAGAGTTCACTATCTTGTCCTGACTCGGCATGGCTCTACGTCTACCTTTACGAAACCGGGGGACTTAAATCATAACGTATTTTGCCCGTTTATGCGTGGATGTTAACCAAAGGTTAACGGGGATTTCTAATAATTATTTTATTTCCCCGCTGCACAGTATGTTTAGGAGAGACGTAGAGATGCAGATCTCATGCAGGACACGTGCAGACCGATGCAGGCTGTGACTGATACGTGGCGAACCTGTGCGGGTCCGGGGAGGATTCAAGGCAGTTTCGTGCATGCTGTGACTGATACGATCCGGAATCGGCGCGGTTTGGTGACTGTATCGAGGAGGATTCATGGCGACGTCGTGGCGGAGGAAGGTGACCAGAGATGGGTCGGTTGAAGAGAGATGTCATCGACAGTATACGTAGCTACAAGGAGCAGGGATTGACCGACGTGGAGGTTGCAGAGAAGGTCGGGGTCTCCAGGGACTCGGTGAGGAAGTACGGGCGGCCGGAGCAGGGGCAGGAGAACAACCAAACCGGGTCAGGGCCCACCGGTCAGGCGCCGGGTTCCAGCATCGCTGAGGCTGGGGACGTGGTCGTGCATGCACGAGAGGCTATCGCCAGGCTCCCGGACCAGCTCAAGGGTGACAGCGACGTGGCTGAGAAGGTTAAGGAGCTGGCGCTGGCCGAGATCGAGGCAAAGATATCTGAGGCCCATACGCGGAGGGAGGAGGCAGACCAGGACAGGCTGGAGAAAGCCAGCTACCAGGCCTCTCTGGCCCTGAGGACGGTGAGGGACCTGGAGGCCTCGCTGTACGGTCTATGTGAATGCGGGGAGCCCCTGCGCTTAACCCTCAAGTGCGCCAAGTGCGGGGCGAGGTACCTGGTGAAGCTCCCGGACGGAGAACGCTTCGAGGTTTTGAGGGCTATCAGGGACGGCGAGATACAGATCTGAGGCAGGCGGATCATACCCGGACTCGACGCTTTGTCCGAATTGTCGCCTCAATACAGGAGGAGGTGTCACCTCGTACGTCACCTGAGCAACGAGCCCCCGCCCCCCCGGTCTCTATGGCTGCAGGGTTGTCTTCAGATCTGGTGGGAGCGGTGGGTGCGAGTGGTGGCCGCGATTCCGTGGCGATTGATCGGTGTGTGGTCGGAAGATTTAATGGGTCGCCGAGATCCATGCCTCATGTGACCTTGTCAGGTTCTCTTGCGCCGTGCAGGCTCTCGTCCGGTATGGTGGCGGCCTTGTTTCTGGCGGGTGTGCTGCTGTCTGTCGTGATGCTGATATCCCATATGGCTTACAGCGACCCGGAGGTGGATGGCTCTTCGTGGAACCAATCCAGTGTGGTTCTTCTCGAAGAGGATTTTGAGGCGTACCCGGCGGGGTTATCGGCTTCTAACTGGACTCTGAACTGGACTGTTGTGTCACCGGGATACGGGTTGGACTCTATATGGATAGAGGAGTCGTTCACCAGGGATAACAGGTTCTTGAGGATAACCAGCTCCTGTAACAGCAGGGCGGTGTTGAGGCATAATCTCAGCATCGAGTCAGGCAACCTGACACTAAGCGCCAGGGTCAGGGTAGAAGAGGTCAGGCTCTGCAACTCGTCCAGGGACGAGGTCGCTCTCTCGATCGGTACAGACTCGTCGCGGAGAATCCCTCTAGTCGAGCTGGGGAGGAGCACCAACCAGACCGTCATGCCTTTCAACCACTGGTATGCACAGGGTGGATGGATACCGGTAGAGGCACAGATCGATATAGAGAATTCATCTGCATCGATATCGGTGTGGGGCACCCAGGTCGGGGAGAGGGAGATACCCGAGATCTCCATCTCGAGCATCGACTCCGTGTACATCCTGGTCGGAGGCGGGGCATGGTGCGTCGGAAAAGTCGACGACGTGGCGGTCCACCAGCACCCGGTCCCGGAGATACTCTACACGGCACCGATCCTGGCCCTGCTCTGGATCAGCAGAGAGGGTGAGAAGAGGCAGTAGGGAGGCGATCTCCCTCGCCGCCAAAGTCATGATCGAGAAGCAGACACCGCCTTACCTTAGACAGATCTTCTACTACTATTGACCCGGGGCATAGTCAGGCCGCCCATATGACTTCGTTCTTGACCGAAAATCGGCCAGATAGGTAAGCCCATGCGAACGGTCCACTATTGGAGGTATTAGAGCCCTTCGTTTGATCTATCGGAGACCGCTGCGACCTTCTTTTTCAAGGGTCGCGCTGGCACCCCTTCTTCGCCATTCTCGCGGAGGTAGTTGAGGTAGCCGTCGACTCCGACGAGGTCGATCGTCTCCTCGACACCGATGTCCTCTAGCATGTCCCGGATTCTTTTGGTTTCGTTGGACCTACTTCTGGGCCTGCGGCGCCTCCTGCTGTGTTTGGGTAGCCATGTGGCGAGGGCCGTCTCGACCTCGACTCCCTGGCGGGGGCCACTGAGGCAGCGGATCCATGGACCGTCAAGGAACTTCAGGAAGATTGCCCCGTCCGGCTCGACCTCGACCTCAACGCCTTGGAGGTCCCGGTAGCGGCGCAGAGCCTCGGGGTCTAGGCTGGATTCAGCCAAGGGAAGCACCCTTCTCCATGGTGTTTTGGCGGGTTAGCCGGGCGCCTTCGCGGTCCCCGACCCAGAGCCCGCCGAGCACGAGGTCGCTCTCCCCCATCCGTGAGCAGTCCAGCTCCTGGCCGGCGGCGATGGTCAACTGGCTGGTCAGGGCGCCTGCCCCGACCCAGCCGTTAACGAACTCGTGGATGACCATGGGGTCATGTCGATCCTTGAGGGCCTTGAGGTCGATCTTCTGTCCCGGTTTCCAGTGGGTCTGGATATCCCGCCTCAGAGCCTCGGCCTGGCGGTGTCTCTCCCTGATCTCGGGGCCTATTTCCGGGGCGTTCTCCGGCCCTCCTCTTGCGGGTGGGTTTGATTCTCCAGACTTTTCTGTGAACTCAGCGTTCTCCTTTTCGCCTACCGCCTTCTCGGAACCCACGGCAACCCACGCCGTGGGTTCTCCTTCTTTCTCTATATCAAAAGGAGTATTGTCGTTATCTAGATCATAATCATCGGAGTTAGGGGGTGAGAGAAGTGTGTGTATATCCTTTTTAAAGGGGATAGTAATTTTGTGCTTCTTTCCTTGGGGGGTGTGGATATACATGTCTCCTGCCCCGGTGTTTCCCGTGACATAGCGTTGGAGCCATCTCCGGGCGTCTTCGGGTGTGAAGAGCTGCAGAGATATCACGGCGTGGGTTGCCGTGGCTTGCTGGGGGCTTGGCGCGTCTTCCAGGGTCTTGTAGGGCTTCTCGACTGAATAGGTATGAGCCTTGGACTGGTCGTCCTTCACAAGATGCCCACCGTTAGCGAGGGCGTTGAGTTTCTCCCTAAGAGTGTTGTACGCAGGTACTTCAGACAGCCCGCCGTGGTTCTCGTCTTTCTGCAAGTTTTCAAGCGTGTCCCTCACGGTCCAGTTGCTGGCCGACATCTTTGACAAGTATTTGAGGATCTTCATGGCCATGTCGTCGAGGTTGAGCATCGTGGCTTGCAGATAGTCTTCGTAGACGTTTCTTGCTGTCTGGAAATCAGTGATGGCGGCAATTACGTATCGAGTCTCGTCCCCGTCGATCTCTATCTGCGCTCGTTGGTAGACATGGAGAAGCGCCGATGATCTCAGTAGCTGTATGAATTTCTGGCGGTCTCGCCGAGTGCTGATAGTGGTGTGTGGGAACTTGATCCTGTCGCTGAAGGGAATCAGCCCTTTGAGCTTCTGGATCCGTGACAGCGCGAGTACGTGGCGAATCGCTTGACGTGCCTTCTCTCGCTGCTCCTCTTCATCTGTGAAGATAGAATCGGGAAACTGGTCACGCTCAGCCTGATAGTCATGTATCCGCTGTGTCTGCTCCGGTGTGCCGTCCAAGTGTATAATCAGATTCCGCTGGAGGAGTTGGCCATCGTCTTCTGTGTGCGGCTTGGTGGTTGAGGCTAAGAAAACGGGACACCCGTCAACATTATGCTTCTGAGTAACCTTCTCCTCATCCTCGGTGCTGGGAGCGACCCATCTCTCGAGACGGCCCGCTGAGATCCATGTCCTGAGATCCGACTTTTCCTCCTCTGCCCCGGCAAGTTCATCCAGCAGGATGATCCGCCCCTCAAATCCCTGCTCCAGATAGTTCAGCGCCTTCGTGGAGAAAGAGGTCGGGTGGTCGACAATTTCGGGGGGGAAGAGACCGGTCAGAATGCTCTCGAACAGGTGGCTCTTACCAACGCTTGCCTGGTCGATGGCGATCATGCCGAAGGGACGCTTCGTGTGTTGCCCCGCTACGAGCCCTTGGAGAATCGTGGCCTTGATCGGGGTCTCCTCGCCCTTGATCATCGTCCCGGCTGCCGCACAGATCTTATCGAAGACGCCGGGGTCCTTCAGGTATTCCTCGGCCTCATCGCTGAGATCCTCTTCTCCTAGGTCCGGTGTATCCTCTTCTTCCTCGTAATTTGCCGCCTGTGCAGGTATGTTGCATGCTTCTCTGGCGAGGAGCCGGCAACACGTGAGCCAAGACTTCGATATCTCCCCCCCGCTAAGCCCGGCCATCTCTAGGCTTCGCTTGAAGGTTCTATCTCGGAAGGTCACCTTCTTCCACCAGTCCTGCGGCCACGACCAGACAAAGTCGACGCCCTCCCTCCCGACAAGCGTGACGTCATGACGGTCACCGACCCGGACGATCGACAACCAGAACTTGGCTTTTCTCGGGCTCGGTATATCTATGGAAAAGCTAGAGGATGGATGATCGAGATCTCGGGATTTCTCGCCCGCCTTTCGCCTCCCGGTCTCAACCATCAATACTCCTCCCCCACGATCTCGAGGACCTTGAGGTAGACATTTCGAGGCAGTAGGTCACCGCATTTCGGTTCGTAGAGCCTGTGCTTGCGGGCGACATAGTGCATGGCTCTTACAGGGATGGGGTCGTCGATCGGGATGTAGCCGTTCTGTTTGGCGTAGAGCCATGCGTGGAAGATGGCGCCGTCTTCGCCGACTACCTGCGAGGGGCCGGCACCGCTGTTCTTGTGGGCTGCGCCAGCCTCCATACAACTCATGTGCCCTGAGAGAACTGCTAGCGCCTGGAGGCCGTTCAACGAAACATTGTGTCGCCAGCACATGAGCAGCCCCTTCTTAGAGAGCGACATGTTGGCACCTGTCTTGGAGGGGCTCTCACCTGGGTGGAAGACGTTGTTAGCCCATCTCTTGGTCGGCTTTGTCGAGCCGCCCTCTCGCTGGACGACGTCCCGCGCCGTGATGTCGTATAAAGCGCTATGGCGGCCGGCGGCCTGCTTGGGGTTGAAATCGATGGATTTCCTGTTCGGTTGTGCCTGTACCTTTTCGTAGGTCTCTCGGAATATGTCGGGGATATCCCGGTAGGTAATCCATGCCGGAGGCCGGGGTACCTCAACGGTATAATAGCCCGCTAGGTCACGTTGATCCTCGGGGACCGAGTCTGGGTCAGTATCCACGTAACTGCCTGCCGCGATCACGTATTGGTTTCGTGCGCGTACCTCGCCCGAGTCCGGAGTCGGTATGTTCGGGATATCCTCCTGTGAGAAATAGATGCCATGACTCCCTTGCCGTGACCTAGTCCTCACAATCAAGGTCGGCGTCAACTGGTCCGCGATAGCTGGATTATCGATATCGATAAGCACGAGTTCATCGCCTGCCATCGCAGCAAGTGCGACATTCCCCCCCATGGCGAGCCACCGCAACGCCTCTTGGGGCGTGAGCCTATTGCGAGAATCTTTCCACGAACCGAAGTATAGAACCGGCTCCTTGCCGCCCGGCGCGGCCGGGAAGAGCCAGGGCATGTGGCCCGGTGGCGCGGATTGGCTGAATAGTCGAAGGAACTTCACCAGTTCGGTGACGAGCGGCTTTTTCATTCGCCACCACCTCCCCGCTCGACTCGAACCCACAGCCGCTCACAGGACCGCTGCACATGGATCAACACGACGCCCCGCTGCTTCGCGAGGGCCCGGATGAGATCGTGGAGATCGCCAAGCGTGTCCCAGTCACCGCGAAACACCAACGCCATGTTGACAGGCCGGTCGCTACCTCGTTGCCTCCTGTACATCAGGAGATGCACCTCCAAGGATTGTATTGGGCCGGCGCGACCGTTGAATTATTCAACGAGTCGATAGCAAGTGAAAAGCCGCCCTGGTGGGCAAACAGAATTCTCGAAAGAGTGGGAAAAAGAAACCAAGACGCAATATTTTTATTTGATGAAAAACAGTTGGTCATCACGATCGCACCTCAACCCCGACGCGGCAAACCCCTCCAAGGCACCCACGTCGGGGCCTCTTGTCTACGTCTTCGATCGCCCCCGTCGACCGTCGTGCTCTGCGCTCATGTCTCCGTAATCTCGGTCGATTTCCCCGATCAGAACCTCTAATTCTTCATGAGATATCCCCGTTTTCCTTCGAATCCGGACGATGATACCGGAAAAGCGGAGAAGGAGTTCGGCCACCCTCTTTGACAAGAGAAGCATTTCGTCATCGCCACCTTGGGAAGCAGCTACTGGTCCTAAACTTGCGGAGGAGATCTCTCACACCTCTTGATCCAAGAGACCGAGAGCCTTACTACACTCGGGTCCAAGGTAGTTCAGGCGAACAAGCTCGGCGGCTATGCTTCTCCTCACGAAATCAGAAACGTCCTCGCCACGGATGGTACATATCCGCCGAACGAGAGCGAGGCGCGAGGGCTCAAGCCTTACGCCCACATAGACGCTTTTTCTGGTCGGTCCAGTTCTCTTCACACTAATTCGCCTCAGCTAACATTGTTATACCCCCCGAGTGCTATTAGGTCACAGCTGTGACAGAGACCAAGAGATTCTCATTGGAGGATACGACGGTTAAGCTCTATCCCCTCGGTAGCGGAAGGAGTGAAGAAACAGAGCCCCAATCAGGTCAAGCAAGTCGAGTCGATGAGTTCGAACAAAAATGGATGGAACTGGATGATCCACCACCTTGGTTGAATAAACACGAGGCGTCAAAACTTCTTGGATACAGTGGTACTCAAGTCAAGAAGTACATCGATATATTGCTGAACCAAGGGAGACTGGACCAGGATACAATTAGCCCGTCCGGAAAGGACGCAGCAGGGAGAGAATTTCAGCCAAAGAGAGTCTATCGACCCAACGACGGCAAAATCAGGCCAGAAGCGAATTCGCACCTGGCTCACAGAATCCCTACAGGAGCTTACAGGCTCACACGGCAAGATTTCGCCATAACGAGTATTGAATACCTGCCAGGTACAGACCTAGGTACCAGAACACCACATTCCCCCCCTTCTATCTATCGACTGCTCCTCCACGATTGGACACACACCAAGAAGACAGCCCAACCCAGAACAAGGATCTATTACGATTGGCGGGATAGAATTGACCCGGCAAGGTCACGGCTAAGAACAGATAAGACTCGGCGGACTTGAGGCGGGAAGCAGCGCGTAATCAGCGGATTTCTGACTAAAGCAAAGAGCAATTTGTTATTTGTGGAAAGTTAACCTTCCGAGAATGGCTATTGACTCCTCGATGTGTTTCGTGGGGTGGAACTGGGACGAGAAGACGTGTCTGACCACGCCCTTCCTGTCAATAACGAAGGTTACACGGCCGGATATGATCCCAAATGTACGGCCGACCCCATACCTCTCCCTGGCAACACCGTCCTGATCGCTCAGAAGTATGAACGGCAAGTTCCGCTCCTCGGCGAAATCCCTGTGAGAGTCTGGATCGTCGGAGCTAACGCCGACGACCTCTGCACCGAGATCGGTGAAGACCTCGTAGCTATCCCTGAATGCGCATGCCTGCATCGTGCACCCCGTCGACCTATCCTTGGGGTAGAAATACAGGACGACGTTCTTCTTCCGCCATAGATCCGACAGCGTGACTTCCCGCCCATTTTGGTCCGGGAGCGTTAGGTCAGGAGCTTCGTCTCCAACTTCAACTTCGCCCATTCGTCATTCCTCTGATAAGTCTAGAAACCCATCTTGGTTATCGCTAGGAAAGTGAAGAGCCCGCCGCCCAAACCGGTGTTTATGTAGGGAAGGTACCAGTACAGTTTGTTGATATCGATCTCGCCCTTGATTAGCGCCAGAAGGGGAAGGATCGGGTACACGATCACCACGAACGCCAGGGGATGGTATCCGGTCAGATATATGGCCAGGAGCGCCAGTCCGGTCCAGAAAGCCGATACCAGGAGCAGCGAGGTCTTCCTTTCAAGAACCACGGCGGTGGTCTTTATCCCTGCCGCCCTATCATATTCGATATCCGGTATCGCTGAGAAAAGGTGCATAGCAGAGGTGTGAAGAAGTCCTCCCACCACTATCAGATAAAGCGGTAGGGTTCCACTGGCCTGATAGTAACCCAAGACACCGGGCAGGACATAGAGGGCATTTGAGGCGAAATCAAGCATCGGTCTTGCCTTGAACCTGAAGGGCCTGGCGCTGTAGGCGTAGGAGAGAAGAAGGAACACCCCCAGAATCGCCATCTCCACATACGTTCGGGAAAGCGCGATCAGCACCAGACTCAGCACCGCGGTCCCCGTGAGGAGAGCGAGAAGCGTTCTCTTCTCCTTGCGGCGGAGCAGATGTTCCTTCTCCATCTTCTTCGGATTTTCGAGATCGGTGTCGTGATCGCAGTAATCGTTCACTCCGTACAGGAGCAGATTGGCAGGGAAGAAGAAGTAGGCCAGGAAGAGAGCAAAGGTGGGCGCCAGGAAGGCGGACCAGTCTTCCATGCCCAGCGCATATCCCACAACGTATGGGCCCGCAAGATAGATCCAGAACTTGAAACGGGAAATCTTGAATGCAAAATTGAGCAGGTTCATCTCGCGACCTTCTAACTGATAGCTGGCACACCTCGGAATCCGGGGATATCTCGACCCCAATCCCTGAGCTTCATCGCGTTCGAGATACCGCGGCAGACTATCCTATAGAGCGAGGGCTTGACCTTCCCTCTATAGACGGTGAACGGATCCCACAATATCCTCTCTGCTGTCCACATGTACATATCGGAGGCCGTCTTTATCGGAACCAGGTATCTCATAGGAATGTACCTGTACCCCTTCTCGGCGGTCTTCATCCAGGACCTATACACATCGATCTGACCCTCGATAAACGCCCTGTAGGATTCAGGACGGTCGATAACATGCTCGTACTCCAGAGATTCCAATCCGTGCTTCCTCATCCCATCGCCCGGCAGATAGGATCTGCCCAGACTGATATCCTCCTCAACATCCCGTATGAAGTTTATGTACTGCATGGCCTTGCCCAGGTAGCGCGCCGCCACGTATGATCTCTCGGAGAGACCCATTATCTTCGCCATCATAAGCCCAACGACCTCAGAGGAGCCGTAAAGGTATACCTCAAGTTCCTCCAGAGTCTCGTATCGGCTCTTGTAGATATCGGCCTCCATTGACCCAAAGAAGGCGTCCACCCAATCTGGACACATATCCTTGCGTTCAAGTAGATCCACGAAAGAATCGATGACGACATCTCCCGATGGCTTCCCCGAGAGAGCCATCTCGTAGCCGGTCCTGAAGCTGTAGAAATCGTCCACTCTCTGGGGGATGCTGTCCACGAAATCATCCGCCTTTCTCACGAAGGCGTAGAGAATTGAGACATCCTCCTTCACGGGCTTGGGGAAGAATAGCGTGCTGTAGAAGTAGGTCTTGCTCCCCTTCTTGAACAACGAGTGTATCTTCTTGTTAGTCAAATCGGCAACTCCCCAAAGTAGAAAAGTCTTCAGCTAGGACATATCTTCAGCAATCTGTTTGGAGACTATCTGAGACGATATCAGGGTCATGGGTACGCCTATTCCAGGGTGCGTGTAGTGCCCTGTATAGTAGAGGTTATCGACCTTCTTGCTCTTGTGGTGAGGCCTGAAAACGGCGGTCTGCGTCAGCGTATGGCTGAGGCCCAGGGCGGTCCCCTTGTACGCGTTGTATCTTTCAGCGAAATCGCTCACAGTGAATATCCTCTTCACCTTGACTGATCCCCTGATGTCCTCACCGATCCGAGCCTCCAGGTCATCCATTATCTTGTTGTAGAACCTCTCCCTAGTCGCCTCGTCGTCCTCAAGGCCGGGTGAGATTGGCACCAGTATGAACAAGGTCTCCCCTCCCTCGGGAGCGAAGCCGGGGTCGGTCTTTGAAGGGCTGTTGACGTAGTAGGACGGATTCTCGGGCCACCTGATGTTCTTGGCATCGAAGAGCTCTTCAAATCCCTTCTCCCAGTCCTGGTCCAGAAGCAGGGTGTGGTGCTCTATGCTTTCGAGCTTCTTCCCCACTCCCACGTAGGCGATGAAGGCTGAGGGAGCCAGGACCTTCTTCTTCCAGTACTTCTCGGAGTATGTGCGGTGTTTCTCATCCAGAAGCTCCATTTCGGCGTGAGCGTAGTCGGCATTGACCACGACCACATCGGCCTCCATGTCCTCATCATCGGTTGATACGCCGACGGCCTTGTCGTTCTCGACCAGTATCTTGGTCACCGGCTGGTTGAGTTTGAACTCAGTACCGTAGGAACGTGCCAGATCGGCGATAGACTCAGCAACCGCACCGATACCCCCCTTCGGGAACCATACCCCGAGCTCGAAGTCGATATAGGACATTATGTGGTACAGGGCCGGGGTGAGTTTCGGGGACCCTCCTAGGAATCCGATGGAGTACTCTAGGATCTTTCTGGGTTTGTCATTATCGAAGTACCCGCCGACGAACCTGTCCAGGCTCTCGAGTATCATCGGTAGCTGCACGCCACCGGAGATCAGGTCCCTGTTGAAGAAATCGAGAAGTGAGGAGTAATCCCTGTATATCAGGTCCTTCATGGAGGATTCGTACTTGTCCTTGGCGCTCTCGAGGTATTCACGCAGCTTCTCCCCGCCGTCATCCTCCAGCTGATCGAAAATCTCGTAATTCTTCTCCAGGTCGCTCGAGACATCCAAGACCTCTCCATCGCCGAAGTATATCCGATAATGCGGATCCAGCCTGTCCAGTTGCAGGAGGTCCTCCGGCTTCCTATCGAATTCGGCGAAGAACCTCTCGAAGACGTCCGGCATGAGATACCATGAAGGACCCATATCGAAGGTGAATCCGCCATCTTTGTAGACGCTAGCCCGACCACCGATCTGTTCGTTCTTCTCCAGAACGGTGGTATCGAAACCGTCCTTAGACAGCAGCGCCGCTGCGGACAGTCCACCGAATCCGGACCCTACGATAACCGCTTTCATCATTGCACCCCCCAAAAGGGAGATGCAGATAAAAATACTGATACCCTTTAAAAATCTGCACTGAAATGACATCCTCTGACAACCAGTGTCCACTTCAACCACCCCGTAGCATGGAACACTTTTCTCTCCGGGGAATTCCGGATCTCGTAGGTGACTTCTTGATCGAGAACCCGAATTTCGAGGTAACTGACGACAGCCTGCCCGGCTGGGATCTGGTTGGAGCGTCAAAGGAGGACGCCATTGTGTCTGGCGACGCGCACTCCGGCCATCACTTCCTAAAGCTGACCCCAACCGGCGGGAGAAGCGCATGTGTTTCTCAGCCCGCACAGGTATCCCCATCGAGGAAGTACGGCCTGGTCTGGTGGATGCGCATGGAGGGAGGGGACCCTTGGCACTGGACATATCTCACCAGGTTCACAGGGGTGGAAATCGAGTTCCTTTCTGAGGCAGGAGAGCGCATCTCCTCTGAGCCCAGGAGGATACGATGCCTCCGAACACCAGGGTGGAGGAGGTCGTGGTTGGTCTTTGAAACGCCCGAGGATGCGTCAAAGGTGCGGGTGGCATTCGTACTGGACTCACCCACGGAGATCTCCATGGAGATGCACATCGATGAGGTCGAGCTTGAGCCTATCCCGGAAGAGATCCCGGCCGCCAAGGGAAGGTTGAGGCTTAACGCGTTGGTTGAGGGGGAATCTGAGACCACTTATGCCAGGTTCTCGGTCAGAGATACGGACGGGATCGAATACTGGCCAGACTTCTCCTTCCCCTTCAAAGATGGAAGGTTCTACCATGTGAACGACCTCAGCCTCAACTACCTGGATCTGCCGGGGGGCCGATACTCGGTCAAGGCATCCAAGGGGCCGGAATACCTCGCAGCCGAAAGAGATGTCGAGATCTCACCCGGTCAAGAACTCGAGGTAAGTCTAGAGCTGAAGCGAGGGTTACGCACCGAGGATTGGTACGGGGGAGACCATCACGTGCATCTCTTCTTCCACAAGGGATCGATGCACCCCCAGATGACCATCCAAGACGTAATGAAGATAGCGAAGGGGGAGGGCCTGAACTTCGTCTCATTCTGCGGGGAGTGGAGCGAGCTGGAAGACAACCTCGGGAATCATCAAATCGCCAAGGAGAGGGACTTCATGGGCCAGGTCGGGCTTGAATCGGTTAACGACTTCTACGGGCACCTTTGCACCATGGGCTGGAAGGAGATACCCGAACAGAGCATACCGATGAGGTGTGTCCCTTGGCCCATGAATACCGATACCATAGAGAGTCTAGAATCGCAAGGCGGTGCATGGGTCAACGCCCATCCCTTCGACAGAATCCTGCCCGGCAAAGTGGTGGAGAACATGGCGGATCCCGAAAGGCTCTGCAACGCACGGGAGTTGCCAATCATATTGGGGCTCGGACATAGGACCAACATCGACATACTCTGCCACTCCACCCCCGGGGGCGCCGAGCTCAAGACCGCTGAGTACTACAGGCTGCTCAATATGGGGTTCAAGGAAGGCGTCACAGCCTCCACCGATTTCTACGTGGACCAGGGCCGTGGCACCCCTGGACACAACAGGACATACGTGAGGGCCGACTCCTTCGATTTCCGTCACATAAGCGAGGGCTACCGCAGAGGCCGGACCTATGCCACCAACGGGCCTCTGGTCGAGTTCGAGGTCGACGGTCACCAGATCGGGGACGAGTTCAACATCCCGGCTCCCGGGAAGCTGACTGTGAAGGTCAAGGCCTTCTCGCGCATGGGGTTGGACCAAGCAGACGTCATCCTAAACGGGAAGGTCGTCCATGTCCTCTCGGCCGAGGGCAATTGGATCGAGGGAGAGTGCGCCGTCGACGTGGACAAAAGCTCGTGGATCGCGCTGCACGTCAAGGGACCCGTCGATGATGACATAGAACCGTGGGACCTGTCCCCGGACCAGAGGAATCTCCAGGACCAGTTCTGCCACACATCGCCGGTCTTCGTCCGGGTGGGCGACGATCCAATCAGGGCGAAGAGGGAGGACGTCGAGTTTCTACTTGACTGGCTGGATGCAGCCGCATCCGCTTTCCACGCCATCGACAGGATGTGGGATGGATACCCGGATGAGCACTATCTCGCAAGCTCCTACTCCGATGAGGATAGGAAGAGGATAGCGGCGGCTTTCGAGAAAAGGGTGGCTAGGGCGAAGAGGAATATCGCCCGCCTGCTCGAGGGATAGTCCTCACTCCAGGCGATATCTGAAGGTCACCGGACACTCCGCGGCCATCCTCAGGGGTTCCCCGAAACGGATGCAGAGATCCCCGTTACTATCGAATTCGACGGTGAATTCCGGTGTCTCAGCACCCTCGATCTCCACCTCCCGCAGCGAATCGCGTCCACCTGATTTCAACAGTAGCGAGTTCAGCTCAAAGTCCTGATCCAGAACGATCTCCAGCTCCACCTCGAAAGCCCCCTCCGTAGACTCGCGATAGCTCGCGGTGCCCCAGAAAGCCCCGGTTATGATCGGCGAGACGAAGCTTCCCCTCCAGCTCTCGGGAATGCTGGGCCTGAATCCCATGACCCCATCCCTGATGTCGATGTGGAATCCCTGCAGGGCCCAAAGAACATGCCAGATGCTCCCCGAGTTCATGTACCTATCGCCCCTCGGACGGGTCTCAGGCCCCAGGCCGATCGGCTGGTCCCATATCATCTTCCACCTATCGTAGATCAGGTCGTGAACTCCCTTGACTGATGCCAGCCCGAGATCAACGTAACCCATGCTTATCGCCAGCGAGCCGAAGTGACCGACGTTGTAGCCGGGCCAGTTGGTTTTGCCGTCCTCGATCTGGGAGATCAGCAACGCGTCGTCGGAGAGCCTCCGGCCCAAGCGGTCCTCCATGGTCTCTATCGCGGTTCGAACCCTCTCCGGTTCGTTTACCGGTCCCTGGTTGAGGAAGACGGAGTACCAGGTGCCCGTGAGCTGGTCGTCCCTGCACCTCTTCCTGTCCGGGTTCTCGTTCTGCTTCAGATAGCGCTGGTCCTCCTTCTCCAGCTCCTCCTGGCTCCTCGTGTCCCGGGAATCCGTACACATTATGTAGTGGCCCCTGTCGTCGTCCCACAGAGATTTCTCGAAGCTGTCGCTGGCCTTCTCGAAGAGGTTCCCGTATTCCCGGGCGGTCTCCTCATCGCCCATCGCCTCGGCCATCTCGCGGAAAGCCCGGATCGATGCCAGCCAGAGCCCCCCGTCGTAGGAGTTCGCGCCGAAGAAGTGACCCTCGAAGGTATTGCAGTTCCCGTAGCCCTCCGGCAGAAGGTCCCCGTCCCTGTCAAGCGCCCTCTCCCTTTCCATGGCTTCCTTGGCCTTGTAGTAAATCTCCTTCAGGCTGTCCATGTTCCCGGTGTAGAGATAGTTCCTCCAGCAAAGCAGCACGAACTTGGGGTTGAGGTCGATCCAGTTGTAACCGTAGTTGTTCAGGAAATCCATTCGGTTATTCCCGAAGTCGTGGAAGATCTGCCCCTTGTATCTCCCCAGCTTCTCGTACAGCCTATCGGAGAAATCCGCATACATCATGAGTTCCCTGTGATCCAGTTCGGGGCAGAATACCAGGGTCATCGCCGACCCGTAGAACCTCTGATCGATGGTGCCCAGGCAGGGGCAGTTCGGCGACTCAAGGATCGTGACCCTGCCGTCCTTCGTCCAGGTCATGTTGGTGGAAAGGAGGTAATTCTGGTTGATCAGCATCTCCTTGAGCCACGAGGGAAGCGTGCTCGAGAGTATGTAGCCCTGCCATCTATCCACCTCCTCCAAGTAGTCGTCCAAGAGGTCCAGATTGTCCCTCAGGACCTCGGTGGAGGACGAGTAGAAGTTGGCGTACCACTGACCCATCTTCTTCCCAGCGAAGTCGTACGGGGTTGCCACCCGGCTGGCGATATCGCCCTTCCCGAATCCCCATCTGTCCGGCGTGTACCAGCTCAGGGCAAACACAACCCGCGCCCTCTCCCCTGCCCAGAGGGAGAAGGAGGTCCCGACGATTGTGGCGGTTTGTCCAGGCCGGTTCTCGAGGGAGTCCTCAAGCGCCAGTTCGCTGTCCAGCTGTTTCATGAGCCCGGGAATATCCGAGCCGGGGTCGTACTGGTGAAGGAAGACGGGTTCCGCCGATTCGCAGACGAGCGAGTAATCGCCGTTGGCGAAATCGGCCACCTCGGGATGCCTCTCCCTGTGGTGAAAGGATACGCCGGTGGCGAAGGGTGAGATCTCGACTCTCTTGACAAACCCCCTATCCTCCGAGACATGTGGCTCGGTGCTGGGAACAAAACTGTCCCATGAAACCTTCGAACCCCAGCACCCGTTCACATCCTCCCAGGAGAAGCATATGCTGCCCTCGACCTTGGCCTCAGACGTGTTCTCTATCTCGAAAACGAAATACGCCAAGGGGAGACTCAGTGCGTGGGGCGCCTGAGGGATTACCGGTGAGAATGCCGTTAGCCGCACGTCGAGCGGGATTTCCCCGATATCGTAGTCGACTATGGACTTGGGGTACAGTCCCCGATAGGATATCTCAGACGGCTTGATCAGCTTCTCATCAGGCATGATTTCCGAACTGGTCTGCAGTACCTTTGTCGCCCTGGATCCCTCGGAAGCGGCGGTGATTGCCAGGAAGCTCCCAGGCATCCCGTCTATGGGGAAGACGTTGTTGTTGTTGATCGTGAAGTGGTGGAAGCCACCATCGGGACATAGCTCTATCTTTCCCGTGCCAACTCCGCCCAGTGGAACCCCCGAGATGCTCTTCGGGTCTCCCGTGTCCAGGCCCTCGCTGCTGACCGAGCCCGCGGGGCTCTCGAGGAATTCATCGTATACCTTTTCCCTCACCATTCTCGCACCGTGGGATCAGAAGCCCCCGAGATGAAAAATGTGGTGGACCGGAAAGACCTAAGAGCCGGACGTCACCGAGCAAGGGATACTATGATTGAGGATATTCGGAGAACCGTTATCTGGCGGGGCAGGAAGGATGGACCAACCTGGTTTCATCCCCGCCCGGCGGTCATACCCTCAACCGGTGGTGGCACGCCTCAAGCGATCATGACCCTGCAACAGATCACCGGCAGTGATATATTCGGCCCCGTTCACGAAACCTGTTCCGATTCCCTTGGCGAGAGGTGGGATAGCCCGCTGCCCATCCCGGGGATGGGAAGAACGGATATGGGCGGCGGGTTGGAGCGCGGCGTCTGTGATGTCGTTCCTGGATACCACGCGGAGACGGATACGGTGCTCGCTATCGGGCACGATGTCTACTACCGCGACGGCAAACTGGCGAGGCCGGATGATCAGTTCCTCGGCCCGGTCTATGCGGTCAAGGATCTGGATGACGGATCCTGGCTCAGCCCTCGCAGGATGCCACCCCCGGACACGAGAATGGCGGGCATCTGCAGCTCTGGGTGCTCCCAGAGGCTCCACCTCGCGGGTGGTAAGATCCTTCTTCCAATCTCATGGGCCCAAAACAGAACGGCGCCCCGGACAGTTGGCACCCTTCTCCTCAGTTATGACGGAAACGAACTCGTGAACGAAACCTCCACCCGCAGGGGGCTCAGGCTCGACGTGGGCAGGGGGCTTCTTGAACCATCGTTGACGAGCTACGATGGTACATACTACATGACGATCCGCGCCGAGGACGGAAGGGGATATCTCAGCACCTCCGAGGATGGGATGGAGTGGTCGGAGATCACGCCATGGGCCTGGGATGATGGGGACGAACTGGAGATGAGCACCACCCAGCAACACTGGCTAAGACATAGCGAAGGGCTGCATCTCGTATACACCAGGAAGACCGGGCGGAACCTCAACGTCTTTCGATGGAGGTCGCCCCTGCTCGTCTCGCGCTTCGATACCGATGAGATGTGTCTGGTCCGGGAAAGCGAGCGGGTGGTG
>Ga0180432_10004263_pt1 | contig 19772 bp, 18 predicted proteins | sample SS_ome_10_FD_132414 | JGI IMG/M metagenome (GOLD analysis project Ga0180432, IMG submission 132414) | Hypersaline lake sediment archaeal communities from the Salton Sea, California, USA - SS_1_MS_2 metaG | ecosystem: Environmental > Aquatic > Non-marine Saline and Alkaline > Hypersaline >...
CCCGACGTCCAAGTCAAAGAGCTCTTTGAAGGAGGCGTGGTGTTGTCCCAACAACACGAGAGAGGGGACCAAGATAACAACTGGAGATCGCATCGTGATAGACCACCACATTGCCAGTGCAAACAGAATCCAGCTTTTTCCACCCCCGCAGCCGATCTCGCAGAGGATTTTCTGGTCGCCTCGCCTGAGAGCTTCGGTTGCACGCTCAAACGCCTCTCTCTGGTAAGGATACAGGCGACCCAGGAGGTTTTCGAGCTTCGCAGATATATCGTTCGACCCCACTGGTGGGTGAGCCGCGGGCGGAGGACCAGCCGCGGGCAGAGGACCAGCAGCGGACGGCAGGGTGCTCGCCGCAGTTACCGGCGGGCTGGCTGCGGGCAGCGGAGGAGCTGCCGCGGGCAGCGGTAGGCCAGCGGAGGGCAGCAGAGGGCTGACAACGCCCGGCAGAGGGGCGGCAGCTGCAAGCAGAGGATTCGCAGCGGGTTGCGGGCGCGCCATCGACATAGCTGCGGCAGCAACGAGTAGGGCATTCGGCTGCGAGCCAGAGGTCGGCCGGTGAAGAGACGGCAGAGATGCCGCAGCCACAGGGGCAGCCGACTGCAGAGGAGCCGCAGGGGCAGCCGACTGCAGAGGCATCGCCGGCACGGGAGCAGCTGATGGCAGAGGAGCCGCAGGGGCAGCCGGTGGCAGAGCCGTTGCCGCGGGAGCAGTTGCCGGCACAGAAGCGTCCAGCAGCGGCGCCAGGATGTCGAACATCTCGGCTTCGTCGAGCGTCTCTTCGGAGAAGAACTCTTCGCGGTTCGCACACACGTACCCCTTGGAGAACTTCACCCCCGCCGGGCGCACCAGCGTCTTTTTCTCGGCTCGTGCGAACATCGAGGTCGTCAGGAAGGTGGCGACCTGGGTGTACTTCACGCGCGAGCCGCTCCCGTACCACTTGCACTGCATCGTGTGCTGCAGGTCGGGCGAAGCGCAGTCGACCCCAATGTCTTCCGGGCAGGCCACTCCGCGCGGCAGGCCGGACCCTCGCGCGAGTCCTCGGCTCGCGAGGGTCTCGTTGCTCAAGTGCTCCCACGGCACGAGGCCAAACTTCACGACGCACGCCGCCTCATAGAGTCGGTAGTGCTTTTGGCGGTCGGGGTTCTCGAGGAGCGCTTTGAGCTGCTCCGGAGTCTGGACTCCCGAGCGGGACAAGCACACCTTGGCGTACTCCATGCTCTTGTATGTATGGGATGAGTGGTTCAATTAGATTGCAAAAAAGGCTCTATCCAGCCCATCTGCTACCTTAATTAAGGTGGTACAATGTGCCTTATTTTGAAACGCATTTAGCAGTACAGGCGCCATGTTGTCGACTGTGGGTGCGGGAACTCCCGGCGGCAAGCCATGCAAGCTGTGCCACGTCCCGGTGCGGCAGGGCCGGCGCGGCTACTGCGAGCCCTGCATCGAGAGCCCTCTCGACGGGTACCGGATGCGGGCGGCGTTCAACGAAGCCGCAGACGACGAGGGCGCGGTGCGTCCCACGCTTGAGGTGTTGCTCGCGCTCCACCCCGTGTTGCGCAAGCTGCACAATAAGCATAACAAGCGGCAGGCGCGGGTCGACCCGGACGTGATGGACCTGTTCGAGCCGAGGCGGCCGCCGACACCGTCCGCAGGGCGGCGCCACTCGCAGTACGCCATGGAGCTCGTTTCGCCCGAGGACGACGAGGCCGTGGCCGCGTGCACCGCGGAGCTCCAGTCAGCGAACGGCGTCGAGCCCGCCGTTCTGGCCGCCTTCTTCCGGCAACTCCCCCGGCGCCTTCCCAGTCAGAGAGCACTCCAGAGGGTCATAAACGCTCTCTGTGACGCCGCGGGGTTCCACCTCGCAGCACCGCCGACGTGTGCGCAGATCCAGCGGTACGGCGAGGACCTTCTGCATGACCTCTGGCTCGTGGCCGGCCGCTGCGCACGGGGCGAAGGCGTGCACACTGGCTGGATCGGCGACGCGAACGGCAACGTCTACGAGTGCCCGCAATTGTACCGCGGCCCGCCGTACCTCCGCCTCCCGCACTTCCGGATGGTCCCGGCCTTCCACTACTCGGTGGAGTCTGACTAAATCGATCCCGAAGAAGTCTTTTTGGTCATTTGTGACATGTAGTCACTGCAACGCAGAAGGCGGCGGGCTCCCGCCGACGTGCATCGCGGGGTCGCCGGGCTTGGGGAGCCGGCCGAAGACGCGAGGCAGCAGCGTCTTGTTGTTGTGCAGGAGCGGGGGGACCGTCGCGAGAGCGTGCTTCGAGTGGTACTCCTTCTCGTGGTCGCGCAGGTGGAAGACGATCTTCTCGTAACGGTCGCAGTCGACGAACGGCTGGTTCGAAAACAGCTGGTTGAAGATCCGCAGCGACAGCGGCATGTACAGCTGCTGCGACGACGCCTCGACGCCCCAGCCAGTTTCTCGGTGCACCACTGGAGAACCGTCCTTTTTGTTCGGGATGTACGCTGTCAGATTCTCGGGCCGGACTGGGTTCGAGATGGTCTGACGGATCGCTTCGTGATACACCCAAACTGCGGCCTCGGGCGCATCAGTGCCGAACATTTCGATCGCCGTTTCGAACAGCTCCCGCACTTTCGTCTGGTCGAGCCAGGACAGGTCCTCCTGACCCCATAGGTTGATCGCGACCGGCGGCTGCGGCTGGTACTGGTGCAGATGCAGGTGCACCGAGTTGTCCGTGTTCTGAATCTGGTTGCTTCCCACCATCTGCGTCCCCTGGTTCATCAGGACCGTCGTCACCGGCGGCTTCGGGGCAGGTGCTGCCGAGTCTTCGGCGCTGCCGAGGGCGCCGGCGGACACACCGACGAGCTTGGTCGTCAACAGCCTGAGCTTGTCGGCGACCATGCGCTCGATCTTGGCTTCGATGCTTTCCTCCGCGTCAGAGAACGCTCCGCACCCTTGCGCCTTGTGGCGACTGTAGGAGGACCTGTGCGTGTACTCCTTCCCACACGTGAGGCACCTGAATGGCTTTGAGGCGTCTGCTACCCCAATAAGAGCGACGCAACTGGTTCTTCGTTTTTTATGACGCTCGAGGCCGGAAGGGTAATCGAAGACTTTTTTGCACAGGGGGCAGGTGCGGTCCGCCATGTTGCGCGGCCGACAACAATATTTATTGCCGGCTTGACAGTATGCTAACATGTTAGCATTTCACTTGACAAAAATGCTAACATGTTAGCATTTTGGCGAGCTCTTTCCTTACCAGGAGCACTATCTCTATCCATAACCACTCGTCCGCACTCGCGTTTAATCTCTACTATACACAATACTACTAAGTACTAATTCTTCTTCAGGAAGTACTTTGTCAAGTTAGCATTAGCATTGTCAAGTAGGGGGGGGGGAAGAAAGAGGGGGTCGGGGGTCGGCCGAAAAAAGTTCGGCGGCCGGCCGAGCAATTTTTCGGAGCCGGGTCGGGGAGACTAACCAATGATAACTCCCGTAATTCGGGAAACGGTACCCAACGCAGTTTTAGACCCCGTAGATTACATTTAAGCAAAACTGCTCAATGATAACTACCCTTAGAGAGGTCTAATTCTTATGAGGGTACCCTTTCCCACTAATCACAACATGATAGATAGCTACCGACAATTTATCGTTTATTGGTGATCATACTTCAGGGCAGTCGCGTTGCTGTTCTAAAAATCTCACCCGAGGGTATGAGCGCCTTCGGGCGTGAGGCGCCCTTCCTCTACCTGTGGGGCGACACCCCCATACTGTGCGACGCGGGTCACGCACCAGCCGGCTCAAAGCTGTTGGAACTCGACGAGGACCGCGCCATCGGCCACGATGACACGATCTGGGTCGCAGCCCGCCGCACTAAGAGCCCGGACGTCTACCACGCAGCGCTGTGTTCGACCTCGTACGAGGGTCTGGCCAAGTCTATTGCCGGCGCCGGCCTGTCGGACACCTACTACCCCGTACAGAAGAAAGTCCAGGGGTGGTGCGGGTGGGACATCCTCTTCTCGCGCTTCACCGCCGGCTCGGTCCAGCTAGCGGGGCGCCCGCTCCACCTCGAGTTCCACAACGCAACGATCGTCGGCCAGGTGCAAGACCTCCCCCTCGGCACCCGGGTCGAGACCGTGGTGTTCGAGTTCGAGACCGGCACCTTTTCGTACTACGAGCGCGGGGGGCTGCTCCTCGCGCGCGAAAAAATGGCGCTGGCCGCGGCCTGATCACACGTCGAGGATCGGCCGGCCGGCGGCGATGAGGTTCAGCGCGTGGACGTTGGGGTCCCACTGGGCCATGCGCTGGCACAGGCAGAGGCCGGCGGCAGCCTCCTCCCCGGCCGCGCGCACGAGCGGCGCCATGTGTTCGACGTACGCGCACAGCGCCCGGTAGTCGTACTCGGTCCGCCCGACCACGCGGCCGAGCCGGGCGCCGACCACGTGGTCGACGCCCAGGTCGAGGCAGAGACAGCGGACGCCGGCGCAAGGCGCGCCGCGCGCCCGCTCCCACCGCTCGGCGTAGAAGTCGCCGTGGGAGAAGAACAGCGGCTCGATGTCGGGGGTATTTTTTTCGATCGCCGCGATTCGGTTCAGGAGTGCGTGCAGCACGCGCCCCAAGAACTCGGCTTCCTGCCGCCCCGCGTCGAGGCCGTCGGCCGGGCCGAGGTCTCTCCCCCAAGCGCCGCGCAGCGCGGTGGCCGCTTCGAGCGTGACGAAGGGCCACGACCCGACATCTTCATCGTCACTGCTGTCGGCGCTGTCGGCGGCCGCAGCTGTCCGCGGAGCCATAGTCGGAGCCGAGCGGAGCCTAGTACGCGTCCGCCTATTCATTTTGAACAGACTTGACTCCAAGTAGCCGGCCATGGAGCCGCATCTCGGCGGTGCAATACACGACCTGAGTCCGGTGGAGGCAATCCGCCTCCACGACCAGGTGTTCGGCCGCGACGAGACGTACTCCGACCCCCGCACGTGGGCGAAGTACACGGTCATCATCGGCAACGCCGCCGGCTTCGTCGCGGGCTACGTCAAGGCCGGCCGGCCGCACCTTTCCCTCGCGGCCGTGGCCGAGACGGCCCGCGGCCAGGGCCTGTACAGTCGCCTGGCGCGCGCGTTTGCTTCCCGCATGCAGACGACGACGTTCACGATCAGCACGTACCCGGCGCGCTACCCGATCATGGCGGCCTGGATCGACCGCCACCTCGACCCAGACGCGCCGCCGCCGACTGAGACGGCTGGCCGTCTAACTGCGACAGTACTTCTGTAAAGTTTTTGCTCCTATAGCTAGCCTGCGACGCAGCAAGAAGGCGCGCGCCCAGCGTCGGGATGCCGTCGGTGCGCGGCGCGATCGAGTGGCTCGGGTGGAAGTCGGCGATCGTCATCGCGATCACCGCGGTCTGCGTTCTGTACTCGCTGTACCTGTACTTCGTGCTCGGCACCGAGACGCACGCGAACTACTGGATGACCGCCGCGGTCCTGGTCGGCACTTTCGCCTTCTTGGGCATCTGGTACCACCGAGAGCACGTCGACGGCTGCAGCATGGGAATGGGTCAGTGCATCCGGAAGATCGTGCGCCAGGAGCTGAAGGATGACTACCTCAAAAACACTGGCTAGGTGGACATGTCGCTCGGGTCGGCCCTCAAGAGTCCTTTCCACTACTGAGTTTGGCGCCAAGCTCATCTTCTTACTCAGCCTCGGCCGGCGGCTTGCACTCAGCCTCGGCCACCGGCTTGCACACAGCCTTGTGTCCCTCATCCCAATGGGATTGCTGGCAGGTCACAGTGCAGTAGAACACAGCCTTGCAACGCGCACATCTGCGTTTCGTCTTGGCGGTACATCGCGGGCCGCTGCAAGGCTTTCCACTGTCCATCTGGTGACACTCCACGTGGGTAGACAAGTCACCGTAGATCGTTGTCGTGAACCGACACCCCGGGATCTCGCACCGTCCCTTTTGGAAGTTGTCGACCTTCTCTTTCTCAGTCATGGGCGGCCGAGGAACCTCGTATTGGCCGTTCGAGTCCGGGGGGGAGATGGTGAGAGACCCGTCTGCCTGGGGCGTCATCTGGCACTCCTCGTTTGCGGCCCGCGCGAGCCATTGCATCAGGGCGTTCGCCATGGTCCCGCACATACTACAACATAAAGCCCTTCAAAAATGAAGTTCGCCAAGGAGACGCATTGTCGGAGCGTCGCTGCCGAAATGGCCATTGTGCCGTGGCGATCGCGGGCCGCCATCCTCGGCCTTCCAGATGCAACAAAGCCCATGGTTATCACGAACTACGGTCTCAGCCCCCAGTGTGAATACCACCGCACTGCCACAGCATTGCGAAGAGACACGGAATACCGCCCTACGCAATCAGCGTTGGACTCCATTCCCAGCATGGGCGAGATCAACATGTGGCGTGGTGGAGTCGTACAAATAGTGCTGAACCACAATCCTGCGACGAGCGAGCTCATCACGCGCGAGCGTGTCGAATTTACGCACCACGAACGCTCGTACCCGCGCGCGCACCCGTACCCGTACCCGTACATGCGCCCGTACCCGCTGTACAACTACCCGCGCTTGCGCACGAGTCCTCAGTTCAGCGACATCTACGACTCAGTCGAGGTCAGCGATTTGCCTGGGGGCTCCGCGTGTCTGATCTGCTTGGAGGGCGGCGAAGAGCTCTGGTGCAAGCACCGGGGCTGCAGGCAGCACATGCATACTGCCTGCGCCGAGGAGTGGCATAGGCAGGGCCGGGGGTGCGCCCATTGCCGCCAGCTTTAAAGTTGGCAGCGCGGAAGCAAAGCCCGCGTTTAAGGGCTGCGCATTTTTTGCGAGACCAAACGACACGACCGGCGGCCGCATATGGCCGCCGGCCGCAAAAACGGCCGCCGGCTGCAAAAACAGCCAACCTCAAACCGGCCCGAGCTGCATTTGAGCACCCCTGCGCATGGGCGGCGCGCCGCCCCAGCCCGCGAGCGCCGCCTGCAAGGTAACGACCGGCAGGAAGCTCAAGAGGTGGTCCCACATTTCGTAGGGCACCCCCCCTGCGCCCTCTGCCAAGCGTCGAGCGCAAAGCAAGACTACCAGGATGACCTCCCGGTCCTCCGCACGGCAGGCGGCGTGTACCCTGCGCGACCAGAACGTGTCGACGGGCACCCTGATGCATCCCCAGTCGACGTGTGGTATGAGATTCACGTCGAGTGAGCCCACAACGGACGGGAACTCCTCGTACGGATAGTAAAACCAACATGCCTCGGGGCCGAGTTGAAGCGCGGAGGCCACCGTACCTGCGTTGAGTTTCTGGTCGAGGACCGTGTTGGTGGCGAGATCTACGACGATGTATGGTGCACACCTCTCGGGGCACCTCCAACACGGGAAGGGACGTATCTGTGCTTGGGGATTGACAACCCACAAGCACACCACCCGCTCGTAGTGGGGGCACCGGGAGAGCAGGAGGTACCCCTGTTCTTCCGTATCCCCAGACCCATCGCGATGCCCGGGGAGATCGGCATCGCCCCGGTGCAAAGCACCAGGAGGGGGCATCGCAATGCACGTCGTTTCTTCCCAAGGGTCTCGGGTGTGTATTATATTCAATTATTGTCAAAAACCACTAGTCATGCGTACCCCGGGAGTGCTGCCTCAGCACCACGTCCACCGGCAGGAAGCCCAGGACCAACACCCAGAGCTCGGGCGGGAGCCGAACCTCGTGCTCGGGCGGGAGGCTTTCTCCGAGCTCGAGCTCGAATCGGCCCGCGTGGGCGCGTGAGTACCGGAGCGCGCACAGCAGCACCGTTAAGATGCGCTCCTTGTCGCCCGGGCGACAGCCGCCGTGCGATCGCAGCTGCCAGAGTTTCGAGCCGAGGATCGCATATGGGCGATAGTGCTGCAGATGCATGCTCCGCCCATCTACAACCGACGAGAACTGCGACAGCTGTACGGACCGATTTGGGCACGCCGGACAAGAAGGTACGAAGCCCAACGCGACTCCGCGGTATTTTTGGTGACAGCAGACATATCGAGGCGGGCGAAGCTTCTCTACGTCGTCGGGATTGTACTCCACCCGCAGCGAGTCGCAGCTCACGAATCCGTGCCGCCTCCGTTCTTGGGTGAGATACGTCATCAGCTCGTGCTCCCGGGCCTCTCGCATAGCCCTCGCATCTTCCACGGAAATCGCCCATTGCTCGTCTGAGAAGAAGTCTTCCCGGAACCGCTGTTCAGGCGGCTCGTCTGCCCCCCGCAGCACCCACCAAGGGATGTCTGCAGCTCGCACTACCCGATCTTCGGTGGGCACCTCGCCCCTTTTGCTAGGGATCACTTGGGCAGTAGCGAGGTCCAGCGTATAGCGTGGCCCATCGAGATAGGTACCATCAACGCATACGTCGTGGATCTCTCCCACGTCTTTTGTCAGGAGGATCTTTCCCGACATGCAATGACAACACCAGTACCACGATACGTACCGCGCTGTGTCGACGTCGCCAAGACCGAAGTAGTTCGCCTCCTTCGACCCCAGCGGGATGTCGACGCTGGAGAAGCCGCGGCGGTACCAGGGGACCCCGTCATGCTTCGCCGCGTCCTCCGCGCTCCACGCGCGCCAGCGCTCTTCGGCGGACATAACGACAACCGTAGCCAACTCCCGGAGGAGATTATGTTAAAATCGCCATTCAAAAAGTGGCTTCATGCCTGCCGCTTTAGCGGAGCGGGCTGCGGCACAACGGGCACGTGGGGACCGCGTCGTCGGCGAAGCTGTCCTTCCAGAGGGGGAGGCAGCGCTCGCAGATCTTGTGCGCCGGGGAATATTCGCACAGCGTGACGGCTGCGAGGTCGTCCCCGAGCGTCTCGAGGCAGATCGGGCAGTCGGCGGCCGAGTGGACGAAGAACACCCGGTGCGCCTTCTCGATCTTGGCCGCGAGCAGCTCCCGGCAGAGCCCGGCCATCTCGTCTGTGGGCTGCGCCGGCACGGCAACTTCCCAGACCTGAGGGTACTCCCGCCGGCACGCGGCCGGCCCCTGGATCCAGGCCCTCTGCACCTCGCCGCGCGGGGGCCACTGGGCGTTCCATTCGCTCTTCGGGAGCAGCAGCGCCGGCGGGACTCCGGGGAAGCGCTCGGCGGCGCAGCAGCGCACGCACTCGGGCGGGACCGTGATCATCGTGCCGGGGGGGATGGCCTCCTCGGCGCTCTCAAGGGCCGGCCCGAGCGAGGCCACGACCGCGTCGAAGCGCGCCTGCATTTCGTCGTCAGGCAGCACCCGGCCGCCGACGCAGGGCCGGGGGAAGTCGACGAGCGCCGCCTTCTCGCCGCCCTTGCTTTTGAGGAAGGCCTGCACCGTGGTGGGGAACATCGCATTCCACGCTTTGCACGAGGCGTCGCGGAACCGGCAGAAGGCCTCTTGGAAGGCTGGGTCCTTCACCGCCAGCAGGGCCTCGACCACAGCCTTCCCCGTCGGCTTGTTGTTGATCGCCTCCTGCGCGCCGGGCGGGAGTAGAAAGCGCCCATACGTCTTCGCGATGGCCAGACGCTTGCTCAGCCAGGTGTCGTCCTCCGGGAGGTGGTCCTTCTGCTCGAAGTAGACGACCACCTTTGCGGCGCCATCTTTCCCGACGCCGCAGAACACCCAGACCACGGGCTGGATGTGCTTCAGCGGGTCCCGCGGGTCGGCCGCCAGCCGGCAGATGTAGGCGTATCCCTTGCAGAGCGGCAGGGCGCGAGACTTGCACGGGTCCTCGTACTCGAGCCGGGTGCCGGTGAGCCGGCGAGCCAGGAACAGCTGCGAGAGCGCAATGAGAGCGCTGAGACACGCCGGCGAGAGTGCCGTCTTGTTCGCCTGGACCGCCTGGAAGATGTGGCAGTAGTGCTCGGGCGCGGTGAGCAGCTTGTCCACGTCCAGCGCCGCCGCCTCGAGCACAGGCGCCAGGCCGCTGAGGCTCTCGCGGATGGCCGTCCCCCACTCCTCCTGCCCTTCATCGAAACGGTGGTACAGAGAGACGTGGGCCATCATCAGCGCGGCGACGGCGTCGGACAGCGCCACCTTGTGGCGCCGGAGCGCGAGGGCGAACGACGCCTGAACGGTCGCGGCCGTCACCGGCACGCCCGGCCGCTTGAAGATGATCAACTTCTCCAGAAGTGGGCGAATCTCGGCGAAGGAGGCATTCGAGAGCTTCCTGGCGGTAGTAGCCGCATCGACGGGAAGGTCCACATCGAAGCACCGCTTCTGGCCGTTCTTCTGCTCCCAGGCCGCGGCGCGCGCCTCCATCTTGCGCCGCTCCTGGAGCTCGGGGTCCGCGTCCTCGTAGGCCTTCTTGTAGTACTTGAACTGCAGCAGCACGCGGTTCAGCTGGCCCATCCAGCGGTTCCTCCCGAGGAGCTCATTGCGACCCGCGGCGCCGCTCCCGACTGACAGGAGGGTCCGGATGAACGCGTCGCACATGTCCTTGAACTTGTTCCCGAAGGCCTCGCCCTGCTCGCGGAGCAGCTTCTGGAAGGTCAGAACCATGTTGTCCTTCTCGGGAAGTTTGTCCTTTTTGATGAGGATTGGCCCGACCTGAACCCAGCCGTCGCTGAACGAGGCCTTGAGGGCTCTCGTGGCGAAGAACTGGCCGAGGGCCTCGATATCGGCACTCTCGTCCACCTTCTTCCAGTTCGAGACGGCGTGCAGGACCCCATTCTTTGCGCAGCCCATGACCTGCAGAAAGTACTGCTGGATCGTCTCGTGGACTCGGCTGTCGGTGGTGAAAACGGCGCTAGGCACGTAGACGACAACGTTGGCAGCTTCGACACTGGCGATGTCTTCAGCGAACTTCTTAACATCCTTGGCACCGCCGTCCAAGTTGCCGTCGGTGATGACGATGATCCCGTGCACGCCGCCCTCAGTCTTGATCGCGTCGATAATCTGAGGACCCTGGGGAACCCAACTGGTGCCGCCGGCAAAGGGTTGCGCCTTAGTCTTGAGAGATCGAACGAATTCATTGAGGTCGAGGTACGGTTCGGCTCCCCGTACGGTGGGCCCAAATCGGCCGAGCCTGACCTTCATCCCCAAGTCGGCGGCCATCTGCATGATCGCCTGGAGCAGGCATATCAACCGCTCACGGGGGATGAAGTTCATCGACCCGCTCCCGTCAATGATGACGACCAATTCGTCGTAGAATGGTTGCTCTCCCTTCTTGGTAATTACGGCTGCGAGCGCATCCACCGTCTGGACGTATTTGGCCGCCTTGACGAATTTCCCCGCAGCTGGCGGGTCTGGCAACGAGGCCAGGTCCATGAGCCCGGCAAAGGTGTCCAGTCCCGAGCCAGCCGGCTCCGCCCCCACGTCCCCCACGCGCGCCATAGCGCTTTTTCCGGTGACTGTCGGCAGTCTACTAAGACGCCGAGCTGTTCAAATTAAGCCAAAAAGGGCACTTTACATCCGCGGAAAGCAGTAGACTCCCTCCGGCTGGGGGTAGTAGGGCTCGATGAACACTCCCCGGACGCGGAGATGCGGCGCCAGCGCGTACAGGACCCGCGGGCTGTGCTTCACGCTATGAGGGGCAGACCCTGGATCCCACCCGAGCTTTTGCGCCTTCTTGACGACCACCCTAGCCAGGGTCTCAGGCGCCTGCAGGATATACCCGCCGTCAAAGCGGTCCGCGAACTCCGACAGCCCCAGGTCTTCGTACCGCCGGAACGCTAGCGGCCGGCCGAAGAACCGCCAGAGCTGGGTCTCGAGGATGCTCTGCCACAGCCCGGCGAGCCGCGGGCTCACCTGGCCGATGAAGACCCCGTGGTGCCCCCGCCCGCCGCACGGCAGGCTGATGTGGACGTGGATCTGCCCCCGGCTGACCCCGGCGGCGGCCTGCACCGCGCGCGTGTCGCTGTAGATCAACCGGGCGTCGGGGGCGAGGAGCGCCTCGAACTCGCGGCGGGACACCCGCCGCGCGAGGAACTCCCCCTCGAGGGTGCCCCGCCGCAGCCGCAGCCCGGCCGCGGCCAGGAGGTACCAGTGGGAGTCGTGGTGCGCGTCGAGCGGGAACTGGGGCGCCAGCGGCGGGCACATGTAGGGGGCCGCGAAGCTCAGGAACTGGACGAACCAGCAGAGCACGAAGGCGCCGAGGGCGTCGGGCTCGTCGTGCAGGCCGCGGACCGCCGGGAGGGCCGGCTGCTCGACGCACACGCGGCGCCAGAGCGCCGCGTCGGCGGCGGGCTCGTCCCCACCCGGCGTCCCGCCCGCCCGGGCGGAGAACCGCAGCGCCGGCGCAAGCTCCTGCCCCTGCCCCTCGCGGTAGGTCGCGACGGTGAGGTAGGTGTTCGCCGCCTTCTCGGTCTGCGCCAGCGGCATCGCCATGACGGCCGTCTGCAGCGTGACCGCGGCGCCCCCGCGCCCCTGCGCCGGACCGGCGCCCCCGCGCCTCTGCGCCGGTCCGGCCGTCCCGCCCTCGGCCGCCATCGCATGCTACCCGTCGGACAAATCATTTTTGGCCACATACCTGGCCGCCCGCCCCCGCCGCAATGTCCCCCACGATTGGACAGATGGTCCACGGCGGCAACGGCGACTGCGCCAACTGCGACGATGTGCGCGGCGGCGACGAGCCCGCCGCCGCCCGGCAGAAACCGTCCGGCTGGCTCGTGCTGGTCGCCGTCATCGTCGTCCTCCTCCTCATCGTCGTCGCGTGGAAGTGGTGGTACCAGGTCGAAGACAAGACGGCGGCCCACGCGGCTCACGCAGCCCACGCGGCCGCGGCGCACGCGACCCGCGCGGCCTCAAAGACTTTGCCCGCCGCGGCAGCAGCCGCCGCGCACTGAGCCGCCCGCCCAAACTGCCCGCGGGCCTTTTTGCGGCCAACATAATTAGGGCCGGCCCTGTCTCTCGGAGAGAGCCATGTCTGTCCCGGCGGCCGCTCCGCCCCCTGCCGTCCCGGCGGCCGCTCCAGCCTCTGCCGCTCCACCCCCTGCCGTCCCGGCGGCCGCTCCAGCCCCTGCCATGTCGGCGGCCGCTCCGCCCCCTGCCGTCCCGGCGGCCGCTCCAGCCCCTGCCCCCGTGGCCACCCCAACCGCAGCACCGGTGCCGGCGCCGACCACGGCCGCCCCGGCGGGGATACCGAGCGCCCCCGTGTCCGAGATTAATGCTGAGCAGTATTTACTGGAGAAAGCCTCGAAGACTAACGCTGAGCTTCATGCTAAGATTGCCGATCTTCAAGCCCAGCTCGCCGCCGCTCAGACAAAAGAAAACGCCGAGCGCTATCAGTTCGAGAACCAGCGCATCAGCGATTTTGAAAGGGAGGAAGCGAGGCGTGCCGCGGAAGAACAGGCCCGCATCGACAAGCTTGAGGAGCTGCGTTTCGCGCCCCCGGGCTACGCCAGGCCGGGCTACGCGCCCCAGGGCTACGCCGGCCCGGGCTACGCGACTGCAGCGAGCGGCATCGCCGCAGCCGCCGGCCAGACCGACTGGTGGTTCTACGGAATCGTGGTCGTCCTCATCGGGATCGCGATCTGGTGGATGTGGAGCTCGGGCCTGCTGAGCAACCTGTTCAAGGGCGTCAACGACGTGGTCAAGGACGCCACCTCTGCGGTGCAGGGGGCGTTCGGGTTCGGCTCCTCGATCGTGTCCACCGGCGCCAGCGCGGCCACGGCGATCGCCAGCGACGTGACCCACCCCATCGGGACCGCGGTCCACGTCACCAACGCGATCGGGTCGGAGGCGACCCACATCGGCGACACCATCAGCAGCGGCCTCGGCCACATCTTCTGAGAAGCTGCCGCGCGGCGTCATATAGGCGCGGCATGGGCAACGTCGCAGACGGGTTCGCGCGGCTTGATGACGAGACGGAAATGCTGCGGCCGCGGCACGCCTCGGGCCTCCCCCACGACGACCCGGCGCTGCTGTTCGCCGGCCGGGCCCGGGCCGGCGCGCGCCCGGCCGGCACGCCCGAGGCGCACGTGACCCTGTGCGACGGCCCGGGCTGGGCGGTCACGCGCCGCCTGCCGAAGGCCCGGGGGCGGTCCCCCCACTGGGTCCTCACCTGGGACGGCGGCCGGGCCGAGCTCGAGTTCCGGGCCCTGCCCGGCTTCGCTTCGGTGCAGCCGGCCTACGAAGCGCTGACGCGGGGCGAGGCGGCGACCTTCCACTTCGCCCGGAAGGGCCCGGCGAAGGGGCGGGGGGTGCCGGGCGTGGCCGCGGGCAGCGCCCCCGCCGACACTCCCCGGCTCGAGCTGCGCCCGCCGGCGTGCTACGAGCCGCTCGCCCCGCAGGCCGCCCACGGGACCACGCGGCTCGTCCTCGACGGGGCCCAGGTCGAGATCCCCTACCTCCAGGTGGGTCTCGTCCTTCTCGCCGACCTGTACACACTGACAGCGTCGTGAGCGCGCGGCGGCTTTTTTGAATCCGCCCGTCCCGGTCTAACAGCCATGGCTGCAGCCGCCGGCGACCCTGCCGCGCCCGGCGCGCCGCTCGTCTCGCACCGCGGCACCCCGCTCGTCTCGCTCCGCGGCGCCCCCCGCTGGGAGTCGACGCCCGACAGCCTTTGCGGGTACTCGCTCGACCTCGACCCCCGGCTCCCGCCCGACGCGCCAATCGTAGCCTTCGACTGGGACGACACCCTGGTGCGCCGCCCCCACCAGCGGCGCGCCCCCGGCCTCGGCTGGCTCCGCGCGCCGGCCGAGCTGGCGCGGCGCGCCGCCGGATGTCACCTCGTGGTGTTCACCAACCAGGGCGGCCCGAAGACCGTCGCCGCCTTCTGCGCCCTCCTGGGCGCCGAGATGATGCTACACCAGGCGGAGCTGGCCCGGCTCGGCCTGCACGTGTCCTTCTTCGTCGCCGGCAGCCCCCGCGACGCGGGCGCCGCCGCCCCCCGCCAGTACCGCAAGCCGGCTACGCGGATGTGGGACCTGTACCTGCGCCTCAGCCGCGAGCGCCTGGGCCCGCGCTTCGGCGCGGGCCCGCGCGGTCTCTTCGTCGGCGACAACTACGACGGGGGGGACGCCCGCTTCGCGGCCAACGCCGGCGTCTTCTTCCAGCCCCCCGAAGCCTTCTTCCGGGGCGACCCGCCGGCGCTCCCGCCCGCCCCCGCTCCGGGCGTGCAGGCGCTGCTGCAGCAAGCCCGGCTGCTGGCGCTTCCACCAGCCGCCCAGGGGGCGGCGCTCCCGCCGGCGCTCCCGCCCGGCCCCCAGCTGTTCGCCCCGGGCGGGCCGCCCCGCCTCGTGGTCCTGTGCGGCCCGCCCGGGGCCGGGAAGTCGAGCTTCGTCGCGCTCCACGCGGCCGACGGCGCGGCCGCCTTCCAGGCCGTGTCGCAGGACGCGCTCGGCACCCGCGGCCGCTGCGAGGCCGCGGCCCGCCGCACGCTGGCGGCCGCCCTCACGTGGGCCGCGGCGCACCGCGACCCCCCGCCGCCGGCCGGCCCGCCGCCCCCTGGCAGCCGCGGCGTGATTGTCGACAACACCAACCGCGACCGGGCGGCGCGAAAGCGGTGGGTGGACCTCGCGCGGGAGTTCGGCCTCGAGGCCGTGTGCGTCTACTTCCCGCTTCCGCGGCCGCTCGCGCTCCACCTCAACGCGATGCGGGAGACGCACCCTCGCAACCCGAAGAGCGTGCCGCCGGTCGCGGTCAATGCCTTCTACGCCAACCACGAGCCGCCGTCTCGCGACGAGGGCTTCGCCGAGGTGTACGTCCAGCCGTTCGTCTACCGCCCGGCGCGCACCCCGCCAGAGCACTTCTTCCGTTGGCACTAGCGTGCACAAAAAGCGCTTTTTGCGCACTCTGGCACCCTGACCCTATATGTCAAAGTGGTCGTGGAGCCACTCCATGACGGCCAGGTGGTCGTTCACGTCTGCCCTGAACAGTGCCCAGTTGTCGAGCGCCCGCGCGTCATCGGCCGTCAGCTCGAAGCGGTCGGCGAGACACTGCGCGACGGCCAGGTGGCCGTTTGCACACGCCGTGCGCAGCGCCCAGTTGTCGAGCGCCCGTGCGTCGTCGGCCGTCAGCTCGAAGCGGTCGGCGAGCCACTGCGCGACGGCCAGGTGGCCGTTTGCGCACGCGTCGCGCAGCGCGTAGTTGTCGAGCGCCCGCGCGTCATCGGCCGTCAGCTCGAAGCGGTCGGCGAGCCACTTGACGACAGCCAGGTGGCCGAACTCGCACGCCAAGCGCAGCGCGTGGCTGTCGAGCGCCCGCGCGTCATCGGCCGTCAGCTTGAAGCGGTCGGCAAGCCACTGCGCGACGTCCAGGTGGCCGTTTGCACACGCCAAGCGCAGCGCGTGGTTGTCGAGCGCCCGCGCGTCATCGGCCGTCAGCTTGAAGCGGTCGGCGAGACACTGCGCGACGTCCAGGTGGCCGAACTCGCACGCCAAGCGCAGCGCGTGGTTGTCGAGCGCCCGCGCGTCATCGGCCGTCAGCTTGAAGCGGTCGGCGAGACACTGCGCGACGGCCAGGTGGCCGTTATCGCACGCCATGCGCAGCGCGTGGTTGTCGAGCGCCCGTGCGTCGTCAGCCGTCAGCTCGAAGCGGCCGGCGAGCCACCGCGCGACGGCCAGGTGGCCGAACTCGCACGCGACGCGCAGCGCGTAGTTGTCGAGCGCCCGCGCGTCGTCGGCCGTCAGCTTGAAGCGGTCGGCAAGCCACTGCGCGACGTCCAGGTGGCCGTATGCACACGCCAAGCGCAGCGCGTGGTTGTCGAGCGCCCGCGCGTCATCGGCCGTCAGCTCGAAGCGGTCGGCAAGCCACTCTGCGACGGCCAGGTGACCGTTCCTGCATGCCAAGCGCAGCGCCCAGTTGTCGAGCGCCCGCACGTCTGCAGCCGTCAGCTCGAACTCGGTGGCGAGCCACTGTGCGATAGGCAAGTGGCCGTTTGAGCAAGTCCCACTCAGCACGGCGCTTTTGTGCTTCTGTGTGGCCGTAGCCGTCAGCTTGAAGGTCGCGGCAAGCCACTCTGCGACGGCCAGGTGGCCGTTTGCGCACGCCCCGCGCAGCGGGTAGCCGTCGGCAGCCCATACGTCGTCGGCCGTCAGGTCGAAGGTCGCGGCAAGCCACTTCGCGAGTTCCAGGTGGCCGTTCCCGCACGCATCGCGCAGCGCGTGGTTATGTTCTGTCCGCGCGTCGAAGGCCGTCAGGCCGAAGGTCGTGACGAGCCACTTCGCAACGGCCAGGTGGCCGTTTGCGCACGCCAAGCGTAGCGGCCAGTTGCTGTCCCCCCGCGCGTCGGCGGCCGTCAGGCCGAAGGTCGCGGCAAGCCACTCTGCGACGGCCAGGTGGCCGTTTGCGCACGCCCTGCACAGCGCCCTGCACAGCGCGCCGTTATAGCCTGCCCGCGCGTCGGCGGCCGTCAGGCCGAAGGTCGCGGCAAGCCACTTCGCGACGGCCAGGTGGCCGTTTGCGCACGCCCCGCACAGCGCGCCGTTATAGCCTGCCCGCACGTCGGCGGCCGTCAGGCCGAAGGTCGCGACAAGCCACTTCGCGACGGCCAGGTGGCCGTTTGCGCACGCCCCGCACAGCGCGTCGTTATAGCCTATCCGCACGTCGGCGGCCGTCAGGCCGAAGGTCGCGACAAGCCACTTCGCGACGGCCAGGTGGCCGTTTGCGCACGCCATGGGAAGCGCGTGGTTGTTGAACGTCCGCGCGCCGGCGGCCGTCAGGCCGCCGGCCGTCAGGCCGGAGGTCGCAACAAGCCACTTTGCGAGGTCCAGGCACCCGATTTCACATGCTGCAGTCAGCACCTTCCTTTCTCGAATTGCGGTCGCACTTGCGCCCCACAACAGTGGGATGCGCAGGTCGTGGGGCGTATTCGGCTTCAGCGCCAGCGGGATCGACGGGCGGACATGCCGCAGCATCTGCGGCAGTGCCCCGCACAGCGCCCTGCAAGTCGAGGCCAGTGCGACGACATCCCGCGGCCCCAGGCCCCCCACCAGCGCCACCAAGACCGCGAGGAACCCCTCAATCGACAGCAGCCGTACAAGCGTACAGTCTGCGTTGGCGAGCTCTGTATCCATACTTGCTCATTCATCACCCATAATGGAATTCCAATATAGATCAAATTGCAATCCTACAGTAACACTCTTCCTATCAAAAAATAATCAGCCATCCGCGTTCACCTCCCTAATCCTCGATGCCAAACTGTTCGCGAAGCCACTGCACGACGGCCAGGTGGCCGTTTGCGCACGCCATGCGCAGCGCGTGGTTGTCGAGCGCCCGTGCGTCGGTGGCTGTCAGGCCGAATTCGGCAGCGAGCCACTTCGCGACGGCCAGGTGGCCGTTCTCGCACGCGAAGCGCAGCGCGTAGTTTCTGAGCGCCCGCGCGTCGGCGGCCGTCAGCTCGAAGCGGTCGGCGAGCCACTTGGCGACGGGCAGGTGACCGAATACGCAGGCCAAGAGCAGAGCGCAACTATTGTCCGCCCGCACGTCTGCAGTCGTCAGCTTGAACTCGGTGGCGAGCCACTTGACGACAGCCAGGTGCCCAAATGTGCATGCATTGCGCAGTGCGGCGCATTTGTACGCCTGTGTGGCCGTAGCCGTCAGGTTAAACTCGGCAACAAGCCACTTCACGACTGGCAGGTGGCCGTTTGCGCACGCCCCGCGCAGCACGTCGCTGTCAGCATTCTGCACGTCGGCGGCCGTCAGGCCGAAGGACGCGGCAAGCCACTTCGCGAGGTCCAGGTGGCCGTTTGCGCACGCCCAGTACAGCGCGTAGCCGTAGTACGCTCGCGCGTCGGCGGCCGTCAGGCCGAAGGCCGCGACAAGCCACTGCGCGACGGCCAGATGGCCGTTTGCGCATGCCCCGCACAGCGCTTGGTTGCCGGCCGACCACGCGTCGGCGGCCGGCAGGCCGGAGGTCGCGACAAGCCACTGCGCGAGGTCCAGGTAACCTCCTTCACATGCTGCGGTCAGCACCTTCCTTTCTCGAATTGCGGTCGCACTTGCACCCCACAACAGCGGGATACGCAGGTCGTAGGGCGTATTCGGCTTCAGCGCCAGCGGGATCGACGGGCGGGCATGCCGCAGCATCTGCGGCAGCGCCTTGCGCAGCGCCCTGCAAGACAAGGCCAGCGCGACGACATCCCGCGGCTCCAGGCCTTCCACCAGCGCCACCAAGACCGGGAGGAACCCCGCATTCGACAGCAGCCGCACAAGCATACAGTCTGCGTTGACGAGCTCTGTATCCATACTCGCTCATTATCATAATGGAACTCCAATGTAGATCAAATTGCAACCACAACTAAGCCGACCCCACCATGACCATCCTTCCAAAAAAGAACGCGGAGCCCTCCATAGTAGTCAAGTAGAGTCCACCCCCTAATCCTCGATGTCAAACCGCTCGCGAAGCCACAGCACAACGTCCAGGTGGCCGTTCTCGTATGCCATGCGCAGCGCGTGGTTGTCTTCCGCTCGCGCGTCGTGGGCCGTCAGCTCGAAGGTCGCGACAAGCCACTGCGCGACAGCCAGGTGGCCAAATTCGCACGCGTCGCGTAGCGGCCAGTTATCGTCCGCCCGCGCGTCGGCGACCGTCAGGCCGAAGGTCGCGACAAGCCACTGCGCGACGGCCAGGTGACCGTTTGCGCACGCCACGCGCAGCGCGGGGTTGTCGAGCGCCCGCGCGTCATCGGCTGTCAGCTCGAAGCGGTCGACAAGCCACCGCGCGACGGCCAGGTGGCCGTTCTCGCACGCCATGTGCAGCGCTTGGTTGTCGAGCGCCCGCGCGTCATCGGCCGTCAGCTCAAAGCGGTCGGCGAGCCACCGCGCGACGTCCAGGTGGCCGTTCTCGCACGCCATGTGCAGCGCGTGGTTGTCGAACGCCCGCGCGTCATCGGCCGTCAGCTCAAAGCGGTCGGCGAGCCACCGCGCGACGGCCAGGTGGCCGTTCTCGCACG
>Ga0180432_10004264_pt1 | contig 19768 bp, 23 predicted proteins | sample SS_ome_10_FD_132414 | JGI IMG/M metagenome (GOLD analysis project Ga0180432, IMG submission 132414) | Hypersaline lake sediment archaeal communities from the Salton Sea, California, USA - SS_1_MS_2 metaG | ecosystem: Environmental > Aquatic > Non-marine Saline and Alkaline > Hypersaline >...
CACCCACTTGTCCAAGGCCTCCCAGCCGGTCTTGCCGGCGGTCACGGTGGCGGAGCCCACGTCCTTGGCGGCGTCGGCGCTGTCGCCCACCCAGTTCTCGAGGGCCTCCCAGCCGGTCTTCTTGGTGCTCATCACGTACCTCTGCGCGGCGTCGTTGTTGGGATTTCCAACGCCCTGGCGGGCGACGCTTTGCATCATACGTAACTAATCGTGCCCCCGCGCAAACCGGGACGCCGCCTCCGCCGCCTCCACCAAAGCGCGGTACGAGAGCAGGCGATCGGCATGCACCTCGTCAGCGACGGCGCACCCGGCGTCCCCCATGTGACGGCAATCGTGGAACCGGCAGCGCGCAGCGGCGCGCGTGATATCCGGGAACCCCGCGGCGATGTCGGCGGGCTCCATCGGCGGCAGCCAGAAGGCGCGCACGCCCGCGGTATCCACCACGGCGCCACCCCCGGGGATGGGGATGAGGCGCGGGTCGGTGGTGGTGTGGCGTCCACTGCGCAGGCGCTCCGACACCCGCCCGGTGGCGCGCTCCACGCCGGTGAGCGCACTGGTGAGTGTGGACTTGCCTACGCCGGAGTGACCCGCAAGCACCGCCACCCGGCCGTCGATCAGGTCGCGTACCTGCGCGACCAAGGTGGGGTCGAGCGCCGACCCCACCAGCACCTGGTGCCCCGCCGCGCGCTGGCGCGCCACCACCTCCTCGACCAAGGCAGCATCGTGCGGGAGGTCGTCCTTGGTCAGCACCACGGCAAGGTCGAGCCCGCCCGCCACCGCCGCCACCGCGTAGCTATCGATCAGGCGCGGCTGCAACGGGGGCTCCGCCACGGCCGCCACCGCGAGCAGGAGGTCGGCGTTGGCCACCACCGTGCGCACGCGGCCACCGCTGCCGATGCGCTCCAGAACGGTGCGGCGCGGGAGGATCTCGCGGACGATCCCCTGCGACCCCGACTCATCCACGCGCACGCGGTCGCCGGCAACCGGTGGCCCACCGGGCAGCCGCGGGGCGAGCCGGACCTCCCTCACCCCCGCCGCGTCGGCCACCTCGGCGAGCGGGCCGGCAACGCGCAGCACGAGCGGGGCGGACGTGGTCAGAGGGCGAGCAGCTCCTGGGCGGTGAACAGGGCATGCAGGGGGGCGCCGTCGAGCTGCTCTTCCACCTTCTCGCGCCCGCCATCCTCCTGGCGGTCAACCACCACGAGGGCTGCCACCACCTGTGCACCGGCGGCCCGTGCGCGCTCGAGGGCCGTGAGCATGGAGCCGCCGCTGGTGAGCACGTCGTCCACGATGGCCACCGGCGTGCCCTCCTCGATGAAGGGACCCTCGATCCAGTGCTGCAGCCCGTGCTTCTTGGCCTCCTTGCGCACGAAGAACCCGGTCCAGCGCGTGCCGTCGGCGTAGGCGGCCGCACTCACCGCGCAGACGAGCGGGTCGGCGCCCAGCGTCAGGCCACCCACCGCCTGCGGGCCGGCGGGCGCGAGCAACGGGAGCGCGAGGCGGCCCGAGAGGTGCGCGCCCTCGGGATCGAGCAGCACCTGGCGGACGTCGAGGTAGTAGTCGGAGCGTCGCCCCGAGGCCAGCACCACCGACTCACGGAAGAGAGCACGCTCCGAGAGCAATTGGGCAAGGCGCTGGCGTTCGGCATCGGTGCTCATGGAGCGGCACCGTACCAATCACACGAGGGGCCGACCCGCCTAGTCTTGGGGCTTAAAGCGACCCCGGAAGGTGCATGCGGTGCAGGTCTCTCCCGAGCCCACTCCCAATCCCAATGCCATCAAGTTCACGCTCGACCGGCCGTCCACCGACGGAGGAGCGCAGACGTTCAAGGAGGGCTCCGATCCGGCGGAGTCGCCGCTCGGCGCCAGCATCTTCGCACTGGGCGACGTGGTGAACGTATTCGCCACGGCCAACTTCGTGAGCGTCACCAAGGCCGACGGCGCCGATTGGAGCGACCTGGGCCCCAAGGTCGAGCAGGCGATCGTGGACCACTTCGAGGGGAGCGCCCCGTGAACACCGCGAGCGGCGTCTTCTTCACCTGGCTGCTCGGCCTGATCTTCGTGGTGGGCGGCATCGTGTTCCTGCTGTTCCTCGGCGACAACAACCTGCTGTTCGGCCTGCCGTACCTCGTGATCGGCCTGCTGCTCTGCTACGGCGCCTGGCGCCTGGGCAAGACCGCGGCGAAAAAGGCCGCGGAGGACGCCGCCGCCCTCGAGAGCGAGGGCGACTCCACCCCGAGCGTGGAGTAGCCGTCACGGCGACCCGGTGCCAGGCACTTAACCGCTTGCGGGCGCAAGCGGTTAAGTGCCTGGCACCGGGGTCGGCCCCGGCCTCCCTGGACTAGGCGATTCCCGGCAGGGCGGCCAGGGCCTCGGTGGCACGCGCCAGCTCCGCCTCGTCCACGTCGAGGTCCCTCATGTTGCCCGCGAGGAAGTCGGCGTAGGCCGCCATGTCGAAGTGGCCGTGGCCGCACAGGTTGAAGAGGATGGTCTTCTCCACGCCCTCCTCGCGGGCGCGCTCGACCTCGGCCACCACGTGGCGGATGGCGTGCGAGGGCTCGGGCGCCGGGATGATGCCCTCGGCCCGCGCGAATCGCACGGCCTCCGTGAAGCACTCCACCTGCGAGTACGAGGTGGCCTCCACCAACCCCTGGTGCACCACGTGGCTCACCAGCGGCGCCATGCCGTGGTAGCGCAGGCCGCCCGAATGGATGGATGGCGGGATGAACCCATGGCCGAGCGAGTGCATGGGCAGCAGCGGGGTCATCTGCGCAGTGTCACCGAAGTCGTAGCCGTACGTGCCGCGCGTGAGCGTGGGGCACGACGCCGGCTCGACGGCGACGATGCGCATGTCGCGGCCGGCGATCTTGTCCTGCAGGAACGGGAACGCCAGGCCCGCGAAGTTGGACCCGCCGCCCACGCAGCCGATGACCACGTCGGGGTACGCCCCGGCCATCTCGAGCTGCTCCTTGGCCTCCTCGCCCACCACGGTCTGGTGAAGCAGCACGTGGTTGAGCACCGACCCCAGCGCGTAGTTGGTGTCGTCGTTGGTGGCGGCCACCTCCACGGCCTCGCTGATTGCGATGCCGAGGCTGCCCGACGAGTCCGGGTTCTCCGCCAGGATTGCCCGCCCCGCATTGGTGCGCTCGGACGGGCTGGCGATGCAGGTGCCGCCCCAGGTCTCCATCATCAGCCGCCGGTACGGCTTGGAGTCGTACGACACCCGCACCATGAAGACCTCGCACTCCATGCCGAACAGCTGGCAGGCGAACGACAGCGACGACCCCCACTGGCCGGCGCCGGTCTCGGTGCTGAGCTTCGTGACCCCGGCCTCCTTGTTGTAGAAGGCCTGCGGCACCGACGTGTTGGGCTTGTGGCTGCCGGCCGGCGACACGCCCTCGTACTTGTAGAAGATCTTGCAGTTGGTGCCGAGGGCGGCCTCCAGGCCCACCGCGCGGTACAGCGGCGTGGGCCGCCACATCGCGTAGATCTCGCGCACGGGGTCCGGGATGGGGATGTACCGCTCGCTTGAGACCTCCTGCTCGATGAGCGCCATCGGGAAGATGGCGGCGAGGGCCTCGGGGCCGATGGGCTCGCCCGTGCCCGGGTTGAGCGGCGGCGGGGGCATCGACGGCAGGTCGGCCGCGATGTTGTACCAGCGGTCCGGGATGCGGTCCTCGGGGAGGAGGTAGCGGTGCTGTGCCACGGGAGTCTCCTTGTACGTCGGCGACCCGGAAGACTCTACGCCGCTACCGGAAGCGCATGCGCAACACCGTGCGGCGGGTGGTGGCCCCGCCGGAGCCCCGGGCGCTGACCGCGTAGGTGAGCCGGTACTCGCCCGGGCTGTCGGCGCGCTTCACCCGGATGCGCCCCGATGCGAAGTGCCGGCCGGGGTCGGACAGCTGGGGGCGCGGCACGATCTCGACGAGGCGATCGCCGTAGGGCGACCAGAACGTGCCCTTGCGGCGCACGCGCACCACGGCGCGACCGCCGATGCGGTAGTCGAGCCGGTAGACATAGCGCACCCCGCGCTTCAGGGGCTGCGTGGCCGGCGTGCGGCCGTCCGCCTTGAGCACCCGGAATGCGCTGATGCGCAACTGCGGCGCGGCGGATGCCGTGCCGCCGGCCACGAGCACCGCCACGGCGCCCAGGGCCATGGCCCTCCGCATCACGAGGCGGCGGCCTCGCGCGTGCCCGGGTGCATGGGCACCCGCAGCGTGAACGTGCTGCCCTCGCCGGGCCGGCTCTGCACCTGGACCTCGGCACCCAGGGCATCGGACAGGCCCTTCACGATGGCCAGGCCGAGCCCCGTGCCCCCCGCCTGCCGGTCGCGCGCGCTGTCCACCCGGTACATGCGGTCGAAGATGCGCGGCAGGTGCTCCGGCGCGATGCCGACGCCGGTGTCCGTCACCTCCGCCACCGCGCAGTCGCCGTCCGCGCGCGCGCTCACGCGCACGGTGCCCCCGGCGGGCGTGGCCCGGATGGCGTTGGTCGTCAGGTTGGCCAGGATGGTCTGCACATGCGCGGCATTCGTCATCGCCGTCACGGGATCCTGCCCGTCGGCCGGGCCCCGCAGCAGCACGCCCTTCTCGCCCGCCGACTTCTCGAGCCGCTGCACCACCTCGCGCGCGCACTCGGCAAGGTCCACGGACTCGTGCTGCACCGGCTGGTCAAGGTCGGCCAGCGTGAGCGCCTGCAGGTCGGCCACCAGGTCGCACAGGCGCTCGGACTCGCCCTTGATGATCTCCGCGGCCTCCCGCCGGTCGTCGTCGGAGCGGGCGGCACCATCCACCAGCGCCATGGCGAAGCCGTCGATCGCCGTGATGGGCGTGCGCAACTCGTGCGCCACGTCCGCCAGGAACTCCCGCTGGCGGCGGTCCGTGGTGGCCAGCTGCTCGGTCATCTGGTTGAGCGACGATGCCACGCGCCCGAGCTCGTCATCCTCCACCTCCACGCGCGCCGCGAGGTCGCCGCCCGCCACGCGCTCCGCTTGCCCCGCCAGCGCCGAGGCATCGCGCCGCAGGCGCCGGCTTGCCAGCCCGGCCAGCCACCATGCCACGCCGCCGATGAGGATGATGACCGCCGCCGACACCAGCGGGATCGCCCACTCCCCCCACACTCCCGCATCGGCTTGGCGCTCCATCGTGACCTCGATGTCGCCATCGGTCACCACCGCGCGTGCCTCCAGCACCTGGACCGGGTCGCTCCAGTACACCACCTCGCCTGCGCGCCGCACCACCACCCGCGTGCCGGGCAGGTAGCGCTTGGCCTCGGCCACGCCGGCGTAGCCGTCGGCGCGCGCCACCTGCGCGATCTGCGCGCCCTGCTGGCGCAGCTGGTCGGCGACCTCCTGCTGTACCTTCGTGCCCACCACCAGGCCCACCAGCAGCTGGGCGCCCACGACCGCGATGATCAGCGCGGCCACGATGGCAAGGGCGATGCGGCCACGGAACGAGGCCGGCAGGAACCTGCTCACGCCGCCGACGGATCCAGCCGGTATCCCACGCCCCTCACCGCCACGATGGGCAGGTCCTTGCCGAGCTTGCGGCGCAGGTTGGCCACGTGCACGTCCACGGTCTTGCCGCCCACCCCCGACTGATAGCCCCACACGCGCTCCAGCAGGCGCTCGCGCGTGAAGACCACGTTGGGGTGCGCGGCCAGCTCGGCCAGCAGGTCGAACTCCAGGCGCGTCAGCTCCACGTCGTCGCCATCGAGCCGGCAGGTGCGGCTGACGGGATCGAGCTCCACGCGCCCGGCGCGCAGCGGGCCGGTGAGCTCCTGCTCGCCCTGCACGCGACGCAGCACCGCCTTCACGCGCGCCACGAGTTCGCGCGGCGAGAACGGCTTGGTCACGTAGTCGTCCGCGCCCATCTCGAGTCCCGTCACACGGCTGGCCTCGTCGTCGCGCGCGGTCAGCATGATGATGGGCATCGACGGATGGTCGGCCCGGATGCGCCGGCACACCTCGAGGCCATCTATCTCAGGGATCATCAGGTCGAGCAGCACCAGGTCGATGCCCCCGGTGCGCATCTTCGCCAGCGCCTCCGCGCCATCCGCGGCCTCGGTGACCGTGTAGCCGGCCTCGTCGAGGTAGAGCCGCAGCAGCTTGCGGATCGACCGCTCGTCTTCCACCGCGAGGATGTGCCCACCGGTCGCCACGTGCCGATGGTACCGCTGGATGCGGGTTGCATCGCCGCCGAAGCGCCCCTAGCGTTCCCCGGCCGGGCGAGATAGCTCAGCTGGTAGAGCACACGACTGAAAATCGTGGTGTCCCCGGTTCGAGTCCGGGTCTCGCCATCATCGCGCGCCGCGCTCCCGAAACGGAACGCGGCGCGCGCCCGTTGGGGGCATGCCAGCATGCCCTCCGATGGACCTCTCGATCGTCGTGCCCGCCTACAACGAGGAGCGCCGGCTCCAGCCGACGCTCGACGGCTGGCGTGCCTGGCTCGACCAGTTCCCGGGCACGGCCGAGGTGGTGGTGAGCGACGACGGCAGCACCGATGGCACCGCGGCGCTGGTGGAGCGCGCGGCGACGGCCGATGGGCGCATCCGCCTGAACCGCCTGCCCGAGAACCAGGGCAAGGGCGGCGCCGTGCGATCGGGCATGCTCGCGGCCACCGGGGACTACCGGTTCTACGTGGACGCCGACATGAACATCGCGCCCATGCACGTGGAGCCCGCCCTCGCCCTGCTCCGCAGCGGGGTGGCCGACGTGGTCACCGGCAAGCGCAGCCTGGGCAGCTACGCCGCCACCGAGCAGAGCCCGGCCCGGCTGGCGGCGGGCGCGGCGGTGCAGGTGACCCGGCGGATACTCGTGCTGCCGGTCATCACCGACACCCAGGCGGGCTTCAAGGGCTTCACGGCCGAGTGGGCGGAGCGCGTGTTCGGCAAGGCCACCATCACCTCGTTCGCCTTCGACATCGAGGTGCTGTACCTGGCCCGGCGGATGGGGGCCACCATCGCCGAGATGCCGGTGCAGGTTGAATACCGGGCCGACTCCACCTTCGACGTCGCGAAGCACCTGCCACCGTTCATCGAGGACATCTGGCGCATCCGGATGAACGCCTGGCGGGGCACCTACTCCTGACGCATGAGGGCCACCACCTCGCCCGAGGTGGCCCGCACCCGGTCCTCGGCGCTGCCGCCGTTCAGCGCCACCGACACCAGGCCGTGCGAGTCGACATAGGCCAGCAGGGCGCCGCGGGGGACGTCGGCGAAGGTACGGCCCACGGTGGCCTGCGAGCGCCCGCCCTCGGCGGACGCCACCCACACCCGGTTGCCCGCGACCAGCCCCGCGGCCATCAGGTGCTCGGCCGTCGCCCACAGGGAGAGGTTGCCGAATCGGTCCACGCCGGCCACCAGCGCATCGAGCGCGCCGGGCATGGCATCGGGCTCGGGCAGCTGCGGACGGAGGATCGTGGCGGGGTCGACGGGCGGGCCGAGCGCATCGAGCGCCACGCCCTCCGCGAGGTGAGCCGCCGCCGGCGCAAAAACGTCGCGTCCGTGGAAGGTGTCTGACACCGGCCGGCGCATGTGCTCGGCCGACGTGATCTCCACCGCGCGCACGCCTCCCAGGCGCTCGACGGCCAGGCCCAGCAGGCCGTTGTCCGGCCCCACCACCACCTTGCCCCACTCCAGTTCCAGCGCCACGGCACGGCGGGTGGTCCCCACGCCGGGGTCCACCACGCAGGTGGTCACCGACTGCCGGGGCATCAGGCCCACCAGTCGCTCCACCAGGATCGCCCCCCATCGGATGTCGCCGGGGGGCACATCGTGCGCCAGGTCCACGCGGTCCGATTGCGGGGCAATGGCGGCCGCCACCGCGTGCAGCGCGCCCACGTGCTCCGTGCCGGCGCCGTAGTCGGTGAGGAACCCCAGCGGGCGGGTCATGCCGTGTCGGCGCCTGCCGCCCGGATGACCGCCTCGATCAGCCCGGGGATGTCGCTGGTATCCGCCTCCACGGCAACCCGGAGGCCGGCGTCGCGCGCCGTCTGGGAGGTGATGGGGCCGATCGACGCCACCAACGGACCGTCCGCCAACCGCGCGCGCTGCGGGTCGTCCAGCACATCGAGGGTGTTGGTAACTGTGGATGATGACGTGAACGTGATGATGTCGGCGTCGAGCGCCGCCTGCACCACGTCATCGGGCGGGCGCACCGCCACGGTCTCGTAGAGGGCCAGGTCGTCGACGATGGCGCCGCGCTCGCGCAGGCCGTCGGCGATCACCGGTCGCGCATGGCGCGCCCGGGCGATGAGCACGCGCCGCCCCTCCACGGGCGTCTCGGCCAGTGCCTCGACCACCGCCTCGCCCACGAACCGCTCGGGCACGATGTCCGGGCGGATTCCCATGCCGCGCAGGGCATCGGCGGTGGCCGGGCCGATGGCCACGAACAGCTGCTCGGGGCTCAGGTGCCGGCTGTCCACCCCGTGGGCGGCCATGGCAGCACCCAGGGCGTCCACGCCATTGGGACTGGTGAGGATGACGATGTCGTGCTGCCCCATGGTGGCCATGGCCCCGGTGATCTGCGGCGTGGCGGGAAGGGGCTGGATGCGGATGACCGGCATCTCCACCACCGTCGCCCCGAGGGCCTCGAGGGCGCCACGCAGGTCGCTGGCCTGGGCGCGTGCGCGCGTGACCACCACCGTGCGGCCGGCAAGGGGGCCGCGGCCCGCGGCGGCAAGGCTGCCCACGCGCGACACCACATCGCCGAACACCAGGATGGCCGGGTTGCCCAGGCCCTCCTGCGCCACCCGGTCGGCGATGGTGCCGAGCGTCCCCACCACCTCGCGCTGGCGCGGCGTGGTTCCCCACTGGATGGCCGCGGCGGGCTGGTCGGCCGGGCGCCCCGCGGCGATCAGGCGATCGGCGATGCCCCGCAGGCGGCCCATGCCCATCAGCACGATGAGCGTATGGGGTAGCCGCGCGAGCAGGTCCCAGTCGTTCTGCTCGCTGTCCTTGGCCGGGTCCTCGTGCCCGGTCACCACCGTGAACGCGGTGGACATGGCGCGGTAGGTCACCGGTATGCCGGCCGCGGTGGGCGCCCCGATGGCCGAGGTGATGCCCGGCACCACCAGCACCCGCACGCCGGCGGCCACAAGCGCCTCGGCCTCCTCCGCGCCCCGGCCGAACACGAACGGGTCGCCCCCCTTGAGCCGCGCCACCACCTTGCCCTCGCGGCCCAGGCGCACCAGCAGGGCGGTGGTGTCATCCTGCGACATCGCCACCTTCCCCGGCGCCTTGCCCACGTCGATCAGCTCGGCGTCGGGGCGCACCAGGTGCATGAGCGCCTCCGTGCCCAGCCGGTCGTACAGCACCACGTCGGCGCGCATGAGGGCCTCGCGCCCGCGCACGGTGATGAGCCCCGGATCGCCGGGCCCGGCGCCGATCAGGTACACCATCCCCTGGCTCATGGCGCGCCCACCTGCTGCGCCACGCGGCCGCCGAGGCCCGTCGGGTCGTCGTACGGCCCCTCGAGGTCGGCGAAACCCCCGGTGGCGCCCCACCATCCGCGCATGCGCAGGTGGTCGCCATGCACCTCGCAGAGCGCCCCGGCGGGCACCGTGCAGCCGCCGCCGATGCGCGCGAGGAACTCCCGCTCGGCCGCCAGGCACGCGCGGGCCGCGGGGTCGTCGAGCGCGGCGCAGGCATCGCGCACCGCGGGGTCGTCGCCGCGCCCCTCGATGGCCACGATTCCCTGCCCGGCCGCGGGCAGGCACATGTCCACGGGCAGCATCACGGCGTCGTCGCGCTCGATCCCCAGGCGGCGCAGGCCCGCCGCGGCCAGCACCAGCGCGTCCACCTCGCCGGCGTCCAGCTTGGCCAGGCGGGTGTCCACGTTGCCCCGCAGTTCCACCAGCTGCACGTCGGGCCGCACGGCGCGCACCTGCGCGCCACGTCGGGGGCTGGTGGTGCCCACCCGCGCGCCCTCGGCCAGGGAACCGATTCCCCCCGGGGCGCCCACCAGCACGTCACGCGGGTCCTCGCGCGGCGGCGTGGCCAGCACGGCGAGGCCGGCGGGGAGCTCGCCCGGCAGGTCCTTGGCCGAGTGCACCGCCACGTCGGCGCGGCCGTCCAGCAGGGCCTCCTCCAGTTCCTTCACGAACATGCCCTTCACGTCCATGCCCGGCTGCTGCCAGGCGCCCGCCTGGCTCCACCGGTCGCCCGTGGTGGTGAGCTCGAGCAGCGGGGCCTCATGGCCGGCGGCGGCCAGCGCATGGGCCACGGCGCGCGACTGCGCCAGGGCCAGGGCCGAACGGCGGGTGGCCACCGTCACGCGCACGGGCGCCTCAGGCGTCGGCGCCGGGGCGCGTCGCCACGCCGGGGCGGGCGTCATGCGGCTGCTCACCCGGCCCGCGATCGGGCAGCTCGAGGCCGAACAGCAGGCGCAACGACTCCACATGGCGCATGCCGTCGATGTTGGCGGCCGCCTCGCGCGCGCGCACCGTGGGCTCGTGCAGCAGCTTGTTGAGGATGGCGCGGGTGACATGGTGAATGCGGTCCAGCTCGGCGTCGGTCACCTCCCCGCCTGCTGCCGAGATGCGGGCGATCTCGCCCTGGCGGATGGCCTCGGCCATCTCGCGCAGCGACGTGATGACCGGCGTCACGGCCAGGCCCGACCGCCAGGCCGAGTACCGGTCGACCTCCTCGCCCACGATCACCTCGGCGCGGCGGGCGTGGTCCTCGCGCTCGTCGCGGTGCTGGGCCACCACGCGCTCGAGGTCGTCGATGTCGAACAGCACGGCGCCGTGCACGCCCGAGGCCGCGGGCTCCACATCGCGCGGCACCGCGATGTCGATGAGCACCATCGGGCGGCCCGGACGGTCCTCGAGCGCCACCGTCACCTGCTCGGCCGAGATGACCGGGTGCGGGGCGTCGGTGGAGCACACCACCACGTCGGCCTGCGCAAGCTCCGCGGCCAGGCAGTCGTACCCCAGGCCCATGCCGCCGAGGCGCTCGGCGATCTCGCGGGCGGTGCCCACCGTGCGGTTGATCACCACCAGCTCGCCCAGACCACGCTCCATCAGCACACGTGCCGTGGCCTCGGCCATGCGGCCGCCGCCCACCACCAGGCCGCGGCGGCCGCCGAGGTCGGGGATGGCCTCGCGGGCGAGGTCGGCCGCCACCGTCGACACCGATACCGGTCGCACGGCCACCCGCGTCTCGGTGCGCACGCGCTTGCCGGTCTCGAGCGCCTGGCGGAAGAGGCGATCGGACAGCACGCCCGTGGATTCCTCCTCGGCGGAACGCTCCCACGCCTGCCGCACCTGTCCCTGGATCTCGCTCTCGCCCACCACCATCGAGTCGAGGCTGGAGGCCACGCGGAACAGGTGCGCCACCGCCCGGTCGTCCACGTGCACGTAGCGGATGCAGTCGAGCTCGCTGCGGGTCATGCCCTTGCTGTGCTCCACGAGCGCGTCACACACGGCCTCCTCGGCCCCCGCCGAATCGAGCGCATGCACGTAGACCTCGGTGCGGTTGCACGTGGACAGCACCACCGACTCGGCGATGTCCGGGTGGCGCACCAACTCACGGGCCAGGGTGCGCGTGGTGGTGTCGGTGAGCGCCACCTTCTCGCGCTGCTCCACGGGCGCGGTCTTGTGCGAGATGCCGACGGCGATGATGTGGGGCATCAGGCCGCCTCCACGGTGGCCGCGTGCAGGCCAAGGGCCGCGCGCACCTGGGCACGGCAGGCGTCGGGGCCCTCCGCGGCGATGCGGTCCACCACGCCCGAGTCGAGCAGCGCCTCGACGGCGCGCCGGCGATCGGCGATGTCCGGGGTGGCCTGCACCAGCTCATCGCGCGTCTCGGCCATGAGGGCCAGCAGTCCCGCCCACCCCGGGCCGAACCGCTGCTCGAGGTCCTCGCGGATGCGCCGCGACACCACCGGGCTCGCCCCGCCCGTGGTGATGGCCACGGCCAGGTCGCCCTGGCGCATGAGCGCCGGGATGACCGCCGTGGACCCCGCGGGGTCGTCTGCCACGTTCACCTGCGCGCCCGCTGCGAGCGCATGCCCGCGCACGAGGGCATTCACCTGGCGGTCGTCGGTGGCCGCCACCACCAGCACGGCCCCGTCGAGGTCACCCGGACGGTAGGCCCGGGCCTCGTGCGCCACCACGCGGCCGTCGGCCACCATGTCGGCCAGGGCCGGCGAGAGATCGGGGCTCACCACCCGCACCCGCGCACCGTGCGCCGCCAGCTTGGCGGCGCGCTCGGTGGCCACGGCTCCACCCCCCACCACGACCACGGGCCGGTCGGTGAGGTCGAGGAACACGGGGAAGAGGTCGCGGGGCATCAGGCGCCGTCCTCGTCGCCGCCCGTGCGCTCGCGGCGGTCGAGCATGCGGCTGATGGCCTCCACCTGCCGGCCGATGCGGGCGGTGCGGGCACCCAGCACCACCACGTAGGCCAGCAGCAGGAACCAGATGACCGCATAGGCCGCCACCACGTACTGGTATCCGCCGCTCATGCGTTCTCCAGCCTCAGCGCCAGGCGGCGCAGGGCGCGCTCGGACCGCCGGCCCACCAGGTCCACCTCGAGGAGGGCGATGAACAGCGCCAGCATGGCCGCCAGCGACACCACGAACCAGATGAGCATCGAGTCCGGCATGTTGGCCCCGCTGGTGGTGAACACCACCGGGTGCACGAACGACTCGGCCACGCGCACCGAGTAGAACGACAGCGGCACCGATGCGAAGCCCGCGATGGCATAGATGGCCGAATAGCGCATGCGGCGGTCGTCCTCGGCGGAGGAGCGCAGCACGAAGTACGCGGCGTAGATGAGCACCACGATCAGGTACGTCACCAGCCGCGGATCGCTCCAGACCCACCAGGTGCCCCACGAGGCCTTGGCCCAGATGGATCCGGTCAGCACCACGAGCACCGAGAACAGCAGGCCGATGCGAATGCTGGCCTCGCCCACGTCGTCCCAGCGGTCGTTGCGCGTGCGCAGGTACAGGATGCCCGCCACGCAGGCCACGGCGAACGCCACCAGCGACGCGAGGGCGATGGCCACGTGGAAGTAGAAGATGCGCTGGATGACGCCCTGGTCGGCGTCCTCGGGCGCCACGAGGAACACGCCGATGGTGGAGGTCACCACCAGGACGGTGGCGATGATCCCCCAGACGACGGCCGCGCGCTCCCCGGGGATGCGCGTCGTGCTGTCAGTCGTCGAAGACGGCGTCATAGGTCGCGACGGAGACAAGGGCGAAAAGTATTGCGTATGCGAGCAGGAACAGGCAGTACCCTCGCCACTCGCTCATGTCATGTGGCCCTCCGGCCACGGCATGAGTGGCGCCCGCGGCGGCGATGACCACGGGCACCAGGGCGGGCAGGAACAGCACTGGCAGGATCAGGTCGCGGGCCCGCGTGAACAGCGCCAGCCCCGAGAACAGCGTGCCCGAGAGCGCAATGCACAGGTTGGCCAGCAGCGCCGCGATGGCGATCCACCCGATCGATTCCCAGTAGGGGCCCTTCACGAAGAAGATGCCCACCAGGGGGATGACCAGCACCTCCACGAGGGTCATGTAGAGGAAGATCGCGATGGCCTTGGCGCTCATCATCACGGTGCGGGGCACGGGCGACACCAGCAGGCCATCGAGCACCCGCTGCTCGCGCTCGGCCACGTACGAACGCCCGACGCCCAGCACTGCCGTGAACGCCAGGGTCACCCACATGAGGCCACCCACGAACCGCGTGAGGTCGTCGTCGCGCGTGCCGAAGCCGAACTGCAGGATGGCCAGCACGACGATGGCGAACAGCGCCATGGCCACGATGGTCTCGCGCGTGCGCAGCTCGAGGCGCAGGTCCTTGCGCACCAGCGCCATCAGCTGGCGGCGCCTCATGCGATCACGTCCTCGTACCGGCGCCGCACCTCCGGGGGATCCATGCCGGTGATGGGCTCGTCCAGCACCACGCGCCCGGCGCGCAGCACCACCAGGCGGTCGGCCACCCGGGCGACGCGCTCCACCTCGTGCGTGACGATGACCGCGGCGCGGCCGTCGCCCTGCGCCGCCACCAGCTGTCGGTCGAGCAGGTCGCCGCCGCGGGCGTCCAGGCTGGCGTGGGGTTCGTCGAGCAGCAGCAGCCGCGGGCGGTGCAGCAGCATGCGGGCCAGCGCCAGCCGCTGGGCCATGCCGCGGCTGAAGGTGCGCACGGTGTCCTCCGCACGGGCCAGCAGGCCCACGTCGTCGAGCAGGGAATCAATGCGCGCGTCGCGGTCGGGCACGCCGTAGAGGTCACCGTAGAGCTCCAGGTTCTGCCGCGCCGTGAGGTCCAGGTACACCAGCGGGTCGTGCGCCAGGTACCCGATGCCCGCACGCGCGGCGCGGGCCTGGTCGGGCTGCGGATGCCCGAGCACCTCGAGGTCGCCCGAGCGGGGGCGGAGCAGCGTGGCCAGCATGCGCAGCAGCGTGCTCTTGCCCGCGCCGTTGGGGCCGGCCAGCGCCACGCGCTCGCCGGGCAGCAGGTGGAAGTCGGTGCCGTCCACGGCGCGGCGCTCGCCGTAGGCGTGCACCAGCCCGCGCGCGGTGATCATGGACTCAGGCGACGCCCACCGCCACGATGACGCCCGCCAGGAACACCAGCGCCATCACGCCGTTCGCGGTTCCGAACGCCGCCTGGATGCGGGCGTCGTCACCCGGGCGCACCGTTGCATGCTCCCAGGCGAGCACCAGCAGGCATGCGGCCACCCCGGCGTAGTAGGGCCACGACATCCCCGCGGCGGCGCCGGCCCAGGCCAGCAGGGCCAGCGAGGCCACGTGCAGGCCCGCTGCGATGCGCAGGGCGCGCCGCTCCCCGAAGCGCGCCGGGATGGAGCGGATGCCGGCGCGCCGGTCGTGGTCCACGTCGAGCAGTGCGTAGATGACGTCGAAGCCGGCAATCCACGCTGCCACCGCCAGCCACAGCAGCACGGGGGCAAGGGCGAATGCACCCGTTACCGCGATCCATCCGCCGATGGGCGCGATGCCGATGGACAGCCCCAGCACCAGGTGACACGCCCAGGTGACCCGCTTGGTGTACGGGTAGACGACGAACAGCGCCACCGGGATGGGCCACAGCCACCACGTGAGAACGGGCAGCTGGCTCACGGCCACCAGCATGGCGGCCAGGCTGGCCGCGGCGAAGGCCCATACCTGCCGCGTGGTGAGCCGCCCGGACGGCAGGTGCCGGCCCGCGGTGCGGGGATTGGCCGCATCGATGCGGCGATCGATGAGCCTGTTCAGGGCCATCGCCAGGGATCGCGCGCCCACCATGGCCAGCAGGATCCACCCGAGGGTGGCCAGCGGCGGCCAGGCATTGGTGGCCATCAGCGCCCCCGCGAAGGCGAATGGCAGGGCGAACACCGTGTGCTGGAACCGCACCATGCCGAGGAGGGCAGGGACGATCGCCAGGCCCGATGCCGGGCGGGCGGCGGGCGCGGGGCCGGTCACGGCGCCTCGGCGGGGCCGTAGCGGGGCGTGCCGCCGGTGACCGCCGCCCAGAACTGGTCACCCAGGTCGAAGTGCCACCACTCCTCCACGTACGCGGTGAATCCCTGGGCCGCGAGCGCGTGGAACAGCAGCCGGCGATGCGCCCGGGCGGGCATGTCGATGTCCTCCAGCGCCGCTGCGCCGGCCTCGGGCACGAAGGCATCGAAGCCCGTTCCCAGGTCCAGCGGCGTGCCGTCGGCATGGGCGAGGGTCAGGTCCACGGCGCCCCCGGTCAGGTGCGGCGGGGGCGCATGGTGGCCGGGGTCGGGCGGAGTCACGTAGGGGCGCGCCACCTGCTCCAGCTCGGTGCGTGCGAGGTCGGGGTACTGCAGCGCCAGGTCGGCCACGTAGGCGTCGAACAACGCGGCCTGCGTGGCGATGCTGCGCCAGCCATCCCACACCAGCAGCACCAGCCCCTCGGGCAGCGATCGCGCGGCGGCCACCAGGCGACGGCCGAGGTCCTCGCGCACCCAGCATCCGGGCAGCGCGCCGGGCAGGCCCATGGCGAAGTACCGCGGGTCCTCGATGATGCGCTCATCCAGGCTGGCCACGGGGACCAGCGGCTCGTCCACCGGCTGGATGGGGATGTCCCGCCAGCCCGCGGGCTGCGACAGGCGCGGGATGGGCGCGAGCATGCGCGGGTCGGTGAGGGTCACGACAGCCCCCACTCGGCAGCCTGCACCCGCGGGCCGGGATCCTCGCCCGCCAGCACGGCCAGCACCGGGGCCACCCGTTCCGCCGGCGGGGGCACCGTGGCGGGGTCCTCCTCCGGATGCGCCTGCGCGCGCATGTCGGTGCGTACCGGTCCGGGATTGACGGCCACCACGCGGATGCCCCGCGGCGCCCACTCGTCGCGCAGCATCAGCCCGAGGGCCTCGAGCCCCGCCTTGCCCAGCGCATACCCGGCGTAGCCCGCACGCCCGGCGGCGCCGGAGGTGACCAGCACCACCCCCGCGTGGTCGGCGATCACCGGCGAGAGCCGCTGGAGCAGGCGCACCTGCCCGATCATGTCCACCTGCATCGCCCCGGCCACGTCGTCAGGGTCGCACGAATCGAGCGGGCCCGTGGGCCCCAGCACCCCCGCGTTCATCACCACGCCGTCCAGGCGCGGCACCTCGGCCGCCACCGCGCGGGCACAGGCGTCGATGGACGTCGCCGATGCGAGGTCGAGTCCCAGGGGGGTCACCTGTGCACCCGCGGCCCGGCAGTCGTCGACCACGCGCGACAGGCGCGGGGGATCCGTGGCGGTGAGGATAAGGCGCGCGCCGCGTGCGGCAAGCACGCGCGCGATGGCGGCCCCGTAGCCGCGCGATGCACCGGTCACGAGGACGCGCGAGCCGTCGAGGGTCGCGTCGTCCGCGGTCATCAGGGGACCTGGGCGCCCCCGTCGGCGGGAGTGGCCGGCCCGTCGCCCGGGGGCGGCGGCGTGCCCTTGACGGCCGGCGTGATCTCACGGACCTGGCTGTCGGGCTCGATGCCCGCGAACTTGGCCACGTATGCCGAGACGTCCACGGCGTCCTGCCCGGTGACCAGGTTCTGCGGCATGGCGACGGGGTATGAGCCCGGACGCGGCGGCTGGGGCGAGATCTCGATCCAGCGCTTGGTCACGCCGTAGAACTGGGTCTCCTCGAATCCCTGGTTGCGCGGGTAGCGGAAGGCGTCGTCGAGGTTGGGCCCGCTGATGCCCTTGGTGCCGGCGTCGGCCAGCGTATGGCACCCGCCGCACGACTGCACGAACAGCGTCTTGCCCGCGGCGGTGTCGGCGGTGGCCAGGGCGTCCTCGGCGCTTCCGCAACCGGACAGCGCGAGGGCGGCGCCTCCCAGGGCGACCGCGGCGGACAGTGCGATGAGGCGTGAGCGCAACGGGATACCTAGATGACGTAGACGAGGAAGAAGAGCAGCACCCAGACGATGTCGACGAAGTGCCAGTAGTACGAAGCCGCCGTGAGCGGAGTGTTGTACGCGTGCGAGAAGTCGCGTCGGTAGGCCCGGCGCAGGCACAGGCTCAGCACGATCAGGCCCACCAGCACGTGCGCGCCATGGAACCCGGTGAGGGTGTAGAAGGCGCCGCTGAACGCCCGGTCCTGAGGCGTGAAGCCCAGGTGGGCGTACTCGTTGAGCTGGATGATGAGGAACGTGCCACCCATGAGGATGGTCACCCACAGGCCGCGGATGAGCCCCTTGTTGTCGCCGGCGGCAAGGCGCTTCTCGCCCCACCACAGGGTGAACGACGACGCGATGAGGATGAGCGTGTTCACGCCGGTCAGCAGCACCGGCAGCGTGAACGGCTCGCCATCCGCCTTGAGCGGGGGCCAGGTCTCATTGGCCACGCCGTACCGGATGAAGAAGTACGCCGTGAACAGCGAGGCGAACAGCATGAGCTCGGACCCGATGAACAGCAGCATCGAGATGAGCGCCGCGTTCATGTGCTTCTTCGGCTCGGGCGGGTTCCCCGTGGTGGTCGGGGTGGGCGCTGCGGTGGTTGCCATGCCTACGCCCCTGCCGTGGCGCCGAGGTTGACGGTGTCCACGGGGATGTCCCCGGCGGCGGCCTGGGCGGCCTCGGCCAGCCCGCGTGCCTCGCCGTTGATGCCGGCGATCACGATGCGGGCGGGCGCGTACGCGGCGATGGCCAGCGGCAGCGCCGTGGCCGGGCCGTCGTCCATCACCTGGCCCTCCACCGCGACGCCGGTGTTGACCAGCGCGTTGATGGTGGCGGTCATGGCCTCGCCGGCCTGGCGGCGCAGCTCGCCGGCCTCGGCGCCCCACCGGGGCTCGGGCAGGTCGAGCGGTGCCACCACGGCGAACCGGGCGGGCTGGGCATCGGCGCGGGTGCGCACGGCCGTGGCCAGCGCCTCGGCGCCGATGGCCTCGGTGGCCACCACCATCACCAGCGGCAGGGCGCTGGCAGCCGTGAGGGCGCGGGCGTCGTTGGCCGGCACCACCACGTGGCTCATGGCCACGCCGGTCGCCTTGCGCACCTTGTCCACGGCGTCGCTCTGCATCCACGCGCTCTCGCGCAGCGGCAGCGTGGCCATCACCAGCTCGTGCGGGTGGCCGGCGGCCGCGGCCTGCGTGGCCACCTCCACCACGTCGCCCTCGGCGATGCGGCCGGTGGCCGACACGCCGTACTCGGCGAGGATCGCCAGGGCGGTTGCCAGCCGACGCTCGGCGACGACGCGGTCGCCGTCCTCGAGCGGCAGCACCAGCTCGAACGACCACAGGCCCTCGGAGTCGCGCGAGCGGATCTCGTCGACCAGCGCCTGCGAGGTGATGGTCTGGTTGGCCACCACCAGCACCGGGTAGCGGGTGTCCTCCTTGAGCTCACCGCCGAACTCCTCGGGGGCGAACACCACGGCGTGGCGCGCGTCCGGGATGCCGTACTGGTACGGGCCACCCACCACCTGCGGCTGCACGTCGAAGTTGAACAGCGGCGGGGGCGACGACACCATCCACTCGAGGGTCTTGCCGCGCCAGGGGTTCCATGGCGCCTTCGGGCCCGACTTCCACGACACCACGACGTTGTAGAAGAAGATGATGGTGGCCACCCCGAGGATGTACGACCCCACCGTCTCGATGGAGTTGACGGTCTCGAAGCGGGGGTCGTAGTCCGACACGCGGCGGGGCATGCCCTGCAGGCCCTGCCAGTGCATGGGCAGGAAGGTCAGCTGGGTTCCGATGAACGTGAGCCAGAAGTGCCACTGCCCCAGGCGCTCGTTGTACATCTTCCCCGTCATCTTGGGGAACCAGTAGTAGACCGCCGCGAAGACGGTGTACACGCTGCCGCCGTACAGCACGTAGTGCAGGTGGGCGGTGACGAAGTAGGTGTCCGACACCTGGATGTCGGCCGGCACCACGCCAAGGAACACGCCCGACAGGCCGCCCATCACGAACGTGAACAGGAAGCCCAGCGCCCAGAGCATGGGCGTCTTCATGTGGATCTTGCCTTCCCAGAGGGTGGCGAGCCACGACCACACCTTCACGCCGGTGGGCACCGCGATGATGATGGTGGTGATCATCATCGGCACCCGCAGCCACGACGCCATGCCCGACACGAACATGTGGTGCGCCCAGACGCCGAAGCCCAGCACGGCGATGGCCACGAGCGAGAACGCCATGGCGCGGTAGCCGAACAGCGGCTTGCGCGCGAACGTGGCGATGACCTCGCTGATGATTCCCAGCCCCGGCAGCAGCATGATGTACACGGCCGGGTGCGAGTAGAACCAGAAGATGTGCTGGTACATGATGACGTCGCCGCCCTGGTCGGGCACGAAGAAGTTGGTGCCCATCACGCGGTCGAACAGC
>Ga0180432_10004265_pt1 | contig 19760 bp, 19 predicted proteins | sample SS_ome_10_FD_132414 | JGI IMG/M metagenome (GOLD analysis project Ga0180432, IMG submission 132414) | Hypersaline lake sediment archaeal communities from the Salton Sea, California, USA - SS_1_MS_2 metaG | ecosystem: Environmental > Aquatic > Non-marine Saline and Alkaline > Hypersaline >...
CAAAAGTGTTAGCCGCCTTATAACAGGTCGTCATTATGTCTAGCCTGGATTTGTCCATGGGTGGCCCGATGACCAGGGAAGACAACAAATACGCCTATATTTCTATTACCCAGGCTAGCTGTATGCAGACGCACTTTGTGTAAAATCGACATGCTTCGCTGGGAGCCTGCTGTAATCTTAGAGCATATGCAATCTAGGACCAGAGGAGCTGGCCTGCGTCGGGTCATCAGACATCGGCGTGCCAATTACCGCCGGTAGCACTGAAGTCCTGTTGCCAAATGGTTCGGGGGGGGAGTATAATAGAACAAAAGGGCTTCTGCCCAGTTTGAGGAAAGAATGATGTGCGGGGTCGAGTCCAGTCAATTATCCCTTCTTATAATCTGTGGTGTCATAATACAAGCCTGTAAAGCAGTCTGGTATATGAGTAGGTGAGTACTTTAGTTGAACAAGCTGGTAGAATTGACCTGGAACATCAATCAATCCGGGATATGACTGGATTTAAGGGATGGGTAAACTTCCGCTGGATGGAAGGAGGACAGAGTGGAAGTGATGGCAGGCGGTGTCCTGGTTGACGATGATTTGAGCTAGGGAGTGTTTTAGGAGATGAGGGAAGAGCTTCTCAATGTTTGAACTTTTGATGACTTTTGGAGTCAGTTGTTGAGAATGCTAACGAAGAAGAATCAGTTCTTAATCGGAGTGGTGGTTGCTCTTCTGGTTGGAGTGGGCGTAACAATCGCGTCTTGTGGCTCCGGGTCTCCTGAGCAATGGGATATCACATGCGAGGATGACCTGCTCCAGAAATTGGAGACCAGCGACAAAGAATTCGAGAAACGTGAGGGCATTGATACGATAGTCTATTGGCATCAGCGCATGATAGATGAGGCAATTGTGGGAGGAGACTATATACGATATGAATTTGATAAGAATACTAAGGAGCTTATAGAGAAGGACGTTCACTGGCGAGATGACCTGCCGGAGCATCTGCCCCCAATAATCTCCAGGGAAGAGGCAGAGTCGATGGTTGAAGGGGAGATCCAATCTACCAAATTGTACTACATACCTCCAGACGCACCTAATTTTCCAATTGAGCCGATGCCGAAAAATCCTTGCTGGGTTGTATGGATCGTTGGTAATGGAGGTTATATCAGCGATGTAATAGTCATTGACGCCGTAGAGGGGAAAATAGTGGGGCACGGGGTACCGCCTCCATGAGACTACGAAAAGGCTTTGGGACAAATTCTTGAGTAAAAGGAGCTTAGGATGAGTTTTACTAAACGAGCCAGTAAAATCCTATGTCTCCTGTGCTTAGCACTGGTAATCGGTATGCTAAGTCTTGGAAGCGTAGGAGCCGCAGGGGATGACGACCTGCTCGGAAAATATGAGATAGGCGACAAAGAATTCATGAAACGGGCGGTCACTGATAAAATAATCTATTGGCACCAGCGCATGATAGATGAGGCAATTGTGGGAGGAGACTATATACGATATGAATTTGATAAGAATACTAAGGAGCTTATAGAGAAGGATGTCCACTGGCGAGACGACCTGCCGGAGCATCTGCCCCCGGTAATCTCCAGGGAAGAGGCGGAGTCGATGGTTGAAGGGGAGATCCAATCTACCAAATTGTACTACATACCTCCAGACGCACCTAATTTTCCAATTGAGCCGATGCCGAAAAATCCTTGCTGGGTCGTATGGATCGTTGGTAATGGAGATTATATCAGCGATGTAATAGTCATTGACGCCGTAGAGGGGAAAATAGTGGGGCACGGGGTACCGCCGCCAAGTGAAGGGTACTCACTATCAGGCCCTAAGTATACCTGCTATGGGGTGTACAACGACTATTATTACCATGCCAGAAATTGGTTTAAAGAGATGGGATACCCCACTGATACGAAAGCATGGCCCTCCGAAGAGGAGGTTAAGAGTTACATTCAGAACAATGGGATAGCAATGTTTTACGAGATAGCACATGGTGACAGTCAATCTTTCTGGAACCAATGTTACGACTGCACAACTGCGAGCGAGGTCGAGGACTGGATTGAGGATTATGCGAAGATGCCTTTCACGTTCCTAGCCAGTTGCAATGGCATGTGTGATACCGGGTCGGGCACCCTTTCATACGCGTTCAGAAAAGGCTCGACAGAGAACACCTGCACCGTTGGTTATTGTGGGATGGGTGGTGATCCTTGTAAAGAGTGCTGGAACTTCTATTCACTCCACTGGCAAGGAGAGCTGTTTGAACACATGGCGCAAGGCGATACAGTGAAGGAGGCGTTTGATGAGGCATGCGACGAGTATCCCATGTGCGAAAATTGTATGCGGTTTGCCGGCGACGCGGATTTTGCCGTAGTGCCAGTTGTGCAAAGAGCACTGATGGAAGGCGATACCAATCTAGACTTATGTGTTGACATGGTGGATGCCCTGTTTATCGCTCAATATAAGGCCAAACTTATAACCCTTAATGCCGACCAGCTCATATGCAGCGACACCACTGACGAGGGTGTCGTAGATATGATAGATGCCCTGCACATTGCCCAATGGCGGGGCGACTCCGACGGAACAGGCGGTGTGCTGTTTAAGCCGCTGTGGGAATCACCGGCAGATGATGATATGTTACAGCCAGACCCATGCCGTGGAGGTGGCAAAGGACAAGCCGCAGGTAAAGGTACTGTAGTATCAATTCCAGACGCCGGTGCTATCCACGGTTCCAATGTAACAGTGCCCATCAGCATCGACGATGTCAGCGATCTGGGTGCAATCGAGATCTGGCTGTCCTACAACAGCAGCGTAGTTGAGGTTGCCGCTGTAGCCAATGGAACTCTTGGCTCCCTAACCTACGCCATTTTTAACGACAACGGTGTCACTAAGATGGCCTGGTTCTCGGCAACGGGAGAAACCGGCAACTTCACGTTTGCCAACGTCACCTTGCGTGCTGTGGGGAGTGGAGACGACGCCAGCGCCCTCAACCTCACTGTTATTGACATGGTTGACTCAGATGCCAACCCCATCTCGTACGGCGTAGACGATGGCACGTTTACGGTAACGCCGATTGTCGCTGAGACGAGCCTGGGCCAGGAGCTGAAAAACCCCGATAATCGCAGCAGCGTTATCTGGGTCCCGGTGAATATCGACCGGGCAAAAGACGGCGTTACGGGTGAGAATATCTCCGGGATAGAGATTGATTCCTATAACGCCGAGGCAAGCTATCTGTATGACCCCCCTGACGGAATGGAGATGCTCAAGGTTGACCCGGGGGATGCCCCCTTTGATGACCCGGCGTCTGAGATACATAACAACGACCCCGGCGATGACTGGACCGAGTTCTCGCAGGACCCTGCGGGAAGCGCGGAAGCCCCGTTATCGGTGGCCAGGCTGGTCGTCCGCCTTATCGGCAGTGCCTACGCTACGCATAACCTGACGGTGAACTTCGACTCCATCATGGCTACTATCGGCGAGGAGCTAGTCCAGGAGTCACCGGCCGTTGCAACCTACCAGAGAGGAGATGCTTGTGAGGACGGTGAGGTAACAATGATTGATGCCACGTGGATCGGCCAGTATTTGGTGGGTAGTAGGAGTCTGGATGAACTGGGGGCTTTAAACGCCGCCTGCCCGAGCCATGATGTCGCTGGCGGGGATAAAATAACGATGACTGATGCCCTGTTCATCGCCCAGTTTTGTTCTGGCGCAAGAGATGAGTATTATGAATTGACTGAAGGCTCTAAGGGCGGGGCATCTGCGCCTATCGCTTCAGGAAAAGTCACGGCAGAACTACCTTCAGCTGAGATATTGGTGGGCAGGACCGTCCCGATACCCATAATCGTTAAAGGCATCCCTGCCGATAGCGCAGGCCTGGGCTGCTATGACCTGAAGCTCACCTTCAATCCCAAGGTGGTTAGAGTTGATAGTATTAAGTGTGATGGCATCGATTTCGCCAGGCCGACTGCTGTGAACATAGACAATGCCAAAGGCGTGGTCCTGCTGAATGGTTTCCAGAGCAGCATACCAGGGCCTGCTGGTGATGTTACTCTGGCTTATCTGGCTGTTACTGTCACAGGCAGTCCCGGAGACTCTGGCGTGCTGGATGTGGAGATTACCACCCTGGCCGATAGCATAGGGAATGACATTATAGCATATGGTCAAAAGTGTTAGTCGCCTTATAACAGGTCGTCAGAATGTAGAATGACAATCATTTTCTCTGCCTGTAAGGCTCTAAGCACTTCATCAAATGCACCCAAAACGTTGCCGCAATCTTCTCTGGAAGTGACTATTGCTGCTCTTGCTTAGGCCTGTCCTGAACAATGTTGAAGGGATTTCGTATTTAGCGCTCAGGATTCTCCCCTGAGATAAGCGTCGATATCAGCGGCTGCGCGCTTGCCGGCTTGCATAGCGCTGATAACTGTAGCAGCGCCTGTGGCCATGTCACCACCACACCAGACTCTGTCCTTGCTTGTTCTGCCTGTGGCCTTGTCAGTTCTTATAGTGGCCCACTTGGTGATTTCAAGTCCTTCAGTTGTTGAAGGAATTATGGAGTTAGGTATAGTGCCAAGAGCAGAGACTGCTGTGTCGATGTCCATGGTAAATTCGCTGCCTGGCTTTGGAACTGGCCGCCGCCGCCCACTTTCGTCGGGTTCACCAAGCTCCGTCTCGTATAATTCTACTGCTTTTACTCTGCCTTGCTCATCGCCAATGAACCTGCTGGGATTTGTTAGAAGCTTAAAAATGATACCTTCTTCCTCGGCATTCTTTCTTTCCGCAGCCCTGGCCGGCATCTCAACTCTGGAACGCCGATAAATGAGATACACCTCCCTGGCTCCGAGCCTAAGCGCGCATCTGGAGGCATCCAAAGCTACATTTCCACCACCGAAGACTGCCACCCTTTGGCCTATTTTCACCGGAGTATCATATTCGGGAAAGAGATAAGCCTTCATGAGGTTGGTTCGGGTAAGGAACTCATTAGCGGAATAAATACCGCTCAGGTTCTCACCGGGAATGTTTAAGAATATAGGTGTCCCAGCCCCCGGGGCTAAAAAAACAGCGTCATAGCCATTTTCCAGGAGCTCATCTACAGTAGCTATTTTGCCTATCACCTGGTCAAGCTTGATTTCGGCACCGAGTGATTTTACATAGTCTACTTCAGCTTGAACGATGGACTTGGGCAATCTGAATTCTGGGATTCCGTAAGTCAATACGCCGCCAGCCGCATGAAGTGCCTCAAAGATAGTGACTTCATAGCCCAGTATAGCCAGGTCGGCAGCACAAGTTAAACCTGCTGGTCCCGAGCCGACTATTGCTGTCTTCTTACCGTTGGGGGTTCTGCACTCTCTCTGCCTCTCACTTACTCCAGGATGAACTCTCTCCCAATCAGCCACATATCTCTCTAAGCTGCCGATAGCAACAGGGGCACCCTTCTTGGCGAGGAGGCATGCCATTTCACACTGTGTTTCTTGGGGACAGACTCTACCGCAGATGCCGGGCAGGCTGTTTTTCCTCCTGAGTATTCTTACCGCTTCGGGCATATTGCGGTGGCGTATTGCATCGATGAATTCAGTAGTATCTACATGAATGGGGCAGCCATATTTGCAGCCAGGTTTTTTACATTGAATACAGCGATTCGCCTCTTCAATAGCTTGCTCCTCAGTGTATCCCAGTGTGACTTCATTGAAGTTCTTCCTTCTGACCGCTGGCTCCTGCTTTGGCATAGGCACAGGGTTCAGATCTATCTTTTTCTTTTCAGCCATAGCTCCTCACCTTCCCACAAATCTCTGCTCTGCTTGGCAGAGCTCTAATGACTTCTTTTCTTCATCCAGGTAGCTACGCTGACGATTCATAAGCAAATCCCAATCAACTTCATGGCCATCAAACTCTGGGCCATCGACGCAAGCAAACCTTGTCTCGCCCCCTACTGATACACGGCAGCAGCCGCACATCCCAGTGCCATCAACCATTATGGGGTTGAGGCTGACGATGGTCTTGATGCCAAAAGGCTTTGTGGTTAAGGAGCTGAACTTCATCATAACAGTGGGGCCGATGGCTATCACACGGTCAACTTTGCCCTCTTGCAGGATCTCCTTCAATGGCTCGGTTACCAATCCCTTACGCTTGTAGGAGCCGTCGTCTGTGGTCACAATGAGCTCATTACTCACACTATGGAGCTGCTGCTCCCAAAAAACAAGGCTCTTAGTGCGAAACCCCATAATTGAGATGACCTTGTTCCCCACGCCTCTCATGGCTCGGGCAATGGGCACTATGGTAGCAACGGCGAATCCTCCAGCAACGCAAACAACAGTGCCGAATTTGTCAATCTCGGTGGGGTGGCCTAATGGCCCGACTAAGTCCAGTATGCTGTCGCCGGCATTGTGACGAGCTAATTTCCTCGTAGTAGTGCCTACTTCCATAAAAACGATGGATACAGTTCCCGCCTCCTCGTCCCAATCGGCAATGGTCAAGGGAATTCGTTCGCCTCTCTCATCGTTTCTGACGATAACGAATTGTCCCGCATGAGCTTTCTTGGCAATTGATGGAGCTTGGACTTTCAGTAGATGAATGTCTGAGGTAAGGTCTTCTCGACCTAGAATCTTATACAATTCTAACGTTCCAAGGATAGTTTATCGAAATCCGTATAATTATAGCACGTTATATTAAATCTGGCATGGGTAGGTGACGTAAAACCTGTCTTAAAAGGTGGACTCTCCTCCGGGGAAGCCCCCGGGTTTATTCGAGATAGCGCGCCTGAAATTGCTTTGCCCGCTGGACCTCTCCCCTTTGCTGAGTAAGCCTACAGCTTCAGGTGGCTGGCTTAAACTTCAAAAGTCTTGTCCCAGTTCACCATGGTACTGGGATGGAAGCCTGCATTCTCGACGAAACTCTGCCATTTGTCGTCACCATGAATGACAAATGTGCGTATCGTGTTGATATCTTCAAGACGGCAATGGTCTAGCAACTTATTGATTAATGCAGACCCAATGCGATGTCCCTGATATTCAGTATCCACGACCAGGGCGTGAATAACACAGACTTCAACGAGTGGTATGTATACATATTCCAGACGAGCCAGAACCAGGCCAACTATCTTACGCTTAGCCTCAGCTACTAAACTCAAGTCGAACGGCCCACCAGGATCATTGGCAGCGAAGTCTCTATAGGAAACACGAGGCTTCCCTTCGGAGACTTTGTTGACGAGGGCTAGAATGGCATCTATATCCCTACGCCCCATGCGCCGGATATTCACATCAGCTCCTGCTATTTCACTCATCTTATTAAACCTCCTAGATAGACTGTTGCTTCAGACTAATTCAGCCTTCTAATTTTCACTTTGCGTCTAATTTGCACGATTATCAATGCCCAGAATCATGGAAAGCCTTGTTGATGATTCTACCCGTACTATTTCCCTCCAGAAGCTTTCCCTGTTTATCATACCATGAAATAGCCAGTCAAGATGTTTAGTGCTGGACTCCAGAATTGTGGCCGAGCGTTTAAAGAAGGAAGAAGTAAATTGAAACATGGGCTTTCAAAGTGCACGGAAGGGGCAATACCACCATCTAGAAAGGGCAGCCCTTTCGAAAGTATTTAACAGTTGCTGAGCAAGCTCTAGTCAAACGTAACGCTGGTACTTCGGCTCGTACATCTGAGACCTAATAAATGCAGGGAGGTCATCGGGTTTTGCTTTCTTTGCTATATCTTGCTTATAGGCTACCTCTGCCACTGCGGTAGCAATAATAGCGGAGACCTCCCTGATTTTGGTTAGCGGTGGGTAAATACGCCCTTGTTCAAGATCGCCCTCTGAAACTTCATTCGCCAGGGCTTTTGCGGCAGCAAAGAACATTTCATCGGTAACAAAGCTGGCCTCGCAGGCAATGGTGCCCAGTCCAACGCCTGGAAAGATATAGGCGTTGTTACCTTGACCCGGCACATACGTTTTCCCATTGAGCGTGACGGGAGCAAAAGGACTGCCGCTAGCAAAAATGGCCCGACCCTCCGTCCAGGTATAGGCCTCTTCAGCAGTGCATTCAGCCTTTGAGGTTGGGTTTGACATGGCAAAGACGATTGGTCTTTGGTTGCAAGTGGCCATTGCTTCCAATACCGCTCGAGTAAATGTCTTGGGCTGTCCGGAGACTCCAATTATTACTGTGGGTCTGAGCGACTTCACAGCAGAAAGAAAATCACTGAGATACTCATAGTCGTGGGCGTAAGGGAGCTTGTGTCCTGCCAGATTGTTGCGGCTTCTCACCACCAGACCTTTAGAATCCACAAACCAGCACCTTTTTCTGGCCTCTTTCTCGGATAGCCCATCGTCCACCATTGCATATACAAGCATATTGGCAATTCCAATACCGGCTTCACCAGCACCAAGGAACAGGATTTTTTGGTCCCTGAGCTTGCCTCCTGTAATTCGCAGGGCTGAATACAATCCGGCTAGCCCTACCGCTCCTGTTCCTTGTACATCATCATTGAAGGTGCAAACTTGGTCTCGATACTTCTTCAATAGACGAAGTGCGTTGTGAGTGGCGAAGTCTTCAAACTGGATAAGGGCATGGGGGTAGAGTTCCTGCACTGCCATGACAAGCTCTTCGACCAGGTAGTCATATGCTTCTCCATGAAGGCGGCGCTGTCTGAGGCCAATATAAAGAGGGTCATTCAGCAACTTCTTATTGTCTGTCCCTATGTCAAGGGTCACGGGGAGGCATAACTGGGGGTGAATGCCGGCACAGGCGGTGTAAAGGCAAAGTTTCCCCACGGGAATGCCCATTCCATTGGCACCAAGGTCTCCAAGGCCGAGTATACGCTCCCCATCGGTGACCACTATAATGCGCACATCCTGATCCGGCCAATTTCGTAAGACGTCTATCACTCGCCCACGGTCCTTGGCTGAAATGAAGATACCGCGGGGTCTCCGCAAGATATGTCCATATCGCTGACACGCTCGTCCCACCGTGGGAGTATAAACGATGGGCATCATCTCCTCGATTTTGTCCATTATCACCCGGTAAAACAATGTTGTATTTCGGTCCTGGAGGCCCATGAGGTAGATGTACTTTTCTATATCCGTTGGTTTTTTGCGAAAATTCTCCATAACCCGCATGACCTGAGTTTCCAGAGAATGGACATGCGGTGGTAAAAGCCCCCGGAGCCCCAATGCCCTCCGCTCCTCTTCGGTGAACGCTGTCCCCTTGTTCAAGGACGGTTCACGAAGTAAGTCGATGCCGGTCGGTATATCTATCACTCGAATGTGCTCCTTTTCTCTTAGCTCTTCATGAGACATACCCGATTCTCCTTCTGGCGTTAACCGGGGACTGCTCCACACAATGCTCTAGGACAGCAGACCCTATATGTTCGGGCGCCTTTTGCCCTTTGCCGTGCTATTATAACCCTTTCTTGCCTTTAGCGTCCTGATTTTCTTCTCCTTCCTGCAATATCCTGATATGCTGGCTTGCGCAGTTATTAGGGGGAAACAGGGAAAATCGCAAGCTCAGAAAGGGCATAAGCGAACATTGGGAGGGCTCGGCCGGGGCGTTTTCAACTACATTATTAGTAATATGATTAATAATATGCTGCCTGATTGGTGTTGTGTGTTTGAATTTCGGGGACTAATTTACTAGGTGATACAGGACTAATTTACTACTGGAAGTCCTTTATATTTAAGGCAGCTTCAATCTATACTCTTAGTAGAAGAATTGAGGACATAATGCTCAATTTGCGGCGGGTTTGATTGGTGTTTTGTCCCTTGAATTCTTGAAAAGAGGTGGAAAATTATGGAAGCTGCTGAGGAAATTATTGAATGGCTAATCTGGCTGGTAGTGGCATCATGGATAATAACCATTGCCATCTATGTCTATCTGGCTGTTTGCTTGCAGACCATAGCGCGCAAAACAGGTACAGAACACGGATGGCTTGCTTGGATTCCAATTGCCAATGCCTATTTGATGTGTAAGGTTGCCGTCAAACCGGGCTGGTGGCTTCTGCTCTTTTTCATTCCCATAGTGAACATAGTTTTCATGGTCATCGTGTGGATGGGCATCGCGGAAGCTCGCGATAAGAAAGGGTGGTTGGGGATATTGATGATAGTCCCGATAGCCAACCTCATAGTACCCGGGTACCTGGCATTTTCCGGGGGAAGCACAGGGGGCGAAAGGTTGGAAGTTCGGCCTGGCAGCATGCCGCCTAGATATATGGTATATGGTGGAGGTGGGACGGTAACTGGTGGGGCAGCAGCCCAGGCTAATCTTGTAATCCCCGAATTTCCAACGCAGGCTGCCCAAGGTACGGTGGTCAGTGCCATGGAAGTCCAGGCAAGTGGGAAAGCAAGAGAAGTCCAGAAAGTTGTCACGGATACCGGCTCGAAAATACATGATGAGACCGTGCAACTGGTCCTGCCTCTATCGGCAAGTCTTAGTCAGCTTGCCCAATTTAGGGAACATCTGGAAGAGGTAGAGGATTTAACTGTAGTGATGGTCAGCGGGTCTGCGGGTGGAGGCTCAATAATCACCGTCTCACCGCCTAAATCGACCGACCTAGTCCACATCCTGAACCGAATACCTGTGGTAGAGGACGCTCGTAAGAAGGGTGAAGACATCGTGGTGAAGTTAAAACCTCCCGGTCCTGTGGAGACATGATGCCTTTTCTATCGTGGACCTCCTTAGTGTTATTGGCATTCCAATTGCAACCACGTTGGTGATTCCTTCTTTACCTGTGGAGGGAGAGTATGTTATCCCTTGCCGAGGGGGGGGCTTTTCCCAGGGAATGCCTAGAAGTGATATTACCAGCTCTGCGTCATGCCGTAGAAACGCTCAAGGGCCGAGCACGCGAGTACGGCGCAGCCGAAACCTGGATCCAAAATAGCTCAGAGAGTGGGGATGCGGAGCGATATGACTCAGGGCACAACATCAGTATAGCGAGTAAGGTAAGCCGAGGAATCATAGAGCTGTTGAAGGCTCGTGCCTCTCCGATCGAGTGCAGTTGAAATATCGTCAATTCTTTCCCTGACTATTCCCACATGCAGCCTCATAAGCTGGCATATCTGTAATGTCCTTTCAGGTGAACCGGAAAGGGCTTGCACCGGGCAGCGGCCGCCGCAATAAGGATACACCCCGCATTCATAACACCTCAGCCGGTCTTTATATTCCACCAGGCGGCTGAGGTCGGTCTCGTTGAAGTCAGCGCCATCACTGCCAATGAATCCACCCACTGAAGGAGGCAGATCAGCGCAGGCGTGAATCTCTCCTCCCATAATATCGTAGTTTCGTGCAAGCTCTACACCACAAGCGGTATGTCCCCGCTCTTTGCCGGTGATGAGATAAAGGATGAGTTCATTCAGATGGGCTATAGGCAAAATCTCTCCCTGAAAAGCCTTCTCAACGTACCGTTCCATCACCTCTTCCAATTCTGCCCCATATTCCTTAACGTAGCTTGCGAAATCTTTGTATGGCTCCTTTGTGTCCGCCCAGTGCCAGAAGAAGTGATTCACCAGCCCTTCTTGATACAGTTCGAGGAATTTATGGAAACATTTGAGCAGAGATTGCTGCTCCCTGAGGGTGGACCAGAATAGGACATTGCCTTGGTAAGCTGAGCGGAGCTTTCTCAAGTTAGCTATAATCAGATTCAGATTGGTGCCTGGTCTGACCTGGCGGTGCTGCTCTTCATCGCCGTCTATCGAAACCGAGTATAGCCACATATTTGACATCAGTGAGGGATAATGGTTCAGAGCTCGAATCAAAAGCTCGCCATTGGTGTAAACCATGTAGCGCACTCGGTCCTTTATCTCAGATTCAGCCAGAATCAGCCTCAGCTTTTCCATCTTGTCGGTTACCAGAAATGGTTCGCCTCCGTAGAAGGCCAAAGTGACTACGGAGCTGGGATGCCGCTGAGCCAGCCGTATCACTATAGAGGCATCACGTTCAGGGTCTGATTCCAGGTGGGCCATGCTCCAATTGCGCGGCCCATCCGAGGCAAATGTGATGGCGCTGTTGATACATCCCTCGCAGCGTGCGTAGCACCGGCCAGTCACCGTTAGGTTGATAATGATATCTTGTTTTTCCTCGAAGCCCTCTTTTGGGCGTAGGCCCTCGGCAGGCATGCGGACGGCATCAATGCGTGCCAGGTCTCCGAAGCGTGGGTGATTTACTCCCAGTGATTCTTGCGACCGCAAGAGATATTTGGGACGGGAGACGAACGCCAGAAGGTCGGAGTCACTCGTGTCACTCATGGTCACCGTAGCTGGTTTGCAAATGTTAACAATTGCAAAAACGACTGTCAACGGGCCTTCATTTTGCACTGTCCGTGATTACTGCCCATCATTCAACTCGGGCGATGAAAGCCGGTTTTTGTTTGTCCCAGAGCACGCTAGAATGAGTTTGGGGAATATCAGCGGTGGAAAGAATATCGGTTTTGGGGTCAGTATGAGCGGGCCCTCGCCCCAAGATAGGTTATCCCTTCCCGATGGGGGGCTTTTCCCAAGGAATGCCTATATCTCTATAGAGATGTCTCTTGGGCTCAATCTCCCCCCGGCGGCTGAGGAACTGAGGTCCGCTGGGCCTCACCTCTTCTTCCAGGTGGTATTTTTCCTGCTCAAGTCTTTGCTCCTCGGTCATGGTCTCAAAGCGGAGTTCGATTCTATCTCCTTTGGGTTGGATGTGGACCGTGGTGCAGTGGCAGAAGGCACACCGTAGCTCCCTGGGACTTACCAGCTCAAAAGCGGTGCCGAAGCAGAACGGGCAGCAATCTTGCTCGGTGAAGAGTTTGTCCCCCTTGGCCTGGGGGTCGAATATCCTGAGCCGATGGGCGCCGTCGGAGAGCTGGTTTTCCTCTCCCCTTAAGGCGAATACCAGGTCACGGCCGAGCCGATTTACCTCCCTGGGGATGGCCTGGCGCTCGGGGAGCAGGACTTCCCCTGGCCCTATCGAGATTCCGACAAAACTGGCCAGGACATCGAACCCACAGAGGGTGGTGAAATTATTAAGTAACGGGATAATCCAATGCTGGATGCGTCTCCATCCTGCCGCTCCTATAGTAATAGCCTTCTTCGTGATGCTCCTTTCTTCCTCGGTGCGCTCTATCCAGGATGAAAGCCCGTGGAGTCGATCGCTGACCGTCTTAAATATTCCCAGCGGCGCGCCACCATAGTCAACACCACCAACAATCAAGCCGTCCGAAGCATTCAATTGCTCCTCGAAAAAGTCCATGTCGTCATGCAGTACGCAGCGTTCTCCTTTGATCACGCAGGCCTCACACCCGTTACACTCCCTGATATAAAGGTCGCTCATCCTGAGAAGGGCTATATCCGCACCCTCTTCACGCGCTCCGTTGAGGGCTTCCTTGACCATAATCTCCGTGTTGCCCAGTTTGCGCCGGGAACCAACTATTCCAAGAATCCTCATAAAGACCTCCTGTCGAGCTGCCAGTGCAATTGTAGCACAAGGTGCCTGTGATGTTTGGGTGTAACTGCGCGCCCAATTTCCTGTGATGATTCTTGCCCGGCAGCTTTTTTGCTACAATGGCCGAAGTCTTTTCACGGCCACTGGGGAGGGGCCATTAATGAAGATTGCAGTCTCAGCCGATGGTGCGGATTTAGAAGCCAGCGTAGCGCAAAAGTTCGGGACATCAGAATACCTGCTAGTCATCGATTCAGATAGTGGAGATTTCGAGGCGATAGCAAACCCTGGTGCTTCAGGGCAGCGTGGGGCTGGCGTACAGGCGGTTGTGCTGGCCATCAGCAAAGGGGTCAAAACGGTTTTAACCGGGTGGTGTAGTCCTGCTGTCCGCAATCAGCTCACGGCAAACGGCATAGAAGTTATCTCTGAACTCAGCGGCACTGTGGGAGAGCTCGTGGAGAAGTACAGGAAGGGTGACCTCCGGAAGCAGGTGGAAGCTGAAGTTGCCCCCGCAGCCGGAGGGCGCAGGATTGACAGGGCTGCTCTTCTGCAAGCAGCCAAAAGTGCTGCCAGGCAGTTTGCTTCCCTGCTGCCTATCCTGATAGGCGTAGTGCTGCTCATAGGGTTATTCAATGCCTTTATTTCAGAGGAACTTCTAGCCTCTATATGGTCAGGTAGCCCGGTGTTAGATACTCTCTGGGGAGCATGCTTTGGCAGCATCCTTGCCGGGAACCCGATTAATAGTTATGTCATCGGAGGAGAGTTGTTGAAGTACGGCGTCAGCCTCTTCGCCGTGACCGCCTTCATTATCACGTGGGTGACCGTAGGCCTGGTACAATTGCCGGCTGAGATAGCGGCTCTGGGCAAGAAATTTGCCCTTGTGAGAAATGCTATATCCTTCGTTCTGTTCACAGCCGTGGCTGCTCTTACAGTGGTTATCTTGAATCTGATTACGGGGTGACTTTGTTGAAAAAGGAGAGACCTCAGAGTTCCGCATGGAAAAATCCCACCGTGCGGGGGCTACTTTTTCCCGCTCTGGTGCTGGTGGCCTATGGGATTCTGTTCGCTATTATGCCGGATAAGGCCTCCGTAGGCCTCAAAAGCAGCGCTAACATTGCTCTCAGTATGCTTTTGCCGCTGGGCCTGGTCTTCATCCTGATGCTGGTCTTGAATCTTTTCCTGAAACCGGCGCAAATTGTGAAGTTCTTTGGCAGAGAGGCTGGTATCAAGGGCGTCATACTGTCGGCAGCGGCGGGGATTATTTCGGCGGGGCCCATCTATGCCTGGTATCCCTTGCTCAAGGACCTGCGTGAAAAGGGGGCTGCCAACACTTTTCTGGCTATCTTCCTGGGCAATAGGGCTGTCAAGCCGTTCCTCCTGCCCATAATGATTTCATACTTCGGCTGGATATATGTGCTTATATTGACCGTGTTTACCGTGCTGGGCTCAATCGTTGTCGGCTACTTCGTAGGCGCCCTGGCAAGGGTGGAGAGCAGCTTGCCATCCCGCAGCAGATAACTTTCACGATGCTTCAACCATTGGAATCTAATTTGCCGAACCCTTTGACCATGGCACCCATGTTATAAAGCCGCTCTGAACGTGTTAATAGGCAGAGGCTTGCTTTTTGGCTCATCTCACAGCATACTGAATAAGGCAAAAGGAGGTCGGCGATGGCAGGGAAGCCAGATTTAAAAGTCAATTTTGAGGTGGTATTAGTATGAGCGAGTCCTCTGAGCAAAGCCAGGCATTCGCCCCTGTTCGCTATGAAATAGCTATCACGGCGGAAGAGGCAAGGCTTGGAACTAAGAAGATACTGTCGCGGCAGGGCAAAAAGCTGGAGGTGCATATCCCTGCGGGTGTGAAAACGGGCAGCACAGCGAAGCTAGCCAATGCTCTGCAGGTAACCGACAACCATCCCGGAGATATCCTGATTCATGTCAAGGTGAAAGAAGAGAAAATAGCGGCGGGGGTAACCGAAATTAACGACGGTAACTTTGAAGATGAGGTCTTGAAATGCAGTTTACCCGTCGTGGTGGACTTCTGGGCACCCTGGTGTGGCCCGGGCCGCATGATTGCTCCCATAACGGAAAAACTGGCGGAGGAGTATGAAGGCAGGCTCAAATTTTGCAAGTTGAATGTGGATGAGAATCAGCAGACAGCTTCGAAGTACCGGGTCATGAGCATACCGCAGATATTGTTCTTCAAGGGTGGCGAGGTGGTCGACGAAAGCACCGGGGCGGTTCCTGAGTCTGCGCTTCGTTCAAAGGTGGAATCGGTATTACAGGGGCAATAGGCTCTTCGCGAGCGAGGTGAAGCAATCTCCTCTCCCTTGACGGGAGAGGACTGAGGTGAGGGTGGCAAGCCAAAAGCGCGGCAATCATGGCAGGTAAAATCCTAAATTCTAAATCCTAAATACTAAGTAATACCAAAAGCCCAATGCCCAAAAGGGTTTTGAATTTTGAATTTAGATATTGGGATTTGTTTAGGATTTAGTGCTTTGAGTTTAGCATTTAACTTGGAAATTGCTTCGGGGCTATTCTAGAGACACGGTAGCTCATTTATAGTAAGCTTAATTGGTCTTGTGCCCTGGAATCGTAAAGGAGGTTTGGCATGAAAGCATCTGAAGGGAAGATTGGCCGGGTTTTCGTGATACGGCTGGAAGATGGCGATGTGGTGCCCGACTGTATCGAGCGTTTTGCCGAGGAGAAGGGGGTATCAGTGGGACAGGCTGTGCTAGTGGGTGGAATTGGGGGTGGGGATGTCGTTGTCGGGCCGAGGCGTTCGGAAGAGATGCCGCCGGAGCCCATGCTCCTGCCTGTTGATGGAGCGCATGAAGTGGCGGGGGTGGGCGTGCTCGCCCCCGGTGAAGATGGCAAACCTGTTTTGCATATCCATGCGGCCCTGGGGCGGGCAGGGCGGACCATGGCCGGATGCCTGCGGCATGGCGTCACCACATGGCTTGTGGGAGAAGTCATCCTCTATGAAATCCTCGGCGCGGACATGCTGCGTATCCAGGACGAACAAAGCGGCTTCGAACTCCTGGAGCCCAGAAGCAATTAAGATTTCCTCTCCCTTCATGGGAGAGGATTAAGGAGAGGGTGAAAGGCCGAAGGCGAGGTAATCTCGTAGGCGGAAGTATTCAGTAGTATTCCGAGGAGATAATGCCTGATTTGTAGTGGGCCTGATTAGTTGTTGGTCTCTGGAATTTGTGGAATTCCCGGCGATTTTCGTTCAAAAACAATGTTTTTTGAGCTAAAATGGAAACAGACGAAGTGGATAAAGCATGGTCATGTAGCAGCTAGCTGAAGTGATGGGCTCAACAAAAGGCAATTACGATGTCTAACCAAAAGGTAATTTCCAAAACTGAAGAGGAGCTTCAGAGGGCAATCTTGCAAGAAAAGGCAAGAGGAACTTCTGATTTAGAAATCGGTCGGAAATATGGAGTTACATTTCGGTATATTGAAAGCCTTATTACGAGATCGCAGGGGCTCAATATCAGTGTTTTGAGAGGTTCGAAAAGAATAAAAACGCTTTACCCCAAGGATTTCAAGCAAGAACGAACTACAGTTTGGAGCTTTAAACAAAGGGGCAAGTGGGCTACCCATAGTGGTGAATATAGAGGAAACTGGTCTCCTTATATCCCACGGAACGTGCTCCTTAGATATTCAAAGCCTGGCGAATTAGTTTTAGATTATTTCTGTGGTGCCGGAACAACCGCTGTGGAATGTAAACTCTTAGGAAGAAAGTGTATTGCCTTTGATATTAATGATAGAGCCATTGAACTAGCAAAGAGGAACGCAAGCTTTAGCGTAGAATCGCAACAGTTAATTTTAGTTGGGGATGAAAGCCATTTGAAGGTTTATGAGCCAGAACTGTCGGTTGGTGATGCCAGAGCTCTAGCATTTATACAGGATAACTCTATAGATTTAATTTGTGCTCATCCTCCTTATGCAAACATTATTCATTATACCGATTCTAAAGAAAGTGATTTGTCATTTTTGGATGTTGACGATTTTTTGGAAGAAATGTCCAAAGTAGCTAAGGAAAGTTTTAGAGTTTTAAAGCCAGGAAGGCAATGCGCTATTTTAATTGGAGATACTCGAAGAAAAAAACACGTGGTTCCTTTAGGTTTTAAACTCATAAATACTTATTTGGATGCTGGCTTCAAATTGCGGGAGCTTGTTATTAAGCGACAACATAACTGCAAAACGACAGGATTTTGGTATGCCAGTAGCATAAAATACAATTTTCTTCTTCTGGCTCACGAATATCTACCAGTTTTCGAAAAACCTGAAGCACCTCTCCTTTCAGGTGTGAGAGAGGTGGAGACAGCTTATGGTTTAGTTGCTCCTACATTGGGAAAGCCACCACTTAAGAGGAAATTAGTCGAACTTGAGACCACGACTGTGTGGGTCTTGCCAGAGAAAGATTTTGAAAGACGTTTAAATAAGAATGTAATTGATAGATATTCAGGTGGAGGTGGGTACTCAACTATAGACTTTAGTTCTTATTCTGAAAATGAGACTAGCTTTTCTAAGAATAGAGAAAAGAGGAAAGGACTGCTTTTTGTTAGATCGCCATTTTTAAGTAATAATCCTTCACAGTCAACTAATGAGCTCTATCTACAGAAAGTAAAGGAAACTGTAGTTCAGAACTTAACTAAGATAACAGAGGGTGGATTTATTGTTATCCAAACGCAGGATGTAAGCATAGATGGATATATAGAGCCCCTTGCCAAAAGATTGATAGACATGTTGACGCTTGATGATTTATGGCTTAAGGAAATCATAGTTGTTACTCAAGAAAAAGCAAATTCAAGTACTCCAAATTCAAGAGATTGCTTAAGAATAGCTCACCAATATCTACTCGTTTATGAGGTGAGAAAGTGAAGAGGAACATTTACACACATGAAATTGAGTTAATGCATTTGGAAATTAGAAACAAACCGCGTGAGCAATTTAGAAAGCTCTTGGAGAATGTAAAATACAGAGGATATGAAGTAGAGGAACTAGCAGACGGAAGGAAAATAGTTATAACAAAGCCTGGCGGTAAATTTGTTTTTGGCAAGGTTAAGCGCGAAGACTTCATGGTTTGGGTATACGATCCGAGTGAGTCAACTCTTTGGTTGATTTCTCATAAAGATATATACAACGACCTTGAAGAAAAGGGAAGAGTTGATCCTGAAGAAACTATCAAAGTAATAGATGCTCTTGAAACTGTTTTCAGTGGTGGAGAACCTAACGAGGTATTGAAGATTACAAAACTAGATAATCCAAATGGAGAACCTCCAGAAGTTTTGCTGAAAGCCTATAAATGGATATGGGGACAAGAAGATTGCAATTATCCTGAAGGAGAAGGCCGTGAAATGTCAATGAAGGGTATCCGAGAACTGCGTAAGAAATTGGAAAGACAATGAGATGAAAAGATTATTCAAACTCTCCGTGGGAGTTTATTATTATTTGCAGTCCTCTTACAAAATGTGGAATGTTAGGCGGTCGCAGGAGGACGATCTTGTCTATACAACTAAAGCAAACGTTCAGATTGGAGTTTATCCGGGCAGGAAACCAGAATCTCCTTATGATTTTATTGTGAAATTCAGAGAGCCAAATAAGCGAGAACGTACACCTGCGCATGTTCATTCAATTGTAGAAATGTATGTCAAACATGCCTTTAATCCTCAACTAACCTTAAGACTGAAGGAGCATATCTTGTTAATGCTCGCTTCGATCAAACCAATTAATTATTTTCCGCCAAGTCTCCAGTACTTCAAACCTGAGCATATCGAACCATTCAAAGAGCTAGACAGAGTTGGGGAATTCACAGCTGAATTTATGCTTGTTGTTACCGAACTTATGGCAATACAGGAAAAAACAAATTACCCAGAAGGTTCTTTAACGGAAAGTCTATACAAGAGCTTTGGAGTTAAGGACCGTTTTTCTGTAATTCAAAAGGCAGTATTGAAAAGATTGGGGTGATATGATGAATATCTCTCTCAAAGATGAGTACACCGCTCGGCTTAACGTGATAGTTGTAGTTCGCTACGCTCATCCAAATTCGCTTTCGGCGGACTTCGCAAAGACTGAGCACACCAGAAGAGATAGCATTTCCGATATGAACTCTAGGGTTGACCAGTGGAATGTGGTTAGAGTTGACATTAAGCAAGCGGATGGGTTACTTCCCCGTGCTTAAGATTTGCATTCGGTCCTTTTAAGAAAGCTCTTTTCTTGCTATACTTGAGCGCCGAGCAATGAGTTATTTTCTGGGCGTAGATATTGGCTCTGTCAATGCCAAGCTGGCGCTCATAGGTGAGGACGGCGGGGTCGTTGGATTTGATATCGAGAAGCTAATCTCCAGCCCCAGGGCCGCCGTCAGTTCGCTTATCGCCAGGCTGGG
>Ga0180432_10004266_pt1 | contig 19758 bp, 18 predicted proteins | sample SS_ome_10_FD_132414 | JGI IMG/M metagenome (GOLD analysis project Ga0180432, IMG submission 132414) | Hypersaline lake sediment archaeal communities from the Salton Sea, California, USA - SS_1_MS_2 metaG | ecosystem: Environmental > Aquatic > Non-marine Saline and Alkaline > Hypersaline >...
TTAATTTCTTGCTTTCATCAATCATATCTGAAGTTAGTTTTGAAGTTTGTTGAGCGTATTTTCGCGCTTCTTTGAAGTCTTCGGCTTCTTGCGCCTTTATCATTTTTTCTTTTGCTTTTACCTTTACTTCTCTGCGTTCACTTATGGTTCCTAACTTTAATTCAGAGGGTTGTCCGTCAAAAACATAAATAGGTTTGATCCCATATTCAATAAAATTTATAGTTCTATAAAATAATCCAGACAGGTGAGAGGTAACATTCCCTTCATAGTCTTTCAATGGTGTTCCATCCCTCTGTCTAATGATGGCGAGAAATTGATAAATGGTATTAAAAGCATCAATCGCCACCTTTTTTCCTAAAAGGTTATCGAAAGTTATCACTCGTTTTATCTCTTTCACGAGCTCGTTTATTTTTGTACCCATTTTATACAATCGATTTTTTTGTGTTAAATCTTTTCAAATAATAATTAGGATTATTCGTATATATTTTCCACGATTGTCATCATTTACTTTTTAGGTCTTCGTTTTAATGTCTGACCGCAGGTTTCGCATTGGAGATTAAAGTCCTGAACTTCGTGTATATCTTTACAGAATGGACAGTAGACTTCCCAATATATCCTATCTTTAATTCCATTTTTACCTAAAGGGGAGAATGGAATGTTCAATTCGGAACAAAGATTCTCTATTGAGTAATCGTTAGAGTAAATAATAACATTCTCGTTTAAGTTAAAATTCATGAGTTCTAAAGCTAGAGCAATCAATTCATTGTCTGCTTCTGACAATGCCTTATAATCCCCCGTCAATTTTGACTTGTTTTGAATTTCTTCTACATACGATCTTGAAGGAGATCGTACTATTAACTTTTTAGAATCTATTGCTGCATGAATTTTGTTAATGATATTCCTATTTTTCTCTGAATATCTTTTTACTTTTATCTCATCAATAATGCTTGGGGGTGTATAAATGATATCCTTAATTAAATTAAAATCTAATCCCGTTAAAAAGATATTGGCATCAAAAATTAAAAGAGAACGCTTTTCTTTCATATTAATACTCTTCTGGGCTATCATCCAAGGGAACGCGAATTGTTCCTATTATCTTTTTTCTTAAGCGCCTAAAGTAGTTATCACTTAGAGATACTCGAATAAACTTTGCGTATGCGTTTGCCTTGCGAATCCTAATTTTTGTATTAGGTTGTACTTCTTTAATTATTCTTTGACCATCTATCAAAATCTTAGCATTTAAACGCGGTCTTAATAGTTGAATTTCGATTTCGCTGTTTGTAGGAAGCACTAATGGTTTCAAACCAGAACGAGCAAAAGGATTTAAGGGAGTTAGTTGCATGATGTCTAAAGATGGTTTAACTATCGCACCTCCCGCGCTTAGATTATATGCAGTAGAACCGGTTGCGGTAGATATAATGATTCCATCTAAATAACTTCGATTTAGAAATGCTCCGTTAATTTTCACGGATATTTGCAAAACCTTTGAGTTTTTAGATGATACAATTAATATTTCGTTTAAAGCGTTATTAAGTTTAATCTCTTCAGATTTATTTTTAACAATATACGCCGTTATTTTTGAACATTTTTCAATGGTAAAGTCCCCGTTCAAAATTTTATTAATATCCTTGTAAACATTTCTTTCGTTAGATTCGTCGAGAAAACCAATAGATCCGATATTCACGCCTAAAATGGGTGGAGGATCGCGTTGAGATAAACCACTTGAAACTCTCAATAGCGTACCATCGCCACCAATTGATACGATAAATTTAGTGTTTTCTGAATTCATTTCGCTTAAATCTCTCCCGCTATGAGGTAATATTTTGGGAGCAATCCGCGTTTCTAAGTAAACAATCTCGTGTTTTTTTTTAATTAAAAAATCATGTATTCTCCTGGTTAGATCTAAAGCTCTTTCTGAATCCATTCTACAAGCTAAGGCAATCGACTTTTTCTCCATGAAAATCAAAACCTCTTTATTAAATATTGTTATCCTACTTAGGTTCTTGACTTGTTGTAATAAAATGAGAAGTAAGTTAGTTAGTTTAATATTACTCTATTTATTATTGTCTTTCCAGCAATATTCCAGTACTCCACCTGTGATGCGGACAATTTCGAGGGATCTGCTTGTAAATCCTTTAATTTTTTCACCAGATCTTCTTCGGTTGGCCATTCAACATCGATAGATTCGTAAGTATCCAAATTCATCATGTTAATTGCAGCATCTTCAATGAAATTAATTTGTGCAGAACCTTTTAGAATTTCGGGGACTTCCGTTAAATGTCCTGAAGGAATTGTGAGCGACCTCTTGTTGTTATCAAACAATCCCACGCATACCACTCTTACTTTTGCGTGCCCGTGTTTACCACTTTTTGATCTTTCAGTGGATTTTATTAAGCACGGCTCGTCATCGACCATCATATATTGTCCAGATTTTAATTTCTGCACTTCTACTCTCTTAATTGACAAAGTTATCTCACACTTAATCTAATAAATTATTATGTTGTTTTTTTAAGATTAAATATTAACACTAAAATTTAATTCTTGCTAAATTTTATTGTAAGGTAAGATTAAAATAATTTCCAAAAGAATATTTTTCTTTAAGGACTCTTCTTAATTGGATTAAATAAAAAAAAGTTGATCATGAAAGAATTTGGCAGAAAATTAGAAAATATTTTACGGAAAATCCAACGATTACCAAAGATTGATAAAGACGCAATTAACGCTCTTATACAAGACCTTCAAAGAGCAATGCTCTCTGCTGATATTAAAGTTGAACTCGTTTTTGAAATGACAGAGAATATTAAGAAAGAAGCCATGAATACTAAACTTCAGAAAGCCAAACGGAAAGATTTCGTGATTAAATTAGTACACGATGAACTTGTACGCGTGTTAGGCGGTAAACCTGCCCCAATAAGAATCAAATCTGGAAAACAAAACATCATTCTTTTAGTAGGAATTCAGGGATCAGGAAAAACAACTACTGTAGGAAAACTCGCTCAATTTTACAAGAATAAAGGATTTGAGGTTGGAGCAGTGACGACAGATACTTGGCGCCCTGGTGCCTACGAACAACTGGTCCAGTTATCGGAACAAATTGGGATTAAATGCTATGGAAATCCTAACGAGAAGAATGCTTTAAAAATTACAACTAAAGAAACTAAAAAGGCAATAAACGATGGCCTTGACATCATAATTGTTGATACAGCCGGTAGACATAAGGAAGAAAAAGAATTAATTGCTGAAATGATTAAAATTGAACAAATTTTAAAACCTAATGAAGTTATTCTTGTCATTGATGGAACTTTGGGCCAACAAGCATTCTCTCAAGCTGAAGAGTTCGCTAAAGCAACGAAGATTGGTTCTATTATCGTGACCAAGCTTGATGGAACCGCAAAAGGCGGGGGTGCTCTCTCTGCTTGTGCCGCAACAAACGCTTCGATACGATTTATTGGCACTGGTGAAAAAATGGATGCATTTGAAGAATTTGAACCCACAACTTTTGTTGGAACATTAATAGGCCGACCAGATATAAAAGGTTTAATAGAGGCTGTACAAGATGCTGAAGCCATGGCTGATCCCGAAACAGTTAATCGAATGATGAAAGGAAAGTTTACTCTTGATGACCTATGTAATTTATTGAAGAATTTCAAAAAAGTTGGTCCATTCAAAAAGACCTTAGCCATGATTGGTGGGGGAAACATACCTGACGCATTAAAAGATGACGCCGAAGAAAACATAAAAAAATGGCAAATCATCTTAGATTCAATGACTCAAGAAGAAAAAATTGAACCAAAGATGATAAAAAAATCGAGAAAGAGAAGAATTGCCATAGGTGCAGGCGTAGAATACGCAGACATCAATAGATTGCTAGATCAATACAATCAAATGAAAAAAATGATGAAAAAAATGATGCAAATGGCTAAGAAAGGAAAAGCAAAGGGTGGAATTCCTGGAATGGGCGGATTACCTCCAGGTATTGGAGGAAAAGGTATGGGGGATCTCTTTAAAAAATTTGGTGGGTAATAAAAAAACAATCTACTACAAGAATTGATTAATTTGGCTGATTTCTTATTATATTATGAGACAATCCAAGACTACGATAAAAACCATATCGATAAAGGTGCCACTCCTTCTATAATATATAAAATATGCTCGTGTATTAGGGAAACATTTTGTTTATCATATGGAATAAGAAAAAACAATAATCTTTACATATTCATTCAAGTTAAAAAAGTACTTATTAAATTCATTGGAAATGAATTAAGGTATCTCGGACCTGACGAAAGGTCTCAGTCTCTCTTGTTAAATAAAGCTTTAGAAAAAGCTCGTGATAAATCAAATATTAAAAGTGATGATTGGACTGAATCTACCCCTGGAATTCAAGTAAGAAACCTGTATGATATCAATTCTTTCCTTCTTTTTTTAAATTCTTTGAATTCCCAGCGCTTGATATTTATATGCGATCCGATCTATCTTTATGAAATGCCTTTTTTGTATCACATGTTTGATTTACCTAAAATAAAAAAGTTCGAGCAGTTAAAACACTTCAAGGAGTCATTTTATTTCTTTCCATCGAATAATCAAGTTTTAAGTGAATTTTTGAAATCATTAGTACACATCTATCCATCAATGTTAGAACTCGTAACTCTCGTGCCATTGAAAAAAATAAAAGTAGTCGAAGATAAAATTTTATATGTTAATTTTCAAATTGATCAACTAGGCAGCATAAAATGATCTTAAATAACGCTAAAATCTATTCAGATGGGGCAATTCGCAAGGGTACCATTCTTATTTCTAATAATATTATAGATTCTATAAAATTTAATCCTTCTGATGATGATTATATTACTTTAGTTAAAAATAATCGAGATGGATTAGAATTAGATTGTGAAAAAAGAATAGTTATTCCTGGAATCATTGATGTTCATTCTCACTTAAGAGATATGGATCAAAGTGAGAAAGAAACTTTTCATACAGGAACGAAAGCTGCTGCGTTTTCAGGAATTACCACCGTGTTTGACATGCCAAATACGAAACCACCTGCTATTAACGCCAAACAGGTTAAAAAGTGGATGGAAAAGGCAAAAGGCAATATTTTCGTGGATGTGGGCTTTATATCAGGCGTTCCTAAGAATATTAACGAGGAGGAAATAAAGAAGATAATAGATTTAGGCGTAGTTGGTTTTAAAATATATCCTTTATACTCTTTAAACGGAATTGATTGGACCTCTTCCGAAAATATTCAAAACCTCTTAAATATATCTTCTAAGTACAAAATACCTATTTTTATTCATCCTGATTGGCCTCTATCTGAAAAAGAAAAGGAAAAAATTTTTGACGATCAAAAACAAAAGGGGTATAACGCGTTAATCTTTCACGATAAACTGTTTCCAGTTGAGACTGAGCTGAAATATATCAATTTCATTATTAAAAATTATCACAACTATATCAATAGCGGGAATAAAGAACCACTAGAATACCCCATCGTTCACTTCTGTCATGTTAGTAGTAAAGATGCTTACTCCGCTATTAGTAACGAGATAAAATCGAACATGGATTATAAAATTACTTTTGAAACTACACCCCATCATCTAATGTTAAATAACAAGCTAATCTTGGATAACGAGAATATAGGAAAGGTTTTACCTCCATTAAGAGACGAATTGCATTCTAATTACCTGTTCAGTGAACTTAAAAGCGGTACGATTGATATCATTGGAACAGATCACGCACCGCATACATTAAAAGAAAAAAATCTAAAATATGCAGAAGCTCCTTCAGGATTTCCTGGTTTTGAAACATATCCTTTAATACTTTTAGATAAAGTCTTTAAAAACGAATTATCTCTAAAAAATTTCGTAAAAGTGGCTTCAGAAAAACCAGCTGAAACGTTCCATTTAAATAACAAAGGTTATATCAAGGAAGGTTATGAGGCAGATTTGTTAATAATTGAAAAAGGGCCTGAATACGCTATAAATTCCAGTTTATTTAAAACAAAGGCAAAGTTCTCGCCTTACGATGGATTAAAAACATGTGTTTTGATATGGAAAGTATTTTTACGAGGGCAACAAATCAATTTAGATGATAAAAAATCCAGAGGGAAAATTGTTATTAGAGAGTGATTGATCTATCAATATAAAAAACAAGAAAATTGTTAGTGTAGAACAATGTCTGAGGAAGAGCCATTTAATTTAGAGGATGGAATAATACTTTTAAGATTTGCTCGTGAGAATATTGAGAGTTATCTAAAAAATAACCGTAGAATTATTGTACCTGATTATATCAAGAATAAATTTGGAGATAAATATGGTGCTTTCGTGACCTTGAACAAATTCAATGTCAGCGGTAATCCGTTAAGAGGTTGTATTGGATATATCGAACCTAAATTTGCTTTGTATGATGTCATACACAAGGTTTCAGTCAGTTCAGCAGTTGAAGATCCCCGTTTTCCTACCGTAAATTTTGACGAGATGAATGACATAATAATTGAGGTGTCTATATTAACGCCACCTAAGCTAATTAAAGTGAACGAACCAAGCGAATATCTCCAAAAAATCGTTATCGGAAGGGATGGTCTAATTGCGGAAAAAGGAATGCGAAGAGGTTTGTTGCTTCCTCAGGTTCCCATTGATCATGGGAGAAACTGGGATGTAGAAACGTTCCTTGAGCATACTTGTCAAAAAGCGTGGCTTAGTTCAGATGCATGGAAGGATAAAAGTACGAATATTTATTCATTTCAAGCAATTCTCTTTGAAGAAAAAGAACCTCGGGGCGAGATCGTTCGAAAGTACATAAGCTAACATCTATATAAAAGTTCATAATGAAGATTTATTTAAGACAGATATTAAACATTTAAATCGCTTTAAGTAAAATCAAATCAAATTAAAGTATTTTTTAAATTGAGTTTTATATTTGTATATTTAAAAAAAAAAGAATAAATGATATTTTCAAAAATAATTTATTGAAGAAGGGTGAATAAACGCGATGAACGAAAAAATCTTAACTATTGATGTATCTTCAAAAGCTGTGAAAATTGGTTTAGTTAATGCTTCAAATCTAGAAACGGAAGCGTGGACAAACAATGACCACGTAATTGTCGATGAGGACATGGATGGGTTCGCAAAACATTTTGACATGGACGATTTATGGAAAAAAATCACAGACGGGATAAATGAAGTCCTTCAAAAATTTGATCCAGATACCCAAAGTCTTATTGGAATATCAACTTGTGCTCAAAGAATAGCTGTCGTTTTTATGGATAGTAAGGGCGAAGTCATATATGGGGGACCAAATAAGGATGTCCGAGGATTAGATTCGGCTTACCTTATAGATGACGAATTTACTGATGAAGAAATGTTTGAACTTACAGGACATAGTCCTAATCTAGTTTTTTGTCTCGCACGTTTATTGTGGTACCAAGAAGAAGACGAAGATCAATATGAAAAAATACATACCGTTTTTACATTAGATGACTGGTTGGTATATAAATTAACTGGTGTGATATGTTCAGATGCAAGTTCAGCAGCAGAAACGCAGCTTCTTGATATAAAAAAATGTGAATGGAGTAGTAAATTAATAGAGGCTTTCGATTTAAATCCTGAATGGTTTCCTGAGTTCGTTGATCCTGGATCCATCGTCGGAAACCTTAATGCCAAATTAGCGAAGAATTTTGGTCTTAAACAACAAGAAATCCCCGTCGTAAAAACTGGAGGTGATACACAAGCAACTCTATTAGGTATGGGTGCAATTAACAATGGAGATATAGGAATTAGTGCAGGGACGAGTATACCACTTCATTTAGTTACCGATAATGTAATAATTGACCCTGATTGTAATTTTTGGGCCACATTACATGGCATCAAGGATAAATGGTTAGTTGAGGCCAACACGGGCAATGCAGGTTTAGGTTATAACTGGTTTAAAGAAGCATTCTTTCCTAACTCTAAAGATGTTGATTCTATTATTGAATCATATCTACAAAAAATAGAGCCAGGAGCAGATTCCACTTATGCTTTTTTAGGACCTTCACTCATGGAAATCAAAGATCAAACATCTGTCAAAAAAGGAGTATTTGTCTTCCAAACTCCAGGCATGATATTAGAAGAACTTCCAACAATAGAAAACTTTGCTAAAGCCGTGCTGGAAAATATCGCATTTGGAATTTATGAGAATTATCAAGCTCTATTAAAATTCGCTGAATCTGATGTGAAGACTTTTTGCGCTGGTGGATTGTCAAAATCAAAAGAATTTTGTCAAATGTTAGCAAACGTCTTGAACACGGAAATCTTTGTCCCTCAATATAAGGATTCAGCCTTTACTGGTGCTGCAATGAATGTATTAATAGCTCTAAAAAAATTCTCCGACCATAACTCCATTATAAGCGAAATTTTCAAGTTTAATAGGTATTCTGTGGAGCCTGAAATCGCTGACAAGTATAAAAGTATATACCTTGATTGGAAGAATATTAAGTCACAAGTCGACGATCTTTAAATCTTCTATAAACTCAAGGTTTTAAATTATTCATTTTTTGAATAATATTTTTTCTTTATAAAAGTGTCCAAATGGGCTCCTTTTTTCCAATACCACTCAAATAATTCAATTGTCCAGTTTATAAAGGCTTCGCTATTATCTATGATACACTCGCTATAATCGATTTTATCGTCTTTACTTAGAAAAAGAATTGCTCCTTTATCAGAAACTATAAGGGAAAAATCTAAATGGCCTAGAATCCTAATATTTTTGAACATGTCTATTTTTTCATAAAATGCGTGTCGATCCTTTAATAACTCTTTCACATCAGTTTGTAATACACTCTCTTCTATTACAGCTTTCACATCAATCGATTTGTGGCTGAATTTTTTTTCAACAATAGGTAATAATGAATCTTGAAACTGGTCAGAAATGGCAAATACAAACTTCTCTGAATCCTTTACTAAACTTGACCATGTTTCTATATTTTTCATTGTTTTATCGCTAGTTTCTATTGACTTAAGAGTGCCGAGTTGTAGAATAAAGTGTAGAGGAATAATATTGATGTCATGAGTATTGTAATATTTTTCGTGTTTTAAAGAAGTTTCAAATATCTCCATCACGCGAAAAAAAATTCTCCCAATTCCGGTCATCTTATAGTTTTTATCCTCCGTCTTGTTAATCAAATTTCTTTTTAATAACCTGCTTAGATGACGAGAAATTTCCGGTCCAGGGATGTCTAATTCCTTTTCAAGTTGGCTATGCCTTCTTTTACCATGATATAGAGATTTAAAAACCTCATACCGTTCTTTATTAGAAAATTCGAAAAAGATTTCGTTTAGATTCAATGCATTTCAATTTAATTTGTATTAAAATTATTCAAAGTATTTTATATAAATTAAAAAAATTTCTAAGGTTCCTTTATATTAAGTTTTAAATATACATAATTAATAAAATATTATCTAAAATATATAAAAAGGAAAAAAGAAGATAGGTTAAAGAAATGTCAAAATATGAAGATGTCTCTCAATGCCTTAAGGATATTGAAGCACGTTATAACGATAACGAGAAGGTTAGAAATAAATTAGCAAAATATAACGATCCTATTCAAATGTCGTTTTTAGATACTGGTCGAAAGGTATTATTCTTAGTTAACGGGGACCAAGGAATTGAGATTAAAGACAATACGGGAGACGACACTGCTCCTGTAAAAATAGAATTTACTGCTGAACAAGTGATGATGGATATGTTCAACAAGGAAATTGGCGCTGTAAAAGCTTATTCATCTGGAAAAATAAAAGTTGTTGAAGGACAAATAAGAAATTTGATGAAACTTAGAAGCTTACTCTTTTAATATTATTTAAAGCAATTTTTTTAAATTATTTTTATAAAAAATATTAAACAATTGAAAAAAAATATTCTAGTTATATATATAGAAAGAAGTGATGAGATATGAAAGCTTTCATAACAGCAAGCATAACTGATGAGTGTTTAAATGAATTAAAAAAAAATATGGATGTAACATATGAACCATGGCGAGAAACTGGTATAATTTATTTTGATGTTAAGGAACTCGTTGAAAAATTGGATGGTATTGATATTTTCATAACTGAAACTGACGATTTAAAAAAAAGTGAGCTCTTTGAACAAACTAAGTTAAAATTATTAATATCCTGCCGTGGAGATCCTTTCAATGTCAATTTAAAAGCGGCTACCGAAAATCAAGTTCCTGTCCTTAATACTCCTCTAAGAAATGTTGAAGCTGTTGCAGAACTAACCATAGCCCACATGTTAATGCTTGCCAGAAAATTGCATAATATTGAAAGAATATTGCATTCTGACGATTTTGAATTGATAGATTTCGACGATTATATTAATTACTTGAATCAATTTCAGGGATTTGAATTATATGGAAAGACGGTTGGAATCATTGGCTTAGGACAAATAGGCAGGAGAGTTGCAGATAGGTTAAAAGCCTTTGGTTCGAAGTTTTTGATATATGACCCATACATCTCAGATGAATTGGCAGAAAAATACGGTAAAAAAGTTGATATTGATATCATGATGAAGGAAGCAGATATAATAACACTACACACGATAGCTACTGATGAGAACGATAATCTTATTGACGAAGATCGTATTACTATGATGAAAAAAACAGTAATCATCATAAATACTTCAAAGGGGAGCCTTATAGATTACGATGCGTTGTATGATGCATTAAAGGAGAAGCGAATAGCAGGAGCCGCCTTAGATGTATTTCCAATGGAACCTGTTGACGAAGACAATGAATTTTTAGAATTAGATAATGCAATTGTGTCCCCTCATATTGGAGGCGACTCTTATGAAGTGATTGATCGTCAATCTGCTTTATTACTCGAAGATATTAAAGCGTGGTTAGACAATAAAAAGCCAATAAATGTTATGAATCCAGAAGTATATGATAAGTAAAATTTAAAATTATTATATTAAAAAAAGGGAAAAAAAATGACAATAGAAGAGTTAAAAAAAGAAATTGTAGAAATTGGAATGAGATTGTTAAAAGACGGACATGTAATTGGTTCAGCTGGAAATATTAGTGTGAGAGTGAAAGATGGTGATAAAGAAATTGTATTAATCACACCGAGCAATGTGAGATATGTTGATATGGCTCCAGAAGATATCCTTACTATTGATATGGATGCAAAAGTGATTAATGGTGATAGAAATCCCTCCGTTGAAAAATACTTGCATTTGGGCGTTTATAAAGCGCGGGAAGATGTGGATGCCATTATCCATTCTCATGGGATTTATTCCACCATTTTAAGCACTCATAACTTATCTTTACCCCCTATCATAGAAGAATTAGTGCCTTATGTTGGAGGTGAAATCGTTTGTGCAGAATATGGAGAAGCAGGAAGTCCAGAATTAGCGGAAAATGTGATTAAAAGCCTTGATGAGAAAAATGCCTTATTGCTTCCTAACCACGGGAGTCTTTGTTGCGGAAGCCATTTAGAGGGGGCATACACGGTTTTAGAATATTTAGAACGCGCGTCTAAAATCTATTATAAATCGAGGCTTCTTGGAGAACCAATCTTACTCCCTGAAGATACAGTTGAATTCGAGGAAGAAATATTTGAAGTGTTCAAAGAGTCGAAAAAAATATAAAAATAAACAAAGAAAAAACAAGTCTTATTTAATATAGGCTGCTATAAATGCTAAAGCAGCGGCAATAAATGGACCAATGACTCCAAAATGAGGATCCCAAGGATCCCAATAATTATTTTGGTATACATCACACCCAATAATATAAATAACCGACGATGCAATTAAGAGGACTCCACAAATAACCCAAACTGCTCTATTATCACCAGATTTTTTATTAGCTTTGTAAGCAGTATAAAACAATATAATCATTGAAATTGATAGAAGCAGAGTTGCAATTAGCCCATAGGTATAATAATCAGAATGGTTGTCGTAATCGAGCAATTCCCAATTTGAATCACCCCAATTTGGATCGTGTAGATATAATCCCCACATCCAACGAAAATATTCACCAAAAGCATATGGCCAATATGAAGCAGGTGTTAATAGTGAAATCAACGCAAAAATTCCCGCTAATATAGCAACAATATAACCATTTCTCTTCGCCATTTTTTAAACCTTCTAAAAATAATTCTAGTATTAATGGTAATAACTCATTTCATACTATTTAAAAATTTAGATAAAAGAAAAAAATAAAAAGAAAAATTGAAAGATAAATCGATGTATTAAATATCATCTAATCCATTATAAACGCACCAATCGTACCTATACCTGCACCAACTGCCGCAAGATAAAATCCGATTCCTAAACCCCAACGAAAATGCCAGAATAATATATCTTGTTCCCCGAAAAATACGGTATAATCACTGTTCAAAAAATCAAGAATGGACTCAATACTTTCCCAATCTTCATTCGCATTTAAAGCAACGCAAAAAACGACTAATCCCACGATCATTAGTATACCAGAGAGAATTGCTATAGCTTTTTGTTCCTTTACTCCTCCGTATATGATTAATGCGGAACCTCCGAGAAAAATTAAACCCCCGACTAAAATCAAGTAATCATCCATAAATTCCGTCCCATTAGCATCAGTAAAAAATCCAAAAGCGTTCAGAAACCAATCCTGGTTAGATGTTGATTCATGAGCATACCACCAGCTGATATCAGATGGTATTAATCCGATGAGCACGGCAATAAGTGCTAATACTCCACCAATCAATGCAACAATTTTACCACTATTACTTTTAGCCATGAATTTCACTTTATTTTTATTTTCTTGTTTTTATAAAATAAATATGAATATAATTCTAACATTATTCTTAAATGTTATTTTTAAGATTTGTACAATTTATCATTAAAGATATGCCATTTCTGACAATTCTTCAAAAAATAGGAACTAATCTATGAAAACATGCACGGTCTAATTGAAATCCTTCAAAAGTATTAATATGTATTCCTTCATTATAAACAAAATATACAATTGATACCAAAACAAACGAGACTATTAGAATAATTTTTAATATTCCAATTATAATTATAAGATATTATTATTCCACCAATGTTGCATTACTTTCGTATTAGAAATCATATAAATTAAAAAAGAAAGTTATCATATTGCCTCAAAAAAATATTCTTAATGGAGTTATATGTCCCACTATTACTTTCTTTAATCACAACTTTGAGGTTAATGTTGAATTAAATTCATTATTATTTCGGCATGTCCTATTGAATGGAGCTAAAGCGATTTATTTACTTGGAACTACAGGAGAAGGAATATATTTTGCAAATAAACTCGAAGAAAAGATAAAACTCGTGAATATGGCTTATGATATTACTGAAGAAAAAATACCAATTCTCTTAGGGATTTTTGGAAATGATCCAAGTGAACTAGTCAATGAAATAGAGCATTTTGGTAAGAAATTTAAGAATTTGAGTTTCATACTCCCTCCTCCATATTTAAGAACAATTGACGATGTTGGATTAAAGATATATTACCAGGGCATTTTAGAGACCATTAACCTTAGTAACAAGATTATATTATATAACAATCCAAAATTATTCGCAAATAACAACATCTCACCAGATTTATTGAAGGAGTTAGTAGAATATCCTAACCTGATTGGAATAAAAGACTCTTCTGAGAAATTTGGGAATTATAAGGGATATATCGAATATTTAAATGAAGATTTTACTGTTTGTTGTGGTAAAGAAAGAAAATTTTCATATTTTCTCCAATTAATCCCTCAGGAATTACGAAAATATTCTTGCCTCATTCCAAGTATTAGCAATATTGTGAATCTTTGTTCAAAATTATATGATGCCGCACTTGAAGGAGATACTCTCAAAATCGTGCAATTTCAAGACGAATTAGACGAATTTCGGGAAAAATTATACGATACTCAGATAAAAATGGGAAAACAACAAAGAGGTCTTAAATACGGATTTTATTCGTTATACGGAGATCATTTAACGACACCTCTCCACGATGCAACAATAGTGGCACCTGATTTTCAAAAACCTCTAGAAGATTACACAAAAGAAAGGATTGATGCAACTATTAGGTATGTGTTAAATCTAAATTATATAGATAGGTTTTACCCTATAAGTCAAAAACTCTTCGACTTTCACAAATTCAAAAAAATATTCTCAGATATAGACGAATTAAAAGGTATTGGGGATCTTAAAAGAATAAAAGGCCCCTATGGAGGGAGAAAGAACAATATATATAGGATGAAATTCGATAACGATCTAGTCGTGCGATTTCACGTGTCTGATGAGTTTACAAGTAGCAATATTTGTCATGAGAAAATATTGTTTCCGCTTCTTGATAAATCCTTAAATAAAGATACCCCTGATCTAAGAAAAAAAATAAAAGAAATTATCACTTCTCAAAGAGGAAATTATTTGTTTAACATTCAAAATCCTCCCATAATTCCCGTTGGTGATCTCATTTTTTACGACGAAACAAGAGAATTTTTTCCAGCTATCTACACCATTCAAAAATATATTCAAGGTAAACCTCTTTTTTTCCATTTACAGACGCAAAAAAATGATATTTTAGAATTAGAAATGTTGAAATTCATCAATTTTTTTAAAAATTTAGGACAAATTTTAGGAAAACTACACGAAATTAAATTTGACTCTTATTATGGGGAAATCGAGGATATCGGTACATCACAAGCAAAAAAAAGTTATATAGACATATTTTCTAAAGAATTAAATGCACTTGTTCAAGAAAAAAAGAAACTAAAAGTTGATTTTATTAAGGAAATTAATGATTATTTCAAGGACAACGAAAACTTATTAGAAGACGAAGAACCTGTTTTAATCCACAACGATTTTCAAGGAAAAAACATAATTGTAAAAGAAGAACCCGTTAAATTAAACATAAATGGATTGATAAACTTTGATCATTGGCAAATTGGATCAAGAGCTCAAGATTTTGTTAAACTAGAGTACTTTACCTTAGATCCTTTAAAACTCCCAGAACTAAGCCAAGCATTTTATCAAGGATATGGTAGCTTTTACAAGGAAATTACGAGTAATGATTTTAAAAAAAAAATTGAAATGCATAAATTAAAGTGGTTAATCGAGGAATTAAACTATAATCCCGAAAATTTTCGTGTAGCAAATGAAATCAAAACACTATTAAATGTTTAGACTTGAAAGTAATCAATTTAGGATGTTTGATATGCAAATTTTAATAGTGAAGTCTGTATTTCCTTTCTATTCCTCTTCAAGTTAGAAAATCTTATCCCAACCAACCGTATTTTCCTTTTTGAATCTGAAAATTCATTAAATAATTCCAAAACTATTTTTAAGGCTTTACTTTTTTCTCTTATGTGAAATAAGAGAGATTTTGAGCGAGTATACGTCTCGAATCCTTCAAATCTTATCTTTAAAGTTATTGATTTGTAGAAAATATTATTTTTTTCCAAATTATTATGTATCTTATCGTTAATTTCCTCTAATTTGGAAAATATTACATTGAAATCATTCGTATCTTCGTAAAAGGTCCTCTCTTTGCTAATAGATTTTCTATCTCCCGAAAATTCAGATACTTCTCTTTTATCAAGTCCATGAACGACCTCCCATACCCATTTACCGTTTTTACCGAAAAATTCAATCATTTTTTCAAGAGGCGTTGCGATTATATCTCCAATAGTCTTTAATCCTTTTTTATTATAATAGACTTTAGATTTTTTTCCAATACCAGGTATTCGGGTAATATCCATTGGTTCTAGAAATCTTAAAATATAATCAGGAGGAACTACGGTTGTTCCATTAGGTTTATTATAATCTGAAGCTATTTTTGCTATGGATTGTGTTGGGGCACATCCTATAGATAGTGTTATCCCTATTACTTTCAAAACCTCGTCTCTTATATTATTGGCAAGAACTCGAGCTTTTTCATAGCTATTGCATATTTCTGACACGTCTAAATATGCCTCATCAATCCCTACTTGTTGAAATTTATCAGCATATTCTTTTAATATATTCATGACATCAATAGATACTTTAGAATATTTTTTACCATCAGGACGGAGATAAATACCATGCGGACAACGTCGATAAGCCTGTGAAATTGGCATTGCGGAGTGCAGACCAAATTTTCTTGCTTCATAGGAGCAAGTGCTGACAACTCCTCGGCCTCTTCCCTCCTTTGGATCAGCTCCTATAATTATAGGTTTACCTTTATAATCAGGATTATCTCTTGCTTCTACAGAAGCAAAAAAACAGTCTAAGTCGCAATGAAGTATGATTCGATTCATTTTAAATAGAGGTTGGTGAATGATTTATGGTAACCTACAAAAAAATTACAAGAAATGAATTTCAAGAATCAATATAAAGAAATAGACATAAACAAATTATTAATTTAAAATGAATAATTTATCTACCTATGTCTGAAGTAAATGATAAATTGGTGGAGCTTCGAAAAGAAGTCGTGAAAGGAGCTCAAACCATATATTCAAAAGGATTGGTTGAAAATGGAGAAGGAAACGTGAGTGTTCGGATTAATAAAAACGAAATCCTCATAACGCCTAGCTCTAATAGGTACGAGGATTTAGTGTCTGAAGCTATTGTGCATTTAGACTTGGATGGTAATCCCATTAATTCAAAAAGTATCCCCTCGACAGAGACTAAAATGCATTTAGCTGTTTATAAATCAAGACCTAAAGTAAAATGCGTGATTCACAATCACTCGTCATATGTTACGATGTTATCAGTTCTCAGAAAGAATATACCTGTCATTATGGAGCAACAAATCATCTTTCTCGGAGGTGAGATTAAGTGTTCAGAAATTACCGAAGCCCATACTGAAGCAATGGGTCCTAGTGCCTTAAATGCGCTAGAACTCAATAATGCTGCAATTCTCGCAAATCATGGCGCGATAATTTGTGGAAAATCAGTGGAACACGCAGTAAGATTTGCCATCATATTGGAAAAATTAGCTAAAGTGTATTGGGGTGCATTACAAGTTGGAGACCCGCTAACCATCCCTGAGGAAAATATTAAAGAGCATGAAAAGATGTTCAATCGGTTATTTGCGTGTTATCCAAGAAAGATGCGCAAGGAATAATATAACAACTAATAAAGACGTGGCCTACGAGAGATTTTCAAATAATAATATCCTTGGACGACAATAATAAATGTGAATATGTATCATTAGTTTCCGTTTATGAACGAAGTAACGCTTAAACAAAATATTCAAATAATACATATTTTTTAAATGTTTGAGAACTAAACAATTATATAGGTAAAACGATACTAAATTATCAGAACACCTATTTTGTTCCCAGTAAATAACCAATCGTAATGATGATCTAATAGTGGAAGTAATCAAGGCGCTATTCATTCCCGGAGAAGAAGTCTTATGGCACAAAGTTACTGGTAAAGATAGCAGTAACGAGCGTTCATTCGTCATTACAAATAGAAGAATATATAAAAAACATTATAAAATTACGATTAACGATTTTAAAGGAGCTCCAAAAGATTATTTAAGTGTTATTGGCGATATTCTCATAATTGAGCGAATTGGGATAAAAGTCATTAGAACTGCTCATAAGCTTTCACTTTTTTTAGAAACTGAACACGAAGATCAGATGTATAGGGTGTACATATTTGACAAGCTTTCAAAACAAGAAGCTGCGTATATTAAACGCGTGCTCTTAGATGTTGATGAGATCATTACTGAACCAGAACCTCAAGTACAGAAAAAAACGCTCACTTCTATAAAAGACGGGAGTTTAAGCGATGGAATCGAAGAAGAGAAAAAAAAACGCCAGTTATTGGAACGTAAGATCAAATATTTAAACGATAAAGTCAAAAATTTAAGTGATAATATTGAGTTCCAAAAATCCGTTGTAGAAAAAACTTCCAAGGAGCTTCAACATGGTCATATGAAAGAAGGCGATCTTCAAGGGCATCTTCAGGTATTGCAAGATATAACCATGGAACAAGAACAAGATTTAGCAAAGAAAGACTCTCAAATTGAAATGTTAAAAAAAAAAGCGGAAGCGGTAAATGTTTCAGCTATAGAAGACATAGAAAAGAAGAATAAAGAGATAGAAGTTCTGAAACAGAACATAGCAAAATTAATCAAATTGCATTCTGCTTCAAAAGCTTCAGAAGAAGCTTCTCAATCCAGTCAAGAACAAGACGCTAAAGAACTCGCGAAAATTGAAGAAGAGAAAGAAAAACTAGCACAAGAAAGAGCCCATTTGGAAAAAATGCGAGCGTTGTTAGAAAAAGAAGCAAAAGCAAGACAGGAAGCTGAAAACAAGGTAAAGCAAGAAGCCGAAGAGAGAGCAAAATTAGAGGAAGAAAGGAAGAAATTAGCCGAAGAAAGAGCGAGATTGGAAGAGGAAAGGACAAGAATAGAAGCAGAAGAAAAGGCGAAGTTGGAGGCCGTTGAAAAAGCCAAACATGAAGCTGAGGAAATGGTTAAAAAAGAAGCCGAAGAGAAAGCCAAACTCGAGGAAATGAAGCGAGCATTGGAAGAAGAGAAGGTTAAAATAGCAGCTGAGAAAGCAAAGCTTGAGGAAGTGGAAAAATTAAAACTCGAAGAATTAGAAAAAGCAAAATTAGAGGACGCAAAAATTGCTAGGCGCGAAGCCGAAGAGAAAGCCAAGCGCGAGGAAATGGAAGCAAAACTTGAAGAAGAAAGAATACGCTTAGAACAAGAAAAAGCCAAAGTAGAAGCCGAAGAGAAAGCAAAATTAGAAGCGGAAGAACGAGCAAGGCTCGAAGCTGAGGAAATGGCAAGAAAGGAAGCCGAAGAGAAGGTCAAGCTCGAGGAAATGGAAGCAAAACTTGAAGAAGAAAGAATACGCTTAGAACAAGAAAAAGCCAAAGTAGAAGCCGAAGAGAAAGCAAAACTAGAAGCGGAAGAACGAGCAAGGCGTGAAGCCGAGGAAATGGCAAGAAAAGAAGCCGAAGAGAAAGCCAAGCTCGAGAAAATGGAAGCCAAATTGATTGAAGAACAAGCCAAACTAGAAACTGAAGAAGCTGCCTATGGAACCACTGATTTGACTTCTGAACTAAAAGCAGTCTCTTCTGAATTACAAGAAGAAAAAGAAAAACTGCTTGCTGAGAAGGAGAAATATGGTGTAATTGGTGAACCTGCTCCTCCCGTCCCTGTAATCCCCTCCGTTGAAATATTATCTGACACTGGGACTGAAGTTGAAGAAGAAGATGAGGAAGATGAGGAAGATCTCGGAGAATCGAGATTAGTTAGCACGGCCGATGGAAGGCGCACTTGTCCTGCTTGTGGAAATCAACATAAATATCCAATTATAGAAGTTGAAGATAAAACCAACATAATCATGTTTTCCCCTCGAATGTACGGCAAGAAATTTCAATGTGGAGAATGCGGGGCTGAATGGCGATAATGATTTTTAATACACGCTACAACTTGTAATAAAAAAATAGGTCAATTTTCGATGAAAATACGATCTCATTCATTATTATTTAATACTTTAATTTTTCAATCTTCTTATTGAATAAATTCAATTTTTTTTAAAAAAGACCATGAATCATCAACATAAGTGTTTCAAATTATATTTATCTGAATTAAGTTTATTAATAAAATATGCATTAAACATAATCATTAGAATTTAACAAAAATATATTGGTATAAAAAAATGGATGATTTAAAACTTAAACTTCACGCTAAATCGATAGCTCTAATAAGTTTCTTTTTAATATTTCCCTTGATAATATCAAATATACAAATAGGAAATGTCAAATAAATAACAACAGTAA
>Ga0180432_10004267_pt1 | contig 19756 bp, 9 predicted proteins | sample SS_ome_10_FD_132414 | JGI IMG/M metagenome (GOLD analysis project Ga0180432, IMG submission 132414) | Hypersaline lake sediment archaeal communities from the Salton Sea, California, USA - SS_1_MS_2 metaG | ecosystem: Environmental > Aquatic > Non-marine Saline and Alkaline > Hypersaline >...
CCACTGTCGGCTCCGACGCGTGTCGGGCTTCCATCACGTTCTGTTGAACCGTCAAGAACATCTGCATGGACCGTTGAAAGTCCACCAAGGCTCTCGCCCTTGCGCCGTGTTCGCCGGAATCGGCCGACGAAGGCTTACCGACGGGAGCTTCCCTCGCGACAACCGCCTGACCATTTCCGCCTCCGACCGGATTCGCGATAGATCTCGCGGGCGTCGGAGCGGGCGAAACCGTCGACGCGGAAGCAACGGGCGCCGACGTGGGTCTTGTTGGAGCAGACACTGCCGGAGTGGGCGTGGGTGATGCTGGCGGCGTTAATTCCGGACTCGCTGTCGGCCGAACGCCGCTGCCTTTCCGGTAATCGGCCACTGCTTCATCGTCGAGCTTGAATACGGGCAGTTCCAACTTCAGAACCGGATCGCGCGGCGCCGGGGCAGGCGGTCCGCCGTTCAAGTCGATCGGCTTGGGACATCGACGCGAGAACAGCGGCGACAGATCTACCGGCAGGCCGTGTGCCACGAGCATGCCTATCGCCTTGCATAGCTGCTGGACGCCGCCCTTGCGTTGCACGTCCACGGGAACGGCCGCGTGATCTCTCTTGCCGAGCGTGTCGGAAACGAACGAGGAAAGCATCCCCCGGGGGCCGACTTCCACGAAGACGCGAATGCCCTCCTCGTACATCGCCTCGATCGTTTCCCGAAAACGGACTTCGCTGCGCCACTGCCGAACTGCCAGTTCCTGGATGGCGACCGGATCTTCCGGATATCGGGCAGCAGACGCGCATGACCACAACTCGACCTCCGGTGCCTGCAATGTGAAACGGTTGTAAAACCTGTCGATTAGCCTGCAAAGGGGGGCAAACGCCTCGGTGTGATACGCCCGATCCCATGACAATCGCTCGCATATACCGCCTTTGCCGCGAAGGGCGTTTATGGCCGCGTCGATGTCTTCCTCGTCTCCGGCGATTATCACTTGATGCGGACAATTGTCCATCGCCAGCGACAGCTTGCCGCCGGAGTCCTCCAATACCCGCTTCACCGCTTGGGGATCGGCGCCGCCGACCGCGACAAGCGTTCCGTTGGGAACAAGCCCCGAAGTTTCCAATTGGCCGGCGCTTTCCACACCGGCTATAACGGCTTCGATGGCGTCCTCTTCGCTCTCGGGCCGATATACTCCGGCGGCCAAGAGCGAGCCGAACTCGCCGCTGCTGTGCCCTACGATTGCGTCGGCGGTTACGTTGAAGCCTCGCAACAGTTCGAGTATTCCTCGCCCCGCCGCGGTCACGGCCGCAACGGCCACTTCGAGCTTCAACAACTCGGCGGCGGCTTGCCTTTCTTCGCCCGGCTGGGGAAAGAGGGTTCTACCAAGCGGCTTGTGGTTGGTTCGCTTATCCAGTGCTTCGGCGGTCAGATCGAACTGTCGCCGCACCTCTGGGAAGTGGCGGCACAACTCTTGCATCATGTTCGGATATTGCGCGCCTTCTCCGGGAAACATCAGCGCGATGCGGCCCGCGTCGGCGGAACCCGCCTTGGCCAGCGGTCGCGAGTACCAGAAGATTCCCTTGCGGTCCTGGATGTTCTCTCGGCTCTTATCCTGCAGCAGCTTCTCGACGTGTTTCAGCTTCTTTATAAGGTCCTGTCGGGAGCGGGCAACTATCGCCAGTCGGGAGTCACCTGTTTCCTTGCCGCAAGCGGCCGCGATATCCAACAGCGAGGCACCTTCGGCACGCTCGACCCAGGCGCTGAGCCATTTAACGCGAGTCGTGAGCGATTGGCGGTCGGTCGCGGAAAGGACAACCAACTCCGCTGGCCAGTCCTGCTCCAATCTTGGAAGGGCTGCCTCGTTGGCGGAAACATGTTCTTCAATAACCGCGTGGGCGTTGATACCGCCGAAACCGAAGGCATTGACGCCCGCTCTACGGGGCGACCGGCGATCCGCGTGCAGCCACGGCTTCGGCGCGCCGCACAGAAAGAAACGGGTCTTCTCTATTTCGAGATCCGGATTCGGCTTGTCGACATGCAGCGTGGGTGGCAGAACCCGATGGTACACGGCCAGACAGGTCTTGATCAACGAAGCGACTCCCGAGGCGGGAATCAAATGCCCGATCATCGACTTCACCGCACCCAAGGCGATTTGGCGGTCGTCGCCTTCGACTCGGGGGAAGCATGCGTCGAGCGATTTCATTTCCGTGCGGTCGCCAAGCGGGATTCCAGTACCGTGTGCTTCGATCAAACCCAAGCTCAAGGCCGAAATGTCGGTTTTTTCGTAAGCCCGATTGATCGCCAATTGCTGGCCCTCGGACAACGGCGCCAACAGAGCGGCCCCGCGACCGTCGGACGAGACGCCGATCGACTTGAGAACCGAGTAAATTCGATTTCCGGCCCGTTCGGCATCGGCGAGACGCTTCAGGACGATCATGCCGCAACCTTGCCCCAGCAAAGTGCCGCAGGCCTCGGCCGAGAAGGGGGCGATCTTTCCCTCGCGGCTCATTGCGTTGAGGTAGCAGAAGATGACATGTACCGGCGCGGGCGTGGACACCTGCGAAGCGCCGACCAGCATCGCGTCGCAACTTCCCATGCGCAACTCGCGCATTCCCATGTCGACGGCCATCAATGCCGAGGAACAGGCGGCGTCCACCGTAAACGCCGGCCCGCGCAGGTCGAGGCGATTCGCAATGCGGCCGACCAAGGCGCTGTGGACCAACCCCGGGGCGGATTCCGCACTGGCCGGAGGCAGACCGTTCTTCAATTCCTGCTTGAGTCTCTCCAAGTCGGATTCGCTCCGATCCGGCTCCAAGCGGCGCAACACGCCGATCAACTGATCGACTCCGAACGTTCGTTGGAAGAGGGAAGCCCAACCGCGATTGATGAACAGCCCCCGGCCGACGATCACTCCCGTCTTCGATTGATTGATCGGCACCTCGGGCACTCCGGCGTCGGCCAAAGCTTCGTAGGCGCATCGCAGGGCGATGAAATGATCGGGTTCCGCGCCTTCGATGCTTCGCGGCGGAACGCCGTACTTCGTGGCGTCGAAGCGGCTCAAATCGCCGAGAAACCCGCCCCGGTTGGTGTACGAGCGGTCGGGGTCCGCGGCCGTGGGATCGTGGAACAATTCCGGCTGCCAATCGGGCGGAGCTTCGCTGATGCAATCTTTCTTGCCGACGATGTTCTGCCAGTACTGGGAAAGCGTATCCGCTCCCGGAAACATGCAGGACATTCCGACTACGGCGATGTCTTCGTTCTTCATTTTGCGACTTCTCGCGAACTTCCGCTCGCAACCTCCGCCAAACGATTAAGACTCGCACTGCTGGCGCCTTCCAGGCCCCGCATGATTCCGACTACCGTGTCGCCGCGCATGAACCATACATCCGCCTTGAAAGTCTCCGCGTCGGCACTCTCGGCGACTCGCACGGCAATGTCGACAGGCCCTTCTCCAAGCGGCCCGAAGTGCTCGTATGACTCAACGCGGTTCGGCAACGCGGTAGTATCGTGAAGGGCCCTGGACCAGAGAATGGCCAACTGCGGCGCGACGTCAAGCACGATCGGGTCCACCAGCCAGGAATTGTCGCCTTCCAGTGGGCGTCGCCGCACCTTGGCATCTATTCCGTCCTCGTTGCAACCACCAAGCCCTTCGATTGCTTGAAAGGCCGGACCATGGAACAACCACTCGCCGTATGCGTCGTCCCGACCGAGGGGAAACGGCGTGTCAACCGCTTTCAGCGGCGGTCGCTTCGGAGTCGGGCCGGCCGTGGCCGCGAAATGCACGGTGGCTTCGTAACAAGGTCGCGAAGGCTGACCCTCGTCGAAGACTCTCACAAGGCATTCGCACGTGGACTGAGAGTCTCTTACGAATTCCGCCCGCAACGTGATCTGCCGCGGTTGCTCGACAACTATGCCGCTGAACTGCCGTACCTTGGATACCTTCGTCACGCACCACCGGGGGCGGATCTTCGACGCCATTTCCACCATCGCCGCCAGCGCGACGGTAAACGGCAGCACCGGCCTGCCGTCGATCTTGTGGTCGTACAGAAACGCGTGGCCGGTGGGGTCGAGCGCCATTTGCATCTCGAAACTGTCGTCTTGTCCTCGCTGGATTACCGATTCTCTTGCTTGCGCCTCGGCTGCAGCGACCGTGCTTTCTGTCGGACTCGCCTCCTCGGCTTGCTCGACCCAGTCGCCGGAACCGATCAGCACCCGAATCTCGCCGGTCGGCCGATTCAAGGTCTCCAACCACGCGGCGCGTCTGCCGGCCGGCACGGAAACCAGGGGGATGCCGTTGGCCATAAACTGCCGGGCGACCTCGGGCGTGACCATGCCGGTGCCGGTCCATGGCCCCCAATTCATGGTGGCGACCTTTCCGGGCCACATTTGGTCAAGGCGGCGGGCCATGCGGTTGAGCGTTTCGTTGGCAGCCGCGTAATCGCACTGTCCGGCATTGCCGAAGAACCCAGCCACCGAGCCGAAGAGCATGCACAATTTCAGTTGCGACGGATCGAGGATTCTCACGAGCGTCAGCATCGGTTCGATCTTGGTTGACATCACGCGGTCGAACGACTCGGAAGTCTTGTCAACGATATACTTGTCTTCGAGAACACCGGCCCCGTGCACGACGGCGGTGATTTCTCCAAACCGCTCGCGCACTTCCTCCACGGCCCGCTGTAAGGCGGAGGCGTCGCGGACGTCGCACGATATGTATTGTCCCCGACCGCCGGCATCGGCAATGGCGGTCAACGTGTTTCGTATTTCCCGCTCGGCCAAGAGCGAGCGAAGCTTCGCCTCGATGTCTTTCAAAGCGACGTCGGGGCCGGCCTTACGTTCCTCGGCCAGCAGAATCTTTCTCAGTTCGTTGGCAGACTCGATACCGGCGGTGGCCGGGGCTTCGGCTTCCGTCGGCGACGGAGAGCGTCCCAACAAGACTAGAGTCGGCTGGGCTTTCTGGGCCAATTCGATGGCGATTTCGGAAGTGATTCCCCTCGCCCCGCCGGTGATCAGCACAACGCTATCCGAGTCGATCAGCGACGACGGTTCGCTTTCCTCCTCCTGAAGCTCGACTCGTTCGGCGCGAAGTGCCAGCCGTCGACCGTGGCGATAGCCGACCTCCACGGGGCCCTCGGCCGTCCACTCTTGCATGACGATCCGCAGCAAGGTCTCGTCGGGTGGAATCTCGGCGAAATCGATGGTTCGCAGTCGCGAGGCGGTCCACTCCTTGGCCGCGCACTTGAGCATTCCGGTCAACCCGCCGCGCCAAGGATAAGCGGCCTCGGACGTGTCGTTCGCGTCGAAGTCTCCGCCACCGCAACTGACGCAGGCGAAGAACGTCCCATGAACGAGTTCCGGCTCAAGGGCTTGCATCAGGTACAGCGCGCTTTTGATCTCCGATTCGGTGCGGGTGGCCCACTCTTGGCAATCCGCCGCGGGGAACGGTTGGGCCGGCGCCAGCGCCTGAAGATGAACGGCTCCGGCGATCCCGCCGTGGTGGCGACGAATGGTGTCAACCGCCTCGATCGTCGACTCGCGCGAAGCAAGCACCTCGGCGGGAAGAATTTCAACGTTCGAGCCGATAAGCGCTTCCGCCAACGACTTCGCGATTCCCTGCCCGTCATCCGTAAGAACGATGACGCCTTCCGGTTGAATCGGATCGCAACCGTCGACCAGCGGTGCTTCCACCGCTCTGACGATACAACGCGGCACGAACTCGGCTGGTGTTTCTTCCGGGTCCGACTGCTCGACAGTGGAATCGACCGCCGCTTCCTTCTCCACCGGCGCGGCTTTGGCCATGCCGGGCAGGAATTTCATGCCGTCGATAATATCCCGCATCGATTTGGCGGTGGTCATTGCCTCGACGAACTCGGCGGGCGGGTCTTCTTCCGATTGCGACACGGTGCGTCGAAACGCGGCGATGATCTCGACCCGTTTGATCGAGTCGATACCCAACTCTGATTCGAGATTGATGTCGAGCTCGAACGTGTCCGGAGGATACCCGGTCCGATCGCTCATGATCTCGCGAAGCACCGACTCCAGGTCGAGCGATTCCGCTTCAGCCGAGACGGCAGCCTGATCAGCCGCCGGTTGCATTGTCCCCTCGGGCGCGGCCTCGGCCATGCCCGGCAGGTACTTCATGCCGTCGATAATGTCGCGCATCGATTTGGCAGTGGTCATCGCTTCGACAAACTCGGCCGGTGGATCTTCTTCCGACTGCGACACGGTGCGTCGAAACGCGGCGATGATCTCAACCCGTTTGATCGAGTCGATGCCCAGCTCTGATTCGAGATTGATGTCGAGTTCGAACGTGTCCGAAGGATAGCCGGTCCGATCGCTCATGATCTCGCGAAGCACGGCCTCCAGATCGACGGTCTCCGCCTGCGTTGAAGCGGTCGGCTCTTCAGGATCGGGCCCGAGAGCTACTCCCGAGGCGTCCTCCTCGAAAATGGGCGTCTCCGAAGTGGGTACTGCCGAAATGGGATTCTGTACGCCCCTCGACTCGGGCACGGTTTGCGGCGATTGGATTATTTCAGGTTGTTCGGCCGTTTCGGGCACTATCGCCGGTGGCGGAACCTCGGCGGGCGTATCATGCTGCAAACGCTCCGGCGATGGCTCGACGGGCGCAATTTCAGAACCGAAATAGGCTCCCATCACCGCTTCCTGGGTGCGAAGGAACTGACGCATCGTCTCCTGGAACTGTGCATACGGATCGTCCGACGCCGCATTACCCTGGAAAGACGAATCGGCGGCGGTTGGCTCGACGCGTGCCGGCGCGGGCACGCCCGGCGATGCCGTTGCCCGCGGTGCCTGTTGTACCGGTGGCAAAGGTGCCGATCGCGGCGGAGACGGTTTTCCGGTAGTCGCCGGTTGTTCGTTGTCTTCTCTTGGTGTGGTCTCTTTCATGTCTTCCACTCTCGACGTTGCTTCTTCCGACATTGTTTCGCCGATCTTCACGGCAGCGAATCCAGGCTGTTGATCGCGTCGCGGGGTGCCGACCGGTCTCACGTAAGAGCCGTTTACCAGCCACGAGTTCGGGTCGGCGTTCTTCTCGGAACCGGCAGCCAGATTCCGGAAATCGACGCTGCCAACCTGACGAGGGCTGAACAGCCGTTCGAGATCCATTTCAACGCCATGGACGAACAGTTGCCCCAGCGCTTGCAGCAAGCCCGTGATTCCGTGCTCGTCGCGAGGCTGCGTGGCAATCGCAACGTGCGGCCGGTCGCGAAGGATATCGCCGACAAGCTTGCTCAGCACGCCGTTGGGCCCTACTTCGAGAAACACCCTGCCGCCGGCCCGATACATATTCTCGATCTCTTCGGTGAAGAGAACCGGACTGACTATCTGTTCGGAGAGAATCTGTCGTATTTCATCGGGCGCGGAAGGATAGCGGGCCGCGCTGCGGTTGGCGAATATGGGCAGTCGGGGCGGTTTGACGTCCGTGTCTCGAAGCGCGCTCTCGAAGCTCTCTCGCGCCGGCGCCATGATCGACGTATGAAACGCACAGGCGACCGGAATAGCGAGGCTCGATAGGCCCGCCTCGCCAAGTATCTCGACGGCCCGTTCAAGTCCCGACTTCGTGCCGCTTATGACAGTTTGTCTGGGGCTGTTTAGGTTGGCTATCCAGGCGTTGGGACATCCCTCCAATAGCGACTCGACCTGCCGGCCATCGCCGCGGACGGCCATCATCGACCCCAGATCGCCGTCGCCGGACTGTTTGGCGATATCGACCATCGCCTGACCGCGCGCTTGCGAGAGCCGCAATAGGGATCGTTCGTCGAGGCTGCCTGCCGCGTGCAAAGCGACCAACTCGCCGTAGCTGTGCCCCGCGGCAAACTGACCGCGGATCTTCAGCGAATCGAGCAATCGCAGAACGGCCAGCATGCTCGTCCCCAACGCCGGCTGGGCCACGTTGGTGGCCTTGAGAGATTCAATTTGGGAAGCGACTTCTTTTCGGTCGAAGGTGGGAACGGGGAACACGAAGCGGCTCAACGCTCGGTCGAAGGCGTCTCGCAGCACCGAGTCGGCTCGCTCGAAAGAATCCCGACACTCGGGGAATTCAACCGCCAGGTCGCGAATCATGTTCGGAAACTGCGAACCTTGGCCCGGGAAAAGCAGCGCCAAGGACGGTTCGTCCGCCAGCGGCCGTTCCACGATATACGAACCCCGGGGAAGGTCCCCCGAATCCGGCTTGCGCAGCTTCTGATCGACTTCGTCAAGCCGTTTCAGCAGATCATCGATATCGGAGGCCACCACGGCGGCGCGAACACTCCCGCCGCGAGTCGCGCGGCCATAAGCGGTAAACGCTAGATCGGCGAGCTTCGTCCGGGCACCCGACGTTCGAGCCGATTCCACTTCGCCGCGAAACCGCTCGACGCGGTCCGCCAATTCGGACTTGGATTTTGCCGCGAAAATGAATATCTCGCTGGGCCATCGGCCGTGGGCGGTAATGTCTCTGACAGCCAAGGCGTCGCGCTCGTAGTCTTCCAACACAACGTGGAAGTTTGTTCCGCCGAAACCGAACGACGACACACCGGCCCGGCGGGGCGACTGACAGCGGACCCAAGGTCGCAATTCGGTGTTGGCATACAGCGAGCCACCGACCAGAGGTCCCTCGGGATCGAGCGACTCGACGTTATTCGTCGGCGGCAACACGCGATGATGCAGGGCCAAGGCGGCTTTCATCAAACCGGCGACCCCGGCGGTGGCCTTGGTGTGGCCGATGTTCGATTTGACACTCCCGATCGCGCAATTCTGGCGAGGCGTGTCGTTTTCTTCTAGTATCCTGGCGAGCGATTGGCATTCGGTCTTATCGCCGACGGCGGTGCCGGTGCCGTGAGCCTCGAACAGTTCGACAGAGGCGGGGGAGAAGCCGGCCTGTCGATATGCGCGGCGGAATGTCCTAGCCTGCCCGTCTCCGCTGGGGGCGGTCATTCCCATGCTTCGCCCGTCGGACCCGGCAGCGGCCGCGCGGATCAGGGCGTAGATTCGGTCGCCGTCTCGTTCGGCGTCTTCCCGGCGTTTGAGCACGACGGCCGCGAGCCCTTCGCTGATGGCGATTCCATCGGCCGAGGCATCGAACGTTCTGGACTTACCCCGCGGCGACAATGCGCCGGCGGTTGCGAAACACAGGTACCCGAACGGCGTTTGGCTGGTATCACAGCCGCCGGCGATTACCATGTCGCTGCTGCCGTCGGCCAATTCGCGGCAAGCCAGATAAACGGCCGCCAGCGACGAAGCACAAGCGGCGTCGACCGTGAAGTTCGCGCCGCCAAGGTCGAAACGATTGGCCACCCGACCGGCGATTACGTTCATCAGTATCCCGGCGAAGCTGTCTTCCGTCCAATCGGGCAATTCATCGAGCAACGATTGGTCAATCTGGCCGAAATGCTGGGGCAGCGTGGCACGCATCAAGTACTTCGAGCTGAGTTCGCTACCTCCGCCGCCGGCGCCGAAGATAATGCTGGCTCGTTCCTTCCGCGGATGCTCCTTGCCGCACCAGTCGTGGCCCACGTCTCGCAAAGCCCGGTCAACGAGTTCCAAGGCGAGCAATTGAATCGGTTCGATATTCTTAAGCGAATGGGGAGGAATGCCGAACTTCCGAGGATTGAAGTAGATATCTTCCACGAATCCGCCCTCGGTCGCGTAGACCCTATCCGCGGACTGTCCCCGAGGACCGTACCAGCGGTCGATGTCGAATCGGTCGGGTGGAATCGGCTGCAAGAGATCGCGATTTTCGAGGATATTTTGCCAAAACGCCTGGGGAGTATCGGCGCCAGGCAGCAGACAAGACATGCCCACGATCGCCACGTCAAGCGGCGGGGGCGATGTTGGTATGCTCGCGATATGTGTCTCCCGGGCAAGCTCCCTACCGGCAAGCTCCCTGCCGGCAAGCTCCAAGTGAACCAGGGAGCCGTCGCAAACCCTCTCGTGCAGCTTCCGGATCGAGCAAATTCCGCCGCATAAAGGCGCGATTTGGCCGAGCATGTACATGCCCTCGCGAAGTTGCTCGTCTTCCGGCACCTCCTCCAGCGCACTGCCGTTGGAGCCGTTGTTTTCGGTCGCGCGTCTGACGCCCTTGGAAGCAATGCGAAGCCGGCCGATATTGGCCAGATCGAGTTGCTCGCCGATTTCCTTGGTGGACTTGCCCTCGCGCTTCAGTTCTGCCTTGAGCGTCTCGAAGCCTTCGGTATAGGAATTCGGAACGCAGCGAACGCAGTGGCCGGGGCTGCTCTCGATGATGGTTGTCCGCGAGGCTTTCATGGCGAACTTCTGATACGCATCGAGAATCGCGCCGGTTGAAACAGCCTCGTCGGTACACAGATAAGCGGTACCGAGCAGCAAGCCGATTTTCATTCCTCGGTCGACAAGCGGACGGCCGATCGCGGAAATACTCGCGGCGCCCAGTCCGTCGCAAATACCGCCGGCAAAGAGAACATGCACCTTGGCAGCTTCTTCATCGGAGAGTTGGGCATTCTCCAGGACTTGGACCATTGTTTCCCACAGCACGAAACTGCTGCGCGGGCCCACGTGCCCTCCGCATTCGCGACCCTCGAATATGAATCTTCTGGCGCCTTCCTTGATGAATATCTCCAGCATCAGCGGCGAGGGCACGTGCAGGTACGTGCGAATCCCCTTGGCTTCCAACTTGGCGGCTTGGTCGGGACGTCCGCCGGCGATAATGGCGAAGCCAGGGCGGATTTCCTCGATGGCCGCGAATTGTTCCTTCTGGTGCTCGGGTGAGATGAAACCGAGCAATCCCACTCCCCACGGCCTGCCGCCCATTTCCTTGGCGGTTCGAGCAAGCATGTCTCGCGCTTCCGGGCCGCGCATCAAAGACAGCGCCAGGAAGGGCAATCCGCCGCCCTCGGCAATTGCTCCGCAAAACTCGGGTACGTCGCTGACTCGCGTCATGGGACCCTGGGTGATGGGGAACTGAGTACCATGCGATTTCGCCAATGGACTGTCTTGCGCGAACGACTCGTCGCCGAAGGTTCCTTCGACGATACGCTCCACCCGGTCGCGCATCTTGGCAAGGGCGATTCCGACGGTGGGAGAGTCTTCGACGAATGTCGACGCCAGACAGGCATCCTGCCCGGTCAGCCAAAGCCGGTCCTCGACCTCCGACTCGTTAAGCAACGACGTAAGCGTTTCGTTCCAAGCGGACGCGGGGCGGTCGTCGCCGGCCTTGGAATGGATCGCATCGGCCGCCGTCTCCAGGCGTTCTCTGGCCGACATGCCCGGCTGGTCGTACAATCGCAACTGCTTTCCATCGGGGCCTTTCACGATAACCGTTTCGCTACCGTCCATGCGGGCCAGGCGTCGTTTCATTTCCGTCGGCAATGATGATTCGCGCGTCAGCGAGAGCTGCCAATCGAGCACGACGCCCGCCGCGCCGGCGATGCGACAAGCGGCGGCCGTACGCGGACCGATGCCTCCCCAAACATAAACGGGCTTGCGCGGCTGTATTTTGAGCAGTCTCTGCAGGAGAATGAAGGAAGTTTCCTCGGCAACGGTCCCACCCGACTCGTGGCCTTTGCCGACTATGAAGTCGACCTTTGGATGGCGAGTCAGCGCGAACTCCTCGGGTCGGCTAACGACGAGGCCAACCTGCCGGGCAACTCTGCTCCACGCATCGACGACCTCATCAAGATCACCGTGCCGGTCGGGTAAGATAAGTACGAACTCGGGATCGATAACCGAAGCATGCGCGGCGAGTTCCACGTCTCCAAGGCGGTCGTGTACCACCAGACCTCGCGATTCTCCTCCAAGACGATTTAGCCGGTCGATAGCCCACCGCGCGCGGGAGGGATCAGCTAAGTGAGTAAGGTCAAGTAGACCTGCTTCGGCCGCGCGAGAAGCAGCAATGGAGATGCCCGGATCCCAGGTGCCGGGAACAGAGCAGGCGATGATTCTGAAATCATCCCCGAACGCGCCGGCAAGTCCAGAACGGATGCAATCCTCCGAAGTTGAGCCGTTCATGTCGTCTCGTGCCATCATCAATCTGCCGCCTAATCAAGTTGGAAAGTCTCATCCCGTGGCACTGTGGCGCGGGCAACCATCGGCCAGAGCGGAAATGTCGCACTAGCGACCATGCTGCCGGGGCATGCACGCCGGGATCGTATCAGAGAGAGTCACAAACCCCATCTTGTCGCCGATGGCCGGATGCGGCTTCGACCTGGGGTATGCCATACTACTCCCCGATACCAGGAAGTTCACTATACAAAACGTCGCTCGGATTTCAACAGTCCGCTACCGGCGCTCCCCAAGAAACATGACAATTCCGGAAAATTCCGTCTATCAAACACGACAGGGGGTGTTGTGTAGAAAATACCGGATGGTCCGGTTAATCATGCTGGACATTTGCTCATCTGGCGAGAGGGGGATAATCGCCAAGCGGACATTTCCCCTAGATCAGCCCTACCGTTAAGAGTTCCCCGGGAGTGCCGCGAGAAGGGAGCTGCTCATTTGTCGGCTTTTTCAGCCGAAACGGGACGATCCGCCGCGGAACAACTCCGCGGCGATCCGCTAGTCCGGCGCGAAGCTTGGCCGTGGCGTGTTGGAAACGTGTCATGGTAGAAATGCCGTTACAGCGGCGGTGGAACCGCTCTACCTGTCCGGACGGGGAACGCTCGGCTCTTCCTCGATGAATTGCGCTACGGTTACCCCGTTATCGAGTTGGCCGGGCGCGTTGAGCGGTTGTCCGGGCCTTTGGTGCCGGCAACGCATCTTCCAACCGCCGCCGAGAGCTTTGTAGAGACCGATCAGACTGCGAATTACCTCACCCCGCGTTGTTGCCAGTTGATCCTGCTGTTCCGCGAGGAATATTTGAGCAGTAAGAACACGGTCGAAGTCGACCGCGCCGCCCTCGTACTGGATCTTCACCAACACGACCGACTGCTCGGCCGCTCGGACGCTTTCCTCAAGATGCTTGACCTGCTTCCGCGACTTCAAGAATGCAACCAACGAGTCCTCCACTTCCCTGTTTGCGTTGAGAACGGTTTCCTTGTATTCGGCAACCAATTGTTGAAATCGCGAGTCGTGGGCATGAATGTTGTTCTTGATGCGTCCGTAATTAAGCACATTCCAACGAAAAGCCGGGCCAATGAAACCGGCATTGCTCGCCGAGGAAAACAATTCCGTGAGTTCAAAGGCCTCGACCTGAATGGAGCCGGTGAGGATGAACTGCGGATAAAGGTCGGCTTCAGCGACCCCGATCCGGGCACATTGAGCGGCGACCAATCGCTCGGCGCGGCGAATATCCGGCCGACGGCGCAACAATTCCGCGGGAATCCCCACGGCAACCTCCGCCGGGGCGGTGGGTATCGCCTGCGGATGAACGAGTATGTGCGTCAAGTCGCACGGCGGAAGACCAAGCAGCACGCAAAGCCGGTTCTCCGCCTTTCGCAGCCCAATTTTCAGCAACGGAACCATGGACTCGGTACCCGCCAGATTGGCCTTGGCTTGTTCCACGTCGAGCTTGGTTACCGCTCCATGGTCGAAGCGGGATTGGGCGATTTTCAAACTTCCCCGCTGCGATTCCACGTTTGCCAGAGTGTAGCGAAGCCGCTCTTGATATGTGCGCACCTCGGCGTAAGCGACGGCGACCTCCGCCACCAGGCATACGAGAACCTCGTCGTATTCTCCGATCTTGGCGTCCAAGTTCGCGTCGGCCGCTTCGACCGACCTTCGGAACCGACCCCAGAAGTCGAGCTCCCACATGGCGTCGAAGCCGGTTGCCCAATTGGAATACGCTCTCGTCGGCACGATTCGCACCGAGTTGCGGCTTTGCTGAATGCGGTCGTATTCAGCGAAGAATTGTTGCGATTGGGGGAAGAGACCTCCGACGGCGACTCCCCGTTCGGCTCGTGCTTGAAGCACGCGACAGCCGGCCGCTCGAAGCGTCAGGTTCTCTTCGTAAGCATAGTCGACCAGAGTATCGAGAACCGGATCGTTGAAGACGGTCCACCAGTGGCTATAATCGCAGCCCGCGCTGGTTATATTGGGAACTTCGGGGTCGATCCAGTGGTTGGCGGTAACGGCCTTCGGTCGGCAATATTGGGGACCGACCTTGAAGCCGTTGCGAACCCACTGACAGGGTCCCGTTCTACAGCCGGCGATGATCAACAGGCATACGATCACCCCGACCAATCTGGCCCGTTTCCCGGCCACGGCTCGTCCTCGCGCGACTTCGCAACGATCGGACGATCGCCCAGCGCGATGGCTTGGCAACCGCCAGTCAGGCTTGAAGCGCCTCATATAGGTCGACCCCATCGGGTGTTCACGTCGGCAGTCTGGGCGAAAACGAGGAAAGAACGTATTTCCGGGATACGCCGAGTAGCTTCGACGGAACTTCCCGGCCGAATCTTGCGATCTTCCAGTCTATCCAATACAAGCAACATAGGTTGCACTACTATGGCTGTTTCGGACAATCGTTAGAAACGGGGCAGGAAAACTCGAATCCGAGGCACATCCGTGACTTCCCCGGCATTCCGCATAACCGGAAATACCCGCACAATCCATGCACGTGGACGGCTATGCCGGGGGGAAACCTCGCCGATTTCCGAATGTCGCCGAGGAAAAAACGATCCCATCGGACGAGGTGACTGGCTGCGAATAGATAATCAGAACATATTACCGGCCCGAGGTTTACGCCCGCGTCACAAGACCCGAGGCCGCGACGATTTGCCTCGAACATTGGCCATACCGTCGATGCGCAAGGGCGGCCCGTTGGAAGTCGTCCGCCACGCGCGAACGCCGGCGAGCAATCGTCTATCCAGATAATTTCCGATCATCCGGGCAAAGGATTAGAAGCTGGAATTTCATAGGGTTCCAATTATCATTGAAGCTAGCGTTGGAACTTTTCCCCCGGAAGACCCAGAGGATTCACTCGTCAGAACCTTCCGCTTCCAAACGATTGAAACGGCGTATCGCACGGCACCCCGAACAGAGTACAGGCCACACGCGAGAGCCTCCGGATGATGTCCGCGATATATTTCGCCCCCCTGTTGAGCATCCCCCGAAAAGAGGCCGCGGCGTGAAAGGCTCCTGATGGGTGCAGGGCCCGACGGATACAGGCAAGTAACTAATGCAACTTGACCGTCGCAATACGTTAAGGAGATCGGATCGCTCGCGGCAGATCGGTTGACGGCGATGTTTCGGTAGTTATCGCGTCACCCTTTCCGCGGGTTCTTCCTGGAGTTGAGAGTAGTCATATTCGAGGCAACCGTTCCCGAAATTGAGAGGACTCGTTGAACAATCATGGCTGTTCAGTCTAGTTGGAGATGGCTTGTCTACCGCGGAGGCCCCTGGTGGTTCCGTTGGCCCGTCCGGATACTGCTGCTGGCAATCTGCATCGGCTGCATGTTCATATCGTACGACAGCGAGGTCGGCGGCGACTGCCGGATTGTACCTTCCGCGTCCCGCGGCGCCCGTGCTCAAATCGCTGATGAAATCGTAGAAGTTCACGTGAGTGAAGGCGATTGGGTGGAGACCGGACAGATTCTCGCCACGCTGGCGGTGCGCGATGAGAAGGCCGCCGTGGCCATGTCCGAGGCCGCGTTGGGCAAGGCCAAGGCCGATCTCAAACTTCTACGAGAAGGCGCGCGCGAGGAAACAATAACTATCGCCAAGGAAGAACTCGATATGGCAACCGTCGAGTTGGAGTTCGCTCGCTCCGAACTGAAAAGAACCGAAGACCTGGAAAAGAAAGAGGCTGCCTCGACCCGAGAACTCGACAAGGCGAAGCAGCGATTCGAACTCGCCGAGAAGAAAATTTCCACCGCCAAGGAAAACCTCGAACGGCTCGAAGACGGCGCCAGGGAAGAAGAACTCGCCGCCGCCGAGGCGGAAGTCAAACGTATCGAGGCGAAGCTCCATCACGACAAGGAATTGGTCGGTTTGGGGAAAATACGGTCGCCAATCGCCGGGCGAGTGGTTACTCCCAACATGGAGGAGCGGGAAGGGCAAAACGTCAACGTGGGAGATTTGATCGCCGTCGTCTATGACGATTCCAACTTGTGCGTCGAGGTGGCCGCGGACCAGGAAGCTGCCCCCTTGGTGAAACCCGACATGCCGGTTAGCATTCGGCTACATGGAACCAACGGCTCTCTGGTGACCGGACGAGTCGCGGCCGTTTCTCCCAGCCTCGCCGGCGAGGCACAGTTCGGCGTCGAGCGGATTAGAACCGACCGCGAAATCTGGGCACACGAGACGATTCAGGACGACAACGACCTGCACGCCCGTATCTACGTCGAGATCGACGAGCACGAAAAGCAGCTTCGGCCCGGTATGACGGGCTACGCTCGCATCGTGGTCGACTCGGGCCGGCTTTGGGAAGCATTGGCGCGACCGGTTAAGCGTTTCTTCCGGGTTGAAGTTTGGTCGTGGCTGCCGTAATTCCTTGTTCACGAGAAAATGGGGCAGCAGCCCGGCAATGCAAGAAAACAGCAACAAGATTCGTTTGCACGGCGACGTGGAAATCCTGCGGGGTGGTCCCAGCGGGTTTCGCCTGCTCGATACCCGCACCGGCGAGTGTTTCGCCATGGGGCGGGACGAGCGATACTTGCTGTATCTCTTCGAGCGAACGCAGTCGGTCGAGAGGATTCTGGCCGCTTTTGAAGCTCGATTCGGCCGGAAAACCAGCGAAGAACAGCTTCAAGGGTTCATCGAGAAACTCCGCCAGCGCGGACTATTGGACGACGAGACGCAACTCACGGTCAAGGCGCCCGACGCCGCCGCTGAACAAATCCCGCCGCCGGCCGACCCGTTGTCGCTGTCCAGCCCCGGAGCAAAACTCAATCTGCTCTTCGACTTCGTCGTACTCGCCTTCGGCTGGGTATTCACTCCCATAATTATCGCGCCGATCCTGCTGCTGGTATTGGCGGCGCTAAACGTGGGGATACGACACGGCGACCGGATGTTGTGCGACTTTCGCACCTTCGTCGATTCCTTCAGCCTCTCCTTTTATCTGGTGTTGATCGTCGTGCCGAAGGTGTTCTTCCTCTCCTGGATGCAAGCGATTTTGGCCGGAACGGCCTGTCGACAATTCGGCGGGCGACTGCAATCGGTAAGAATCCGTTTTCGCGGCGGGCTGATTCCCGTGTTTCGGATTCAGTGCGACAACTCCCCTCAACTGCTCAAGCGACATCGGCTACTGACCGTCGTGTCAACCGGATTCTGGTTCGCGCTGGTGATGGCGGCGATATGTTTCGTGGGCTGGGCCATTGCCTCTCCCGGATCAAGTGCTCGAACGGCATTTGTTATCCTCATCCCGCCATGCCTTATCCGCCTGGCCATTCAGTGCAACCTGTTTTTCAGACTATCCAGCGCGCACATGCTCCTGTGTGAAATGGTCGGCGAGCGGAAGCTTCTCGATCTGGCTCGCGCCGAGATCTTCGGATGGCTGCGGTTCGGGCAGTCGCCGAACTGCTTCTCCGAGGTCAAGCAGTTTTGGCTGCGTCTGTTCGGTCTGGGATACATCTTCTATCGGATTACCGTATTCTGCCTGTTGATCGCCGGTGCTTGCTGGCTGGTCCACAAGTATGGCCAAGACGGAGATATTCCCGTGTGGTCGGTGGAATACCTGTTGATCGCAATTACGCTCATCCTTTCCTGGAACCGGGCTCGAGCCGATCATTCGCCAGAAGTGTTGACTCTGACGTAGCGAATCCCCAGCCGCCTCACCGCTCGCCGGAGTTTGGACGAGAAGAAGGTCTCTGGCAACACGACGGGCAAACGGGCACGGGGCCGTCATATTTCGCACGGCCACAAACCGGGACCTGCTCCAGTTTTCTGGCTTGGTTCTTGATGGTGCCTCAATTCGGCCTTCCGTTATCGGTGTCGTCTTTTTCGGCTTGATCTTGCCGCCGGATGAGCCGGCAACTCTCGACTTCATGCTCCGCTTTCGCCTGCTGTTGAACACCGCCCGTCTTCCGGTTGGCGATTGGGCGGGCATACTTCTCGTAACTCCCGAGAGAGCCATGGGGGCCAAGATAGCGGTTCCGGACGTCAATGATTGCGACGGCGCAAATCCGAGCCTTGTGAAGATGATACGAAGGTGGACGGTTCGCGCGCGGCATAATGCGAATCCGAACTCCACGAAGAAAACGGTACACGTACCGTTCTACTAAGAGCCTATCCGAAAACGGGGACAGGCACCTCACGGCACACTCGTTGCAAGGGGCTTAACGCAGATGCTTCGAGGCCAGTCCTCGTTCTAGGATAGGCAGTAAGAACCTCCAAGTCCCTTCGACTGCGGAGGTGTAATCCGTTGACTAGTATCTGTTTGACTGTTCAGGAGATACGGAAAGACGGGAAGTCAAGGTGCCGACAGTGGTGCCCACGGACTTGCCACCCAGGGGCGTTATCTGCCGCTATTTGTCGGGATAGACGGGTTTTTCGGCTGCTTGGAATGGAAAAGCGGAGTTATGGCCGTGTCGTGTTTGGCCGCGAATTACACTCGCTGCCAGCAACCCGTTTAGAGTTTCTTCCCGAGAAACCAGGATGAAACCAGTTGTCATAAATTTCCACCCAGACGGCATAACGGGACGTTGGCCAATAGGTGTCACACGGCGGACATTTGGGCGAAGTTCGATCGAGATCGCGATGGTTGCCCGCCTTCTGTGAGAAACGCCAACGTCGGGGCGAGGGAAAGAATCAGCGCAGTTGCGCCATTCTGAGGGTCGAGACCGATTTCGGCGAGTTTGGCCGCTGTTCGAGCCGGAGGCACGCTGTGAGAAGGGTGCAATTCGTTAGCACACTTGGTTTCCCGATTCGAATGTGAGGATCATAGCAACGTGAAACTGTTTATGCAACCTCTGCTGGCGATGATTGCTGGAGTGACTGAATCCGAGTTGCCCGGATATGTCGAGTACCTGGAAGTCGAGAATCAGATACCGTGGGATCGGCTGCGCATCGATAGGCTAAGTTCTTGTGGATTCATGAATCCGTAGCACAAATTCACGCGAATAGTCTCCTGAAAGGCAAATGAGTTCACTTCGGGCCTTTCGAAACAATAGACTTCCGCGTGAAACAAGAATAAGGAGAAAAGACATGTCCGACCAACCAAGCAGTGTCAGCAGACAGAGTTTCAAATGGATCAAATCCAGCTCGGGATCAACTTACCTGTGTCCGGTCGATGCCATGCGAGGAATCGACAATCCCACGGAGGAGCAACTGCGTTCTCTGGGTGTTGACGAATCGCTAAATCCGCAAAACGATTGAAAAGCGAAGAAACAGCGGAAGAGGACGGGCATCGCAGCCAACCATCAGGTTGCGGTGTACCGTCTTTTTGCGCGCAGCCGATTCGGTTGGCGGGAAAACATCCCTAGCCGGAATATCTTCCTGTTGACGGCTGAAGATGTAAGCCTCACGTGGATTACGTTGTGCATCGACCTAACGCAGTTACTGGTCGAGCCCTACTTCAGTAGACATGCGGTTGTGGATGTAGAACAGATAAACTCGTGGTAAACGCTCCTTGATCGGGCAGCCTAACTGTGGGCTCGGCAAAATGACGGCCGACCAGCGTCTCATCCAACCAGAGTCTCCACAAGATAGTAGCGAGTCTCTCCCACAACTTCCTCTGATACGAAAACCGTGTAAAATCCGTGGCAAAAGGGGAGCAATGTTAGAATGGGTAATGATTCTAGTATAGAACGGTGGCAGGCTCGACGGGTGCAAATCGCGCTTTGTAGCATTTCAAGCGACCGCGTTGTAGTGTCGCTGGCCGGTGATGTTGGACTGGCGATCCTTCCAGAAGGGGGTGAGGGGATCGGTTTCC
>Ga0180432_10004271_pt1 | contig 19738 bp, 26 predicted proteins | sample SS_ome_10_FD_132414 | JGI IMG/M metagenome (GOLD analysis project Ga0180432, IMG submission 132414) | Hypersaline lake sediment archaeal communities from the Salton Sea, California, USA - SS_1_MS_2 metaG | ecosystem: Environmental > Aquatic > Non-marine Saline and Alkaline > Hypersaline >...
GCGATAGGTTGCCCGTTTAGCGAACCACACATTAAACTTTTCTCTGTAAGGGAACAGTTTAAGTTAAGTGGTTTGCGTGGTGCAACCGTTAAAGTTGTGCGATTGTTTTGTGCCATTTTCTTTCTTTTTTCTTGAGAGTGGAAACTACCCACTTTAGTGGGTTTAGAGGATGTCATTTTTCCAGTTCTTCTTTAATCTTCTCATAGAGATCTAGTTTTTTATTTCCATTTGCTACTTTAACTGCTAAAAGTGCTTCCTCATCTCTTTCTATTGAGTGCATTATAGCCCTTTTTTCTTCTTTTGTCAATTCCATTTTTATTTCCTCCTATTCTTTTAATATAAAAGTGCCTTTTACTATTATATCTATAATCCAGTCTCCTTTATTAGTTCTAGTATAGATAGCATTATCTACTCTATGAGTTAATATGCTAAATTTATCTCTTCTTTCTAAGAATTTTGCTACTTTTCTTATATGTTTCTTTACTGATTGATGTAAAGGAGTAACCATTAAGTATCTATGCTCTTCAGGAATATCAAACTGCTCTAAAATGGCTGCATCTGCTACAGAAGCATCTATATTTATTTTTTTGAGCTTATTCTTGGCTAATTCTAAAAATTTGGTTATAATGGCCTTATCTGCCTTATAAGTAAGGATCATCTTATAATCTGAGTTAGTTTCTTTAATTACTTTATAGTTAAACATTATTTATTCTCCTCTCTGAATTTTTTTAATTTTGTCATAACGAAATCTATGCCTTTGAGCTGATTGCAGTTATTCTGATAGGTATTTTTATCTCCTTTATTCATAGATTCCCTATTTTCTTTTAAAAGCATCTGCTTTTTTCTATCTATTATCTTGCTAAAATATACCCATTTCATTGTCTAGGTATTACTGGATTTGATGCAGCATTTCCGAAAGCTGAGCCTATGCTGCCTCCAATACCTCCAAGAGAGTTTAATATAGGCTTTGCGAATAATATAACCATTATTATCGCAAATACTACTAAAGCTGTTATAAACCATTTGTTTTTAAATATGCTTTCTTTTGGCTTTGTAAGTTCTACTACGTACCTTCCAAAGTCTCTTACTACGCTAGTAAGCTCTTCCAGCTTTCTATTTAGATATAGAACTCCATGCTCAGCAAAGCTTAATTTTTCCTGTTCGCTTAAAAAGTCTTTAGTTATGCAGCTTTTTATCTGGCTGTTATATATGATTACTGGATAATGAAACATGCCGAATCTAGAAGAATTAAAAGCTCCTTCTTCTAGTTCTATGACTATCTTATTTTTTTCCATGTTTGCAGTTCCGTTTTTAATAGGAGGAGCTAAACTTAAAACGCTGGATCTATCATAAACATCATTCATAGATTCTTTATTAAAAGATCCTTTGATAAATGGAGGATTTAGAGAAGCTATAAAAGGGCGTATAATACCAGTACTGTCCATATTAAATACTAATATTCCTTTTCCTTCAGTCATAAGACTAAAAGGATTTTGAGTTAATTTAGCTGCTGCAAATATGCCTACTCCTAAACATGCTAAAAAACAGCCTATTCCCATATAGAAACCATAGAAAGTTAAACCTATGAAAAACCCCATAGTAGGAAGGCATCCTGCTATAGATAAAGCTCCGTATTTTCTTATGACAAAAAAATTAACCATTTTTATTCCCTCCTAATTTCCATTTTGTAGGCTGATCTACTCCTTGAGCTGGTAAATTCTGCTGAGGATAGCTCATTTCAAATTTATTTTTAAGTAATTCCATGAAACCAGTACCTCCTAAGCTTAGAGTAGTCCTTATTAGATTAAAGTACAGATCTATAAGAAATTTTGCATTATGTTCTATCATTCTTTCGTTATGTTCTAGTATTTGCTTAGTTCTATCTGATAATACTAAGTAAGGCTTAAAATTTCCGCATTTGCAGTCTATATTATTGCAGTTAGAACATATTTTAGTTTTTTTGAGCAGATATTCTTTATAATCATACATTAATTCTGCTATCTTTATAAATTCCCTGATCCAGACAAAGAACTTTAATATTACGTACCTATCCCATGAGCTAAGGTTTACTAGTTTGCTCTCAGTACCCAAACACATATATAAAAGCTTTAAAAGCTCTGATCTAGTAAGCTTATCCTTTTGGATAAGATCTTTAACCTCTTCTACGTCTTTCCTGGATAGAAGTTTATCTATATACGTTTTTTCAACATCCCTAGAAAATAAACTATTTTTTATTCCTTCTTCTACGCTCATATAATAAGATAATAAGTTAGTATATTTAAATGTTTTTATTAAAACATACAAATATTTAAATATTAATTATGGTTTATTATATTAAATGTACCTTTATGATATAAAAAAAGAGGAAAGGGAGCTATTAAATAAGGCCAAATTAAAAGCATTAAAAAAAGATAGTTCTATAAAAAATCTTACTAACGGCTTTATAGTAAAATTAGCTTTAAAAAAATACCTAGAGGGATCTTAATGGCATTTGATAAACTAGAGGATAATAAACCAGTAGAAGTAGATACTAAAGAATATGGCAAAGTAGAAAAGAAAGTAATGGCTACAGAACTGCATTGGAGGCTATCTTCCAAAAGGATAATATTAATAATGAACGTAGTAGGCTTTTTTCTTACTATAATGCTTAATAACTGGCTTCTTATGGGAGTGATAGGAATATTTGTAGCTATAAATGCTTATATCATAGCAATAGATACTAAATTTATGAAATATTTAGAGAATAATTATAATGTCCCTAAATTTAAACTTCCTTTCCAAAAATGAACGAAAGCAAATTAGCTGGAGCTAATTATATAGTTAATTTTTTTAATCATATAAACCAGCTTAATAGCGAATATAGCAAATATCAAAATTATCTATTAGAAATAGATGCAAAATATTCAGGGAATATAGAGGCTCTTTCTGATCTTGAAAAAGATTATATCTCTAATCTAGTACAAATCTGCAGATATTATGTTAGCATAGTATATATTCAGTATAAAAGTATATATTCTGTAGTAGATAAATTAAAAGAATCTGAAAAGATAGAGGATCTTTATAATAAGATAAATAATACTTATCTCATAGAAAGAGAGCAGCTTAAGGAGTTTATATTAGAGATAAATAAAGCTTTAGTTAATGATGTTATGAAAGATTTATTAGTATCTAGTAAAGAGATAGTAGGAGAAATATATGGGACAAGAAACTAATTTTTTTAGAGTTTTTTTAAGTTATCAGACAAGAAAAGGAAAAAAAGGAATAGAATTAAGAAGAATAACAACTAATAAAGATGCTGTAAAGATTATTATTCATAGAGCGCTATTAGATCAGCCTATTACTGTATTTCCTACTTTTAATGATAAATTAAGAGCTTTAGCCACTTTGCAAGAGAAGGGAGTTATAAAATTTAATCCTAAAAGCAATAAATATGATTTTCTAATATAAAAAATAAAAGCGCTTATAAGGCGCTTCCTCTTCCTCCTGCTGATCCAATTCCGCCAAAGCTAAGAACTAGAACTAGTACAAGAGAAATAACTATTGCTAGAACTATAATAGGCAGATAAGATCCTGTCTGTTCCATAGCATCAAATCCAGAGATTATTCCGTTTTTTATACTATTCTGTATAGTATAATTAGATGCTGTAGTGTTTACAAAAGTTCCTGTAGCGTTAGTAAAATATACTAAGCCTATCTGATCTATATCTGCTTCTACAGTCTGATAAACCTGTCCAGACATAGATCCTACAAGAATAAGCACTAGAACAGAAACTCCTATCCCTACGATAAGAGTTATTATAGTACCAGTAGTATTTCCTGCCATCTGGCCTTCAGCCATATACGTTTCTTCTTGCATTTTGTTTTACCAAAATTAAGAAAAAGCGCTTATAAGGCGCTTCCTCTTCCTCCTGCTGATCCAATTCCGCCAAAGCTAAGAACTAGAACTAGTACAAGAGAAATAACTACTGCTAGAACTATAATAGGCAGATAAGATCCTGTCTGTTCCAGAGCATCAAATCCAGAGGTTATTCCTGTCTTGATATGGGCCTTAATAGTCTCGTTTGTTATTGCGTCTATGTCAGATTCTACTAGCTGATAAGTCTGGCCTCCCAGAGATCCTACAAATATCAATACTAGTACTGAAACTCCTATCCCTACGATAAGAGTAATAACCTGGCCTACTGCGCCTCCTGCCATCTGGCCTTCTACCATATATGTTTCTTCTTGCATTTTTATCATTCTCCAGGCATATAGCCTAGAAGGTTAGAAGTATAAATCATATAAATATTTAAATAAAAGACACCCTAAACACCCTAAACACATTTATTTAGTTTCTTTTTGGTTTATATGCTTCTTGATAGCCTATATTTCCGTAATAGAGCATTAATTCTATTACTAGATATAAAGCATTTAAAAATAGCAATAAACTACCTAATATGAAAAGAGTGGCGTATATTGTTTTTGGATTAGTCAATAAAGCAGTAAGGCCGAAAAACCAAAAGATTATATAGCCTATAGCTAAGATCCAAACTATTTCAATACCATAAAATTCTCCTTTTTTCATAACGTTATACGTTTTTGCTATTGTTATGCCTATACATCCTATCAAAAAGGCTATAAACAATATATCGTATATATTCAATTTATCTGCCTCCAGTTCTTCTATTCTTTCTGCTAGTCCTTCCGATATATTAGTAGGAGGAGGAGCAGCTATAATGTTTATTCCATATAAAGTAAAGTTAAAATTTCCTGCTGTATCATTGCAAGATACATTTACAGTATAATAACCTACTTCCTGGAATAGATCCGTACTGTTAGTTAAATAACCTGATCCGTTTATAATAAATAAAGTACTATTAGTTAAATAATTATCTATTCCAGAAATGTCAAAACATGTAAACTGAGCAAACATATTAGTTTCATTATGGCCAGAGTAGTTTGCTGGGATCGTTATAAATATAGGTTTAGTTGCGTCTGCTGTAGTTGTTACTGTCCTGCTAGTAGTATTGCTTAATGCTCCTGTATCTACGCACTCTGCCGATATGTTATATGTATCGTAGTTTAGGTTTACAAAAGTATAGTTAAAAGGAGAGGGAGTAGTATTTATCTGAGAAAAGGTATTAGTAGCGTTTCTTATTGATATGTTTATATAGCTTAATGGGCTAGTCCCTTGAATACATGTAGCGTTTATGTTTATTTCGCTTACTCCTTCTAAAGTAGTTCCGTCATCAGGAGTAGGATAAGTAAAGTTTACTGCTGGATAGTTTGGAGATAATATATATCCAAGAGTTAGATTATAGAACTTAGGATAACCCCAGAAACTATCTGTTTTGTTGAAATCTATAAGATACTGGAAGTATTGCCCTGTTATGCCTCCTAAATCATATCTGTTTGTATCTATAGGAAGCCTTTTAAATTCTGCATCTGAGCAGTCTGGCTGTGAGCAGTTTCTATAGCTTAGTCTTACTTTTTCTCCTAAAAAGTCAAAAGTATATATATTTCCATCCCTATTACCATCTCCTCCATTAAAAGCATAGATAGACTGGTTTAGCTTTATAGGTTTTGCCTTTGAGTTAAAATATCTTTGGTTTGATAGTCCTGGCATGGCATCTTCTATAACTCTTTTAAATGAGCTGTTTTCTTCGTAGACTTCTATCTTTATTGTATTTATATTATAAAAAGTAGGAGAATTTTTAAGGCCCACCAATATTAAAGAATTGTTAAATAAATCTTCCTTATCCTGAAGAAAGCTATCCTTTATCGTGTAATACTGATATATCCCGCATGTTATATTGTTTAATGTATTTTCCTGATATATATGTCCGTCTGTTGATATGTTTAAGATTGTATGATAAGAACAGTAATCAGAATCAGTATATATCACTGAAAAATTATATCCTTTTTCATGGTTTATGTTTGATATTCCTACTGAAGTTCCATCTAAGTTTATTTTATCTACCTTGTTTACCTGAGAAGAATCATTTATATATAATGTCATAACAAAAGAATCGTCAAGGTCTACCTCATAATAAGTATATATATAAACGCTTTTGTTTCTTTCTAATAATGTATCTGCTGTAAGGCTTGATACTGTCCCTCCATCTTCTAAAAATGTATTTCCTTCATGTATCGTAAGATTATGCTCAAATACCTTATAAGTTCCATAATATAAATCGCTATTAGCCATAAGGGCTGTTAGTATCGTATTGTTATCTACTAAAACGCCTGAAAAAATTCGATAGCCTGTATCTAAGGAAGTTAATGCAGAACTCCAAGAGCCATTAGGATATATATATCTAAGTTGAAGTTCATCATCTTTTTGAACTATATAAGTATTGGAAGATATATTAAGAGGTATTATATATGGAAAAAAATTAGATTCAGTATAGATAGAAGATTCTGTTATTTCTCCAGTAGCCCTGTCTATCTTAAAACTTCTTGTGACATTTGGGTTATATACAGAAAAGATAAATAAGGAATCATTTGTAGGGATTTCAAAAAGTAGATTAAGTTCATATGAAGTTCCTGCTATTGGCCTCCAATAATCTAAAAGGCTTATATTCCTATACTGCTCTCTTGTTATGTTTATCTCATTCAATACAGCCCCTAAGCCTAAGTCTGTGATGTTTGAAGTGAAGTTTCCTGTTTCGTTTATTCTATAAAGTTGTATAAAGTCATCTGTAGTATTATAGATAGTGTTCACATAATCGCCATATAGTTTCCAGATAGTATAAAAGGTTGAGGCGTTTATATAACTAGGAGTTAATGAATTAAAGCTAGAGTTATCTGTTGAAAAGTTTATCATAAAGTCTAAACTGGTTATACCTCTAAATCTCGCATCTTGTAAGTCAAAGGAAGTATTTAACTGTCCAAGATCTATCATATCTCCTGCTTTAGATTTAACAGATATATTTAATCTTGTTGCTCCTCTTAGATATAAGTTTCTTATTTCTTCTGAAGATAATGTTCTATTCCATATAGAAACTTCATCTATATAACCCAAAAATGGATTAAGTAAAGCACCATTCCTATTATTGTTAGAACCTATATAAAAAGGATAATTATTAAAATCTCTTAATCCTCCTCCTATTGATGTGGGTATAGATTCCTCTAAGATACCATCAACATATATAGATGTTGTAATGTTTCCCGCAACCCCTGTAATCATGTGCCATTGATTATCATTTACTATTGTATTGCTACAAACTTCATCTCTTAGCCCAGAACCAGAACCTCTGGAAAAAAAATGAGCTTGTCCAACGCCACAAGTTGCTCCGTCATCTACCTGTAGAAATATGGTAGGGTCATTAACTCCCGCTTCTGCAACTGAACCTATAATACATCTTTTAAGATTGCTTGTAGTTTTAATCCAAGCATTAAAAGTAGTGTTGAATCCATTTTCCATAGTTGGTTGATAAGATGTATTAAAATAATTGTTATTTCCGTCATAATAACCGCTACTTCTAAACTTCCCTTCAGTATCTCTAGTTATATTTAAGTATGATCTTGTGGCATCAAAACCATTCCCAGATAAATCATCTGTTCTATTGTTCATATTATAATAAGCAATAAGTTTAGTAGTAGAAACATTATTGACGCAACCAGTATGGTTACTGCCATCACTTAAAAGCAGTTCTTTTCCAGAGCAATATAAGTCTGTATAGTTTAAGCCTATCAAATCAGAAGCAAGTATAGTAGTAGAGTTTCTGTAACTGCCAGAAGTGTTTGTCCCGTTTAGCTGGACACATCCATTAAGACTGCAAGAAGAATTAAACCAAGTATTTACATAAGTTCCTGAAGAGCCTAAGTCTGTGTAGATTGTGGCTATTGCTGAGGCTGCTATTATCAAAATCCAGATAAATATAAAAGATCTTTTCATTTATACTATTCCTCCTCTTTCTTGAGCTTTAGCAGTAAAATATAAGGTTAAGCTCATTACTACCAGGCTCATAAACATTACTATCAAAGCTGGAATAAAATTAGTATCTAGCGCATAAGATAGCATAAAACAGCCAGAAGAGGAGAGGAATAAAAGTATTACGCCTAATTTAAAGTCTTTTGCGAAAAAGATAAGGCTGCCAAATACAGCAAAGATAAGGATTATAACATCTATACTAAGGCCTACATTATTAGCCAAAGCAGTAAAACCTAAACCCCAGCTCATATTAAAGCCCTCCCTGATCTTATGCTGATCAGTATCTCTATAAGTCCAATAACATATAATATAGTCACTATAGCCGCAGAAAAGGCCTCTACTGCCTGATATAATACTGCATCTATATTAAAAAGCATAGTAAAGCCATGCAGCAGTAAGCCTATCATTTCAGGAATAGCAAAAAAGAAGTTTAGCAGCAGATCTAATAGTATATTTCCTGAATAAAATATTAAAGATCCTAATTCTACTACTGGAATATTTAACTGGCTGTCTATGCTGCTTTCTATATCTCCTGATACTCCTTCTACGTCTATCTCCTGAGCTAGATCTCCAAAAGCATCTACATAAGTAAGAGAGTTAGCTGGCATGGCATAAGCTAAGCAAGTAATAGCAAAAGCGTAAAATAGCTGTACTATGATAATCGTTTTAAATAAATTCATCATATTCATTTAAGCTACCTCCTGATAATTCTGTGTCCATAATAGTAAAGCTATAAATACTGCTATTATTATATCTATTGCCATCAAAAGCGTTATATACCATGCTCCTACGCCTAAAGAAAGAACTGCGAGGCTCATTAAACAGATCACTACTCCAAAATATCCTAAAGCCAGTCTTACTATAGTCAATGTAAGGCCGAAAAATAAAAGGAGTAATGCTATAGTAAAAGCAAAGCCGCTGCTTATTATTCCGCTTTGAGCCAGAGTGTTAAAATATCTAGTCATAGAGGTTACTACTCCTTCTGAATCTGTTTTAGTAAGATCTATCTTAAAAAGAGTTCCGTTAGTTACGTTTAGAGTAGTATAATCAAAATACATATAAAACTCGTTAGGGCTGTCTGTTTCTGTAGAACTGAATAATAACTGGCTATTATTTAGCTGAGTTATTGTTATTGCAGTAGATATGCTGTCATTTCTGGAGTTCTTATAATAAAGCCTTAAATATCCAGATTCTCTGTCAAAAGTAAGAGTTTCTGGAGTTATCGCTATATTTACAGACTGGCTTTTAAATTCCAGAACATCTATATTATAATAAGTAGATAGGCTGCCATCCATAGAGGCTAAATAAACTTTTTTATTGCCATCAAAAGTATAAAGATAATATAGGCTGTTTATGCTATATGCTTTGAGTATTAAAGAATCTTGATAAGCGAATCTAGTATAATCTTCAGCTATTACGCAGTTACTAAATACATTCTTTAAGCTTACTTTTCTTTGAGTAGATGCTATTATTATCTGCTCATAATAAGTAGAAGGATCTGTATTAGCGCATACTCTTAGATCTTCTGTAGATAAGCTAGTATCTATATATCTAGTTATAACGTCTCCGTTTGAATAAACTAATTCAAATCTTAGTTTAGAGGTTAGCTCTGAAGTAAAATTAATATGGCTAGTTGCATTTGTCTTAAAATTAAAGCTAGTACTATTGTCATCAAAGTAAACTATAAGGCTGGTTAGATTAGTATAGTCAAAAAGGTTATTAGTCCTTTCATTTATTATATATATGGATCTGGCATATATATCTTTAGTTATGTTAGAAACATTTGCTCCAAAGAAATCTTTACAATATCCCTGAAGGCTATTAGATCCAGATACTATATTAGTCCTGTTTACTATTAAAGTTCCGTTTGTACGATTACCCATAAATAAAGAAACTCCGTTTAAAGTAGAATTATAAAGTATAATAGGCGCTATATTGTCTCCGCATCTTAAAGATACGTTTGCTAGATGCTCTCCATTATAAAAACCATTTTGAACAGATATATTTAAATATGTTATTGTAGGATTATAGAGATCGCTTATTAATGTTTTATTTGCGAAGTAGCCTAGAAATATATCGTCTCCTCTAGTAGAATTTACAAAAAAGCTTATATTAAACTCGCCTTCCTGATAATGAGTATAATTTCCTGATAACTGAGCCAGGCTTCCAGTACATTCCAGATCTGTTTCATTTCCAGGAATACCATTTATATACCTTATTATAGAACTGTTAGAAGGGCAAAAAGTTATATTTATATCATAGTATAGAGTTCTTACATAGTGGTTAGTTGCGTTATATTCGTATATTCCTTCATAGGAAATAATAGGATTTGAGAAATTAATATGTATAATATTCTCAGAGCTGTTTACCTGGCTTTGATTATCCTTTATGCCTATCTTAAAGCTATAAAAATTGCCTCCTGGAAATCTTTTAGTAAAATCTATAAAAACGTTACTTCCATTATAATAAAACTTAGTTTCGTTTATAGTCCCATTTATATATAAAGTTGCGTTAAAGTCATGGGAGAAATTTCCAGAGAGGTTTATATTTATTAAAGTTTTGGAGCTGTTAGTCCTATTTAAAGGATAAAGGACAGAAAGGTTTATAGTTTCTGGAGAGGGAGGAGCTGCATAAGGATTAAGGCCATTTCCAGCATTATAAAGCGCTGTCATTTCTGCTAATGTTAGTGATCTGTTATATACAGCTATCTCATCTAGTTTGCCATCATAGCCTTTATTATTAGCTGCATTACTTCCTAGAATAACAGCTCCAGCATTTCCAGTCAGAGGATATGTTATTCCTACTGCATTATGCAGAACATTATCTATAAATAAACCTATATGAGTATTATTAAACCTGCATGCTACCATCTTCCAGCCTGCTCCTATAGGAGTAGTATTTTTAGCTGTATTCCAGCCGCCATCTAAGGCAGAGCATTCTAGCTGATTTGGCGTACCTGTCAAAGTACCCCAGCCTATAATAATATAGCCATTATTAGAGTTATCCTCTAGGATAGTCTTATCAGGATTCCTGTCATCTTCATTCATCCAAAATAGATAAGTTCTCTGATCTGAAGAAGAATTAAACAGCCCTGCTGCGTTATTCATCATGTTTATATACTGATTTGGCGTAAAGTCGAAACCCTGATTAATCTTTCCAGTAGTGACTACAGCGCTGTTATTAGTTCCGTTTAGCTGATACATTGAAGTAGAAATGTCTATTACTGTAGAAGTCTGATAAAGTCCTCCAGAAACATCCATGCTAGAATATACTACTGCGTCATCAGTAGTAGCATAGGCAGAATATATCATAAGAAGAAATACAAATATAAATATTATTTTGAGTTTCATATTGTTTATAATATTCTATTTATATATAAAATGTTTTAAAAGCCACCCTATTTAATTTCTAAAGGATATTTGGCCGAATAATCTATAAACTCTGCTCTCTGAGGCTCAAAATCTACTTTAAGCCTTATCCAGGCATGGCATTCAGTCTTATTTATATTGCAGCCTTCTACTTTTTCTGCTTTTAGGCCTAGCTCCTGCATTATCCTAGCTAGATCCTCTGTATAGTTTCTGCATTTATAAGATTCTGTATATTCATGGTTTTTGGCGAATCTTTGCGATATTATAACAAAGTCTAATATATCTCCTTGAAATATAGGTTTATTTTCTATCTGATAACCATTTAAGTTTATAGTCTGATCTTTAGGAGTAAGGATAAATATAAATAATAATGAGAGCAATAAAGCTATAATGATCTTTAATAATGTTGTTTCTTTTATTATTTTTCGCATTTGTTTATCCTGCATCTGATCGGCCTTATAGGATATATTATACATCTTCCTTTTCTAAGGAAGTAGCATTCTCCGTCTTTTGTTATACAGCATTTTCCGCATTTCTTACAGCCTTTAGTTCTATCTTTAAAGGTGTTTAGATAGCTTAATGCTAACTGCTTTAATCCTTGTGAAAGTGTTTGTTTAATCTTTATCTTCTCATCTCATCTAGTTGTTCTTTGTCATATATCCTTGTGCTTCTGCATGAGGGATTTAAGCATGTAGCAAAGTATAACCCTTCGTATTTCTTCATTCTAGGTCTTGCCTCTATGTCTTTCTGGCTTACCATCTCTCCGTTTATAACTAAGTATTGCCTTTCTTCACATGCAGAGCAGATTCCTATCACTACTTCTTTATCTCCTACTGTTTCTACTATGTCGTTTAGTGTTTGCATTTTGTTTATACCTAAGTCTAATCCTAGTTCTATGTTATTGTATATGTCCCAAAGTTCAGCGCTTTTGCATACTGCATCTGCAAGGTAACTGAATAAAGGTTTATTCTTCATCTTCTTTGTCTGCTTCCTCCCATTCTACAGAAGTAAGCCTACATTTAAAACAATGCCTTCCTCTATTCCTATAAAGCCAGCATTCCTCAGGTTTCATTTTATTTAGATCCGCAAAAGAAATAGCATAGGCGCTTTTTTGGGAGCTTTCCCTTTACTTTTACAGATTTTCTAAATTTTATTCCTGTTGTGCTGTGTTTAATTTGCAGCTCAGTTCTTCTGTTTTAGATTTAAAATCTGCTGATATTTTTGCGTCTATGCTATTCTTAATGCAAAATTCTTTTAGATCAGATAGTTTTTTTCTTATTTTAGTAAAGTTGTCCATAGAAGATTTAATAGAAACATTAGATATAAAAATGTTATGTTTTTGGAGGCTTTGCACAAAAAAGAAATATTTAAATATAAGTTAGTCCTAATCCCCTAAAAAGGCATTTTTGGTATTTTGGACTTTACTAATATTCTTCTATCAAATACTTAGATAAGAGAATGAATAAAAAAGAAAAAAATTACTTTAGAGATTCTAAAGCAGTTTTAAGTTTATTTAGTCTTTTGATTGAATGTGTTAAAATATCAATCAATACTTCATTACTTAATGGAATATTAAAATAGAAATAATTATTTTCTGAAGTACCTGAATAGGTTATTGAACAACTTTCCTCATCAAAATAGTATTCATCTGTTGTTAATGTACCCATACTATTATGTGTAATTACAAGTTGTGGATTTTCCTTATGTTCTTTTTCTCCAACTTCTTCTATATGTTGTTTTTCAAAATCTTTTTCTAAGTTCTTATTTACCCACAATGAGAAATAATTTGGTACTGTTTTTTTGTCTATCATCTTATTTGCCTCTGTTACAGCTTTTTGCCGTAATCTTTTTGAGATTTCTCCCAATAGGATTTTAAAAGTATCTGCCATTTAAATAATTTACTATAAGTCCCTATAATGTTACAAAGCATGTTTTTTGATTATAAACCCTTCCAGCTTTCTTTAGCATGGAAGGGACAGAGGATTTATTTATAAACTTTATTATTCTTTTGTATATCTACTATAGCTACTAAAGCTTTATTTATATTGTGCATGGTTTTTTTCATGTCATCTAAAACGTCTAGATGCTTTTCTATATTCTCTATATATGCTTTTGAGCTATGAGCTAGTTTTCCTATTGCCTGAGTAGCCTGTCTAGGTGTAAATGCTGAGCCATCTACTAGAGAATTAAAAACGTCATCAAAGATAACCTCTGCATCTTCTACGGAGTGTTCTGGATGTATAGCCTCTGTGTTCTTTAATCCTAAGCTCTTATCGAACTGGAATCTTATTTTATTATCTTTAGGATCTTTTACAGTTATCTTATTAAAATCCTTTTTAAAAGCTGCTTTAGCGAATAGGCAGCCAGAATTTTCTATATGGAAGTCTTTAGTTTGTGTTATCCTTAAATAACCTTCTTTATAAAAGAATATGTCTATTTTGTACTGTAGTCTAGTAAAGAAGTTATTATAGAACTCCTGAGCCTTATTTATGGCTTCTTCTACGCTATCTCCTATGAAATCTACTTTACCCCATATTCTTATGGATCTCTTATATATATGTATTCTATTATTTAAGAAGTGTATAACTCTCTTTTTATGGCCTGAATCCTGGCTTAATATTATTCTAAACTCTCCAGCATGTACTCTTATTTTTTTATAGTGTAAACCCCCCCATGCCGAGTGCATACAGTTTGTAAACCCCTTATAAGAAGATCCTACAATTAAGCCCTTTTTTTTAAGTTTTCTTAATCTCTTATATAAAGCTTGGCGGCTTATACCCTTCAAATTCGCTATTTTAGATATAGTTAGATTATCTTCTGTTAGATACCTCAAAAGCTCTTTATCGTTTATCATTTTTGGATGTAGTACCTCTGACTTTAAACCTAAGTGTAAACCCTAAAAGTTTACAGTTTTATATAAACCTTGTCTTTTTTAGAAAGTTCCATAGGAAATAAAGGAGGGAGGGTTAAAACGTAATGTTTATATATAACCATTCATTATCTAGTTTATGGCGCAGTTTAGAGCAGATTATAAGAAGATCTGTAAGAAATGCAATAAGTTTAAGCATAAAAGAGAATTTTCTGCTAGAAGTAATATATGCAAAGATTGTTTAAATGAAATGGAAAACTAAAAGATTATATAAGTCCTGGACTATAAAAGCTATTAAGTTTATATTTAAGCTTTGCGTAAGTATATATAATGTCTTTTATATTATAATGCCTTCATTAACCTTTTTTATATTTGTATTTTTATTAATTTCTGAAAATAGTAAATATTATAAGTTTGCGATTCTTATTTTTTATCTTTCTTTGTTAGGATCTTTTATTTATTATATATATGAGAAAACAGATTTACTAGATAAATTATATAAAAAGAATTAAACCAGGCCTCCTTGTCTAAATTCTACTAATTGCCTAGTAAATAAGAATAATATTAATGCAGAAGCTCCTATTACTAAGATCCAGCCATATTGATAAAGGCTGGCTAATACATCTATATTATTCTGAGTAGATCCTAAAGCATTATCCATAGTACCTTGCAACTCTGCCTTTATCTCTGCATCTTGTATTTTTTGTATAGTTTCGTTTGATTCTAACATTAACTTTTCTCCTGCTGCATACATTTCAGAATTAAACCTTACTCCCATAGGAGCAAAGAAAGCCGCTATCACAGTTATAAATAAAGCTGATACTATGAAAACTATATAAATAACTACCTGGCCTTTTTTATTCATTTTCTTTTTTTTATTGCATGGCATTTTAAAACCTTCCGAAGATAACCTCTAAAGGAGATAAAGGTTTTCTTGTCTTTGTTGTTTTCTTAGTTGTTTTCTTAGTTGTTTTTTTCTTAGGAGACTGAGCAAACATATTAAACCCTAATAGATCTCCTTGCATCTTTCCGAATAACTGAGAGCCTAATTTTAATTCATTTATAAATTTACTGGATCTATATTTTCCGAATCCTGCGCCTGATCCAAAAGAAGGGAATCCTAAAGGAAGAGGAGGAGGAAGTAAAGCTCTAGTTACTGGAGTAGGAATATTTACTGGTACTCCTACTGGTATTCCTACTGGGATAGTAGGAGCTATAGGGATGTTAGTAGGGATGTTAGTAGGGATGTTAGTAGGGATGTTAGTAAGGAGGTTAGTAGGGAAGTTAGTAGGGATGTTATTAGGGATAGTAGGGATGATAGTAGGGAAGTTAGTAGGGATGTTAGTAGGCGTGGTTACTGGAGTAAAAGAAGGTATAGGGACAAAGGAAGAACTTTTAGTTACTTTTCCTTTTCCTTTATAAGGAGCTTCCTGGAAAGGATTTAAGCTTTCTGATATATCTTTAAAACTGGCATCTATAGTATCTTGGATGTTTATAGTTTTCTGAGGTGTTGTTTTTCCTCCTGAAGGTGTTATCTTTGAGCTAGGAGAAGCTCCAGAAGGAGTTATGCCTAGATCAGGAAAGTTTATAGGAGAGGGCATTTCATAAATAGGAGGTATTTCTTCTTCTTTAACTGAAGTTACTAATATAGAATCTGAAAGTTTAGATTTTCTAAAATCTATTATAGTAGCGGTGTTTACTGGAAGGTTAAATCCTTTTGCAGCCTGTTCTGCTACTATGTCTGCTGGATATTCCAGAGGATCAGAAAGATAGGCAAAACCTAGTAAACCCTTGCTTAATCCTGGCCTATTAACGCTTAATCCTGCTATACCTCCGCCTACTAGTCCAGCAGTACCGAATCCAATAGCTCCAGATACTCCTATATCTTTAATATTAATATCTTCATACCTAGATATTTGGGATGATAATTCTATAGCAGCTGCTTCTGCGAATCCTGCTTTTCCTATTTGCCAGAAAGCTTTACCAAATAGTTTAATACCTGCGCCTTTTGCTGATATTATGCCTACATTTTTAAAAGATTCTGATATTAAACCCTGCCCTATAATTTCAGATCCTACATTAGCTCCAAAAGTAGCTACTAATTCTCCTACAAGTCCTGCTTCTCTTTGTTTCATTGAGGCGCTTACTGCGCCTTCTAGCTCTTTTCCAGAATAGCCTAAATTTTTATAATATTCTGTTACTCCTTTTTTAAAATCTTCTTTTCTTTGCGAAAATATAAGATCTGAGCCAGGCAGCCAGTTCATAGCCCATCTTTTATAATAAGGGATATTGTTTAGATTTGCTTCTGATACCTTTGCGTTTAATTCCGCTCCTTCATAACCAAGAGATTCGTAAAAACTTCTTAATTCTTCTGTGCTGCTTACTGCTCTATCAGCTTTTAATTTTGCAGCATCCTTAGTAAGTCCTTCTTCTATATAATAGTTCTTTATTCCTTTTCTTAATGGCTCAGAGCCTAAAGATCCTAAAAAAACAGATTCCGCTCCTGCTTGCATACCTGATTCAAATACATCTTTATTATCTAGCGCTTTTCTATCAAAAAAGTTAGTATTTGATTTATCAGCGTTAAATAAAAATCCTCCAGAGATTATGCCAGATTTACCCATTAATCCTATAAAATTCTTTGAATATATTGCTACTTTTGCTAAAGATCCAGTTCCTAAACTAGCTGATATGTACTCATCTCCAGGAATAGGAGATAATATAGTTGCTGTTATTGCTGTGGTTGTTATAGCCTGTCCCATTGTTATCTTTGAAACTTTATCTCCTACATTTAAAATAGAACTAGATATTTTTCCAGTTCCTATTAAAAATTCTGATCTTTTCCTTAATGTTTCGTTATCTGTTCTTTCTGCTATAAGTTTTGCTGCCCGGCCTGTTTCTTTTAACCTTTCTACTCCTGGCCTGGCCTGTTCTACAAAACTGGAGGCTATCTTTCCAAAAGGAAGCTGAGTTGTCCAAAAATTAATAAAAGGATCTTTTATAGTTTCTGAGGCCTTTTCATTTGATTTAATAATATTTTTTGCGGCCTGAGTTTTTGGATCTGTATAACTCTTAATCTGCCTTTCTTGCATCTCTTTAATAGGATCGTTTATAGGCTCTGATGTAAATGGAGAAGTAGTAGCTTTATTTATAGAAGATGTCCTTTCTGGCTGTTTTTGAGCATAAACCCAGCCTTCTCCTTGCTTTACTATCTGTTTTCCTTCATAAGTCCTTAATCCCTCCGCAGCTCCTCCTCCTGCGCCAGTAGAAGTAGATATTACTTCAGTTCCTTTGCTGGTTTCTCTTGTTACTCTTATGGAGTCATCAGAAAAATAAGTTTCTTTAGTGCCATCTGGCCTAAAAACAGTCTTTGTTACTTTTACAGTCCTGTCATCTGAAGAAGAAGGGCTGCTGCTTCCAGAAGAAGAGCCAGTAGAATAATATTTAACTCCTCCTTTATAATAGGCTTTAGCAGATGTCATATAGTAAGAAAAACAATTTAACTATATAAAATGTTTTAAAAGCCACCCTATTTAAGTTTCTTTTTTTCTTCTGTCTTTGATGGCAAACTCTGTAGGCGCAGAATGAAATATCTGTTTCATTAATAAATATAGTTTCTTATTAGCCAGTCTAGCCATCTTTACCTCTTCTCTTTTTATTCCTAAATATGCTTCTGATTCTTTATATTCTGTTACTTCAGTATCGTAATCTTCAGACAAATAATCTGCTGCTTTGCTTAAAACTTCTATTTGCTCTATAAAAATAGAATATGCTACTAATCCGTCTCCTACTGATGTCTTAGCTACGCTATACATTAAAGTTTTTTGAGCTGATAGTAAGGCCATGTGAATATAACAATTTGGCTTTATCTTTATATCAAAATCTTTGCTGTCATCTTCAAAATCAAAAACATTATTTTCTATCTCTTCTATCATTTTTATTGCCTCCTTTATATAAGATATACCTTATTATAAACTGCATTATAGATATTATAATCAAAGCTAGGCATAGTTCTTTCTTTCCTTCAGTAAAGGCAAAGAAAGCGCCTATAAATAAAACTAAAGAAAATCCTCCTGCAAAAGTTAAGAATACTATATCATTTGCTTTTTTTATCATAAAAATTGCCAAAGGATACCCAGAGATTTATCTCTGGGAGGTAAGGGCATCACCTCCTTCTTGTTGTTCTGCAAGAGGAATGTGTGATAAAATATGTGAGATTACATCAACAGTCCATCCATCCCCTATTACTGTAATTCTTTTAGCATCAGATAATCCTTCTGTATAATTATCTGGAAGTGTCTGTGCTCTCTCCGCTTCTATTGGATGTAATCTTCTATACTTACCATTTCCCAAGACAATGTTTAATTTATTTGTTGGGTTTGCACGAGGTAAAGTTGGTAATTTTCCATTCTTATAATAACCCCTATCTTGTTGTGACCAATAACCTTTACCACTTAAATCCCATTTCAGATAATTCTTAGTTGCAACCTTTGTATTTTCGATTCTTTCATCAGAAAATACTTTGTAATTGTCATCAAAAATTATATCTTTAATCTTTATTCCTTTATCAGTAAGTTTCTTTATATTTGGGATGTTTGTCCAATACAATCTCCTTCTATTTTGTGCAGAGATTAAAGCACTGTTTATCTCAATAGGTTCAACTCCTAATAGGTTTGTGATTATATCTTGCCATTTTTTCTTCATAATCACATTTTCAAGTAAAAACCATTTAGGATTAAGCTCTTTTAATATTCTTACAAATTCATAAAATAATCTGCTTTTTTCTCCTTCAAGACCTTTGCCATCTATTTTTGCACCAGATAAATCTTGACATGGACTTCCACCAATTAGTAAATCAATTTTAGGTAGTTCTGATGTCCGTATATTTCGGACATCTCCTAAATGTATCGTATTTGGAAAATTCTTTTGAGCAATAAAAATACTATCTTCATTAATTTCAGAAGCATAATACTTATTGACTTTAATTCCTGCTCTTTTTAGGGCAACTTGTCCACAAGATATTCCATCAAATAAAGAAAGCACATTTAACATTAGAAATCACCTATCTTTGTTTGACCTGTTGCATCACCAAAGATGCTATATTCAAAGACATCTTTACCTTGCTGTTCCATGATGTATCGCTTGACTGCATCTTGGCTTACGTGACCTGCTGAACCGCAGTAATATCCTACTGCCCATAATGCCTTGAATCCCTTTCCGAAGTGTTGTTTATATCCTAAGTATCGCAGGTCTGGAAAGCATCTTCTAAGCTGTATTGAAGTATTGCCTTTCAGCTTATGCACAATCTCGCAAGGTCTATGTGTTGGCTTTGCACCTATGAATAAGTGGATGTGGTCAGGCATAATCTCTAAAGCGAGTAGTTCTGCCTTGATTTCTTGACATTGACCTTCTATTATTGTTCTTAACACTTCTGCCACCTTACCTTTAAGTATTGATTTTCTGTATTTCGGAATCCAGATAATATGATAATTGATATTGTGCTTACAATGAAAGCCACGCCTAACGACAGCGACTTTAACTTGCACATCATACTTCTTTGGATTGAAATGTGGATATTTGTTTTTA